>Ga0208413_1000128_pt1 | contig 63618 bp, 62 predicted proteins | sample AntAceMetag02UKD_FD_184761 | JGI IMG/M metagenome (GOLD analysis project Ga0208413, IMG submission 184761) | Saline lake microbial communities from Ace Lake, Antarctica - Antarctic Ace Lake Metagenome 02UKD (SPAdes) (version 2) | ecosystem: Environmental > Aquatic > Non-marine Saline and...
ACTGGCGCAACAGGACCCACAGGCGCTACTGGACAAACCGGTGCTACTGGACCAACAGGTGCTACAGGTGCTACTGGTGCTACTGGTGCTACTGGACTAACAGGTGCTACAGGCGCTACAGGTGCTACTGGCGCAACAGGCGCTACAGGTGCTACTGGCGCAACAGGCGCTACTGGACCAACAGGCGCTACAGGTGCTACTGGCGCAACAGGACCCACCGGTGCTACTGGTGCTACGGGTCCAACAAGTACTATGCCTTTATTTACATGGTATCCTCCCTACCATTCAATTGGAATAACGACATCATTCACATCTTATTCGTTTACGGCTATTTCCCAAAGTTTACCACTTTCGTCGCCAATATCATCTTGTCAAAAAAATATATACCATTACTATTTAGTTGATTGTGAGTTTCTGGCAATCTCGGAACAAATTCTTAGTAGTACTATTCGTTGTAGTAATAAACCAAATGTAACGGTAAATACATGTATTGGCGTGCTTGCTGTAGTACACGACCCAAATGGTAATTATGATCAACCATGTATCTTAACAAGTTATTGGGTAAATGACATCCCTGATACAATACAAATGACGTGGTCTGCATCTACAGATTGGATGCAATCTGGTTCTTCTGATATAATTTTTAACACAGGGACTCAATTATTAAATGGAAAAATTATGTTGCTTGGGGCAAATCACACCTTAAATTAATTTAGACCATTGAAGATTTAAAATTGCGAGGTTATTTGTATTGGTGTTCCGGCGATTATATAGACCATATTTTTTTTACACCTTTTAACATTTCAAACAACACCTTTCTCCAGATATTATAAAACAATATTTAGTATAGGAAGAATGAATCCAAAATATTTTGGATTCATTGAACGATTCAACAGCAAAGTATAATTAGAATATTATTACATATTAATGAAGATAGAATTACTGGTGTTTGCAATCACAGGTTTTTTTATAATGAATATATATCATGATGGAAAATATACAAACATATTAAAATCATGGGAAAAATATTATAAAATGACGGGTATCGCTTTTGCAGGATTATCTGCATATTTATTTTTTAAAAAGTATCCTTCGGATACACATACGTTGCTGTCCTCTGCAAGCGGTGTAATCCGTCATTTACCGGTGGATAAAAGTGTAGGAAACTTATTTGAGCCTTTGTTGAAACTATCCAAACAAGTCTATCCTGAACCCGTACAGGAAAGAGGAACTACTCCACGTCCTACAAAACGATGTGTTAGTGAAACCAAGAAAAAATATGTTGCCGCACGACAAGGATGGATATGTGGACGTTGTCAAATACAATTACCGGCATGGTTTGAGATAGATCATACGACTAGATTAGAACATGGAGGTACCAATCATATAGATAATTTAGTGGCACTTTGTCGCAATTGTCATGGAGAGAAAACAGCACTTGAAAACCTATAAACCTACTTTATTTTTTCCTCTTCTATATCTAAATGTTAACTTCTATAAAACAGTATTATCATGATGGAATGGCAGTTGTAATCACGAATCCAAATTATTATGCACTTGCAAGTATTATAGAGTTGATACTATTAGCACTGATTATCTATAAATGGTCTCCTTTGGGTGTATCGGATAAATATCCGGCCTTATCCATAATATTTTTATTGTTTATTTTGTGTATTCAATCCATGACGTATATGTTCGTTAAACAAAAAGATATTTTAAGAACACGAGGCGTTGTGATACAACCCACCGTATGGGACATGACCATTAAAGTTGGATATACTCTTTTTACAATAGGTGCCGTCGTACTATTTATATATGTAATGGGTTGGTTGTTAACCGTGTCAAACTCTACTGGTTCAGTGATGATGTATATTCTAGATATATTATTATTGATTGGATTGATTACATGTATTTATTTGGTTATAAAACCTGCACGTAATACAGAGAATACAACGCATGTATATACGTTCATGTCGTTAGCGAGTGCATTTATATTGTACTTACCTTGTTTATTAATTGATTTTACAGAAAGGGTCAAACACGAATATAATATTACTACAAAAACAATATGGCTTATATTAGCAGGAGAATTTATATTTATAACCCTCCGTATATTGTTACCTAAATTAATTTTATTTGCCGTCAATTCCAATGGAACCCAGTTGTTAAGAGACCCTGTTTACTTAGATACGCGGAATGAATTAGGCACATATGATATTATACATTCGGGCGTCGTAGATAAAGGTGCCTACAAGTATTCTATTTCAGCATGGTTTTGGATAAATCCACAACCATTAAATACACGAGCCTCTTATTCTAAATATACGAATATTTTAGAATTTGGACGAAAACCAGCCATTGAATACAATGGTTTAGAGAATAGTTTAAGGGTAAATTGTCAAATCATAGGAAACAAAGAAGTCACTCTATATGAAACGAATGATGTAAAGTATCAAACATGGAACAACATTGTAATTAACTATGACGGTTCAACGATGGATGTATTTTTAAATGGAGTGTTGGTAGGTTCAAAACCGAATATAGCACCTTACATGACTATGGAAAATGTGGTAGTGGGTTCCATAAAAGGTATAGAAGGTGGAATATGTAATGTTATGTTTCATCGTGACATTATGAAACAAGGACATATTCGGAATGGATATAAAACATTAAAAAGTTTGCCATTACCGTCCCTTTAATACTTTGTTAATTTTATATTTATATTATATATATATGTCCATTGGAAAGATAATCGTTACTGTAATTGTATTACTCGTACTATTGTATTTAATTATTAATTATTTTTCTAAATCCTCTACGGGTCTAACTACCTTACAAAATGGTAACGAACAGCAAACGATAGATGCGAGCACTTTACCAAACAATAATAATACAAGCAATTATACGTATTCCACGTGGTTTTACGTACAAGATTGGAACTATAGATTTGGCGAACCCAAAGTCCTGTTGCAACGGTTGGACGAAGAAGCACACCCAAGTCCTAAAATCGTGTTAGGAGCCATTGAAAATAATATTGAAATTTCCATAGCGTGTTATCCCGATACTTCATCCCAATCTTCGTCACAAACCACAATACCAAAGGCTATTATTCACAAGTGTGCTATCTCTAATTTTCCATTGCAAGCATGGGTGAATTTGATTATTAGTCTGTATGGGCGAACTTTAGATGTATATGTGGATGGTAAATTAGTACGAACCTGTGTGTTACCGGGAGTTGCTATGGTGGGAACAAAAACAAACATTCAAGTAACCCCGAATGGAGGATTTAATGGTTGGACGTCCAATTTTGAATATTGGGACGATGCAACCAATCCTCAACAAGCTTATAATATATATAAATCTGGATATGGTGGTAGCGCGGTTGGAAGTATATTCAATAAATATAGACTTAAATTCAGTTTCATGGAAGACAATCAAGAACAAGCTAGTTTTGAGATATAAGAATATATATATACAATTATCTTATCGTATTATATAAGTCATGTCACAAATGAATAATTCAGGAGATATGTTTAATAATTTTAGTTCAACCCGATATTTAGAAGGTTCCAAAGAATTTTTACAGTCCAATAGTATAGTTGCAAAATTTGCTTTTTTGTTACTTGTGCTTATATTATTTATAATTGCAATACGTTTAGGAACAACCATTTTATCTAAACTATTTGCACCTTCCGGTAACCCGATCCTTATCAATGGAATGATAGATTCTAAACAATTTATGCGCATCCCACAGGACCCTTCTGTAAGCGGGGCTATTCCGTTATTACGGTCAAATAATTCAGAAGATGGTCTTGTATTTACGTGGTCTGTATGGATATATATTAACGATTTAACCTATAAACAAAATGAGTATCGTCATATTTTCAATAAAGGAAACGATGATGTGAATATAACCAAACGACCCTATGGCATGGTGCAACCTAACAATGCGCCTGGGTTATACATTGCACCCGATACGAATGCGTTGGTTGTAGTGATGAACACCTTTGAACACATCAAGGAAGAAATGATCATTCCAGACATACCATTGAATAAATGGATCAATGTAATTATTCGTGTAGATGAACAACATAAATTAGACGCTTATGTAAATGGTAATTTAATACGCAGACACATCATGAAAAGCATTCCACGACAAAATTATGGTGACGTGTATGTATCGATGAACGGTGGGTTCTCTGGATACACCTCTAGTTTACAATATTTTAATACTGCCCTTGGCGTGAACGACATACAATCCATCGTTGAAAAAGGACCGAACCTGAACCAGATTGGGAATAGTTCAAGTAGTATGACAGATACAAACGCAGATTATTTATCATTAAGATGGTTTTTTTCAGGTAACAAGGACATGTACAATTAGTTTGGTCATACTATAATCCTGAGAGAGGTAATTTTTTTACACTTGTTACATTTCAAACGCCGTTAACATAATGCAATTGTTTGGACGAATTTTTAGATAATTATCAGGAAGCAACCATAATTGCGGGGAATGCTTTTCAGTTTAGTAAATTATATTTAATGCGTGAAGCGTATTATGATACATGGAATGATATCTGAGCATACTTTATAAATCGGTAATTCATTAAACTTTTTTTATTATAAATCATGATTATAATAAAAAATACATATAGTATGAAATATTTGTTTATTGATATACGTAAAAGTGATGAAGTGTATTCTAAACATTTTGACCAATCTCAAGACTATAGTTTTTATAACATTCCTATGAATATGATAAGATTTAATGCTGAACAAATTATTAACCATTTAGAATATTTTGATGAAATATATATTGTATGCCAAACATCAAATAGGTCTCAATTTATTAAAAATAAATATTTTAATGACTATAAAAGAATTAAGGTCAATGATAAACTTCAGTTTTCTAATTTACATTATGGTTCAAATAATGTTTCTTTAAATACTGATATGAGAATAAATATTGTTGGAAGTAATTCGTTTAATTTTTATAATGTTATGAGAATTACTCAGACAATTCTGGGAATCTTAATGTTATCCGTAGGAATATACATTTATACACAATTAAGGAAAGAAAAATTATCAAATAAAATAAATACTTTACCATTCATTATTTTAGTTGCATTTGGTGGTATGGCTCTTTATAATGGATTAACTTCAACTTGTTCAATATCCATCTTACTTGAAGACTATTTAAATTAAATAATCGGCGATTCATTTATACACCGAATCGTATCCTGTACGAATGCTTCAACAAATGCCTTTTATCAATTTCCTTCTAAGCGGATTTCTTTGTAAATCAAAGGCATACAATCATAGGTATTTTTTACGCGTTTTATTTTTTGTTTTCTTACGTTTTTTACGAATATAGGTTTGACTTGTTCCGCGTCGTGATTTATGTCTTCCACCCCTGGTACTTATAAAGTGTGTTATATAATCATCTAAACATTGACAGATACTATTTAATATGTCTTGACAATATTTATATTCACTACCTCTAATCGTTCTACTATTCGTTTTATCCATCTTAATATGTCGTCCATTAAAAATATTTTCATTCACAACTGGATTCTCTTGTGATGTGTCAGACACATCTATACGAAAATTCATAGTATCTTGATTCGCCGTATTTTGTTGATATACATATTTAATATGAATTGCTCCTTCATGTGTTTGCGAACCGCCATAATGTAAAGATAGATGAACCTTATCATCACTCGTAAACCAATAAATGTCATTATTATGACCCTGTCTCGCTCGCCCACGCCAATATTGTAAGCACGTGTTTAAATGTTGCATGAATCTTTTTTGTTCGGAGTCGGTGGATGTAATCATATGAAGAATTTTATCAGAATCACTGCGTTGCCGAACAAGTTGTCCTTGCGGGTCCCTCTCAAATGTACTAAACAATTTTGCTCTTTGTCCTGGTGTCATCTTCGGAGTCATCTTTGGGGTCATCTTCGGTGTCTCTTCCGCACTAGTCGTCAAGGACGACGATGAATGTGGAGTTATTCCTGCTTTCTTAGGTATCCTTAACATATATATATATATATTATAACGTCAAACTATTAACAACTTGTAATTTACCTGAATATATAATATTATAAGTATATTTTATGGGTAATTCAAAACCAAGACTCATTCAAACGGGTGAGTTATGGCCAAACGGTCCAGCAACCTATAAAGTGATCCGTAGTAGTAATAAAGGATATTATATGACAATGTTCGTGTGGTTCGTTTTATTTATATTGGTCTTAATCTTTTTTATACGCGTTCTCGCTAAATTACTATCAAGGACAGAGGGATTTGAGGTTTCTCCAAGCATTCATACACTTCCTTCCGTTCATAACAATGATATGAAAAAGTTACATGACACTTGTACGGGGTTAAGTCACAAATCATGTCAACACGCAAGTTTTTGCACACTTTTGAATGGAACCCAATGTGTTGGAGGAAACCGACATGGTCCTACTTATTCTACAGACAATGGTAAAAAAGTAGGCGTTACATATTATCATCATAAAGATAAATGTTATGGTAAATGCAATTAAAGGATAAATTGATTTAAAATAATTGTATCGTTCTATATATAAAGAATGATTATACCCGTAAAATGTTTTACGTGTGGAAAAGTGATTGCCAATAAATATAACTATTATCAGCGTGAAGTGCGTAAACGTAAATATGAAAAAGGTGAAGCGATGGATAGGGTTCGTTATTTAACCACGGAATATGCCGAAAAAACAGTAGAGGGTGAAGTATTGGATATGCTTCACCTTAAAAAAATGTGTTGCAGACGTCATATTCTAACGCATGTAGATATTGAATAATGTATTTCCATATAGTATGAGACATATAAGGCGAAAAAAAGGCGGGATGGTATCTTCTCCTGCGGCCTATCCACAAGGTAAACCGTGGAGTGTAAATATGTTACCAGGTGTAAATGGTAATGTATCTGAAGGAGGTACATTTTTTTCTTTGAATACGATTGGAGGGTTAGACCCACCCATGAATACTTCTTTAAAAGGTGGAAAAAAAACGAAACGCGTATACAAACGCAAACGTAAATCGCGTAAAAAAAAACGGGTAGGAGGGTCGCGTAATGTAACCGCTGGACCACTTGTAAATGTTATGAGAAACGTAACGTTTCATACCAATTCCTTGGCAAACCAATGGAACGGACGTGCACAAGGATTATCCCCCATTCCAACCTTTCAAGCATTGAATAGTACAATGCCCATACTTCAACCTCCGGATGTAATGAAAATTCATAATAATGCTGGTAAAGTTGTCTCAAATATTTAATATATATATATACTATAATGTCTATGATGTATAAAATACGAAAACTATGTAGTCCTGCCTATGTATATTTAGTCATATCCGCGATATCCGTCGTATTAATGATGTTTCAAAATGCCGGAAATCAAACCAAGTATTGTGTAGGAGAGTATGAATGTGAAGTATACAGTACGGCATCCATCTTTGTAGGACATGGTATTTACATTGTCCTTTGGACGATTATATTGGATTCTTTGTGTAAATCTGGATATAAACAATTGTCTTGGTTTTTGGTTCTTTTGCCCTTTATACTTTTATCTATATTTATTGGTCTTTTTATGATATCTAGCATTTAACTAAATTATCAATTAAATAAATACTAATGTAATTATATATGAGCCACAATCTATCACAAATCATCCTTGATAAATTGTTTGATGACAATCCATCTATTCTCATCAATCATCATTTAGATTCATTCAATGAATTTTTTAGAGATGGAATAAAAAGAATATTTAAGGAAAAAAACCCGATACGAATTATGAAAGAACAAGATAGGGATACTGGAAGGTTTCATTCACGTTGTAATATTTTTTTAGCAGGAAAGGATGGTGATAAATTATACTACGGTAAACCGATTATATTTGACGAACAACGAGAACATTTCATGTATCCAAATGAAGCAAGACTTAGAAACATGACCTATGGTATTACCATTCATTATGATGTTCTATTAGAATTTTATATTACACCACCTGACGGTGATTATCCAGTAGAACCAACTTACGTAACTACATTGCCCAAAATATTTCTTGGTAGATTTCCAATCATGTTGGGTTCAGATTTATGTATTTTAAAAAACATGGTCCCTGATATGCGTTATGAATTAGGAGAATGTAAAAATGAATATGGCGGTTATTTTATAATTGATGGTAAAGAAAAAGTTATAGTTTCACAAGAAAAGTTTGCAGATAACATGTTGTATGTACGTGATAAAGTGAACGAAATATATAGTCATTCTGCAGACATTCGTTCTGTATCCGAAGATGCCTCTAAACCGATACGAACCCTCTCTGTAAGAATACTTGCTCCGTCGGATAAATATACAAATCAACAAATCGTAGTACTTCTCCCCAACGTGAGAAAACCTGTTCCATTGTTTATAGTGATGAGAGCACTTGGGATAGTTTCGGATAAAAGTATCCTAGAATATTGTGTATTAGATATGAATAAATATAAAAGTTATTTACCATTGTTTATTCCTTGTATTCATGATTCGGGTATGATATTTAGTCAAGAACAAGCTCTAAAATATATTGCTACCTTTACAAAACATAAAACCGTTTCACACGCATTAGAAATTCTTACGAATTATTTTTTACCCCATATCGGAGAGATGAATTTTATTGCAAAAGCATATTATTTAGGACATATGGTAAGAGAATTATTACGTGTTTACACCAAGGATACGAAAGCAACCGATCGTGATAATTATAAATACAAACGGGTAGAATTGCCAGGGTCACTTTTATATGACTTATTTAAAGAATATATGAATTTACAACAAAAAAATATTTATCAACGAATTGACAAAGAATATACTTACAAACAGGGTTTATATAAAACCAATTTTACAGGATTGATTGAACAAAATTATCGGGATATTTTCTCGGAGCGTATGATTGAAACTGGATTTCGTAAAGGGTTTAAAGGAAATTGGGGGTCAGACACTCAAACCAGTCGTTTGGGTATCGTACAAACCTTGAACCGTCTAAGTTATAATTCAGCCTTGTCTCATTTACGAAAAATCAATTTACCTTTGGATGCGAGTGCAAAAGTGGTTGGACCTAGATTGTTACATGGAACTCAATGGGGCGTGATAGACCCGTTTGATACCCCTGATGGAGCAAACGTTGGATTACATAAGCACCTTTCATTGGCGACAAGCATTACAACCAATGTGTCTTCTAAAGCATTGATTGAATGGTTGATGCAGTTTGGTATTCATAAGTTAGAGGAACATTCTCCATTCTACAATGGGACCATGACTAAAATTATAGTCAATGGGAATTGGATAGGGGTCTACGATAAAGCGAAATCCATTGTAGATACCATGAAACAATATAGACGTAATGGATTGATACCTTATTTTACGTCGGTACAATGGGACATATCCAATCAAACTATATATATATATACGGATGCAGGACGTTTATGTCGTCCATTGTTTTATGTCACCGACGGTCAAGCTAGTTTTGAGAATGCCTCTATACATGAAAAAATAGAAAGCAATCAATTTACATGGGAAGAATTGAAAATTGGGTTTGCTAAACGTAAATTACCTTACAACCCAACCAAAGTATATACGTTAAACGAAATGTATAATACCGAAGATATTACCAAATTGGATAGTTCCAAAGGAATCGTGGAATACATGGATACGGCAGAAGCAGAATGTTCGCTCATTGCATTTCTAGATGACGATTATAAGAGCAAACCCTATACACATATTGAGATACATCCTTCTCTCCTCCTTGGTATCATGGGTAACCAAATTGTATTTCCTGAAAATAATCCACTTCCTCGTAATGTATTTGCATGTGGTCAAATGCGTCAAGCAGTGTCCTTGTATCATTCCAATTATCACACGCGTATTGATAAAATGGGGGTTGTTCTGAATTATGGACAGATACCTTTGGTAAAAAGTAGATATCTTGACAAAATCAATCGCGAAGAGCATCCCTATGGAGAGAATGTAATTGTAGCTATAATGTGTTATAATGGTTACAATGTGGAAGATTCTATATTATTCAATCAATCCTCCATTGATAGGGGATTGTTCCGAACGACCTATTATAATATGTACGAGTCACATGAAGAAAGTTCAAGCACTGCTTCTTCTACGATAGATTCACATTTTACAAAAATAGATTTAAATTCGGTAGTTGGAGTCCGGAATGGGTTCGACTATTCTAAATTGGATGCATCTGGATTAATTCATGAAAATACTCCTCTGGATGATAAAACCATCTTAATTGGAAAAGTTATAACGAGTCAAGATAAAAAGGGTGAATACATGGACGCCTCCATTGTACCTAAAAAAGGACAAAATGGGTTTGTGGACAAATCGTTCATGACCGAAGGAAACAATGGGTTTCGTATTGCAAAAATTAGAGTGCGTGACGAACGTATCCCAAATATAGGTGATAAATTTTGTTCTAGATGTGGACAAAAAGGTACGATTGGTCTTGTGATACCAGAAGCCAATATGCCTTTTACAAAAGAAGGGATTCGTCCAGATATCATAATCAATCCACATGCTCTTCCAAGTCGCATGACGATCGGTCAATTGATAGAAACTTTAATGGGAAAAGCGTGTGTAATGTACGGCGGATTTGGAGACTGTACTGCTTTTATGAATAAAGGCGAAAAGGCGTCTCGTTTCGGGAACATGTTAACCCATGTTGGGTTTCATTCGTCTGGAAATCAATATTTATACAATGGAGAAACGGGTGAACGAATGTCCTCGGAAATATTCATGGGTCCAACCTATTATATGCGTTTAAAACACATGGTAAAAGATAAAATCAATTATAGATCCAAAGGACCTCGTACCATATTGACGCGTCAGACCGTTCAAGGTCGTGCAAACGACGGTGGATTGCGTATAGGTGAGATGGAACGGGATGGAGTCATCGCCCATGGTGCCATGCATTTTTTACAAGAATCCATGTTAGTGCGTGGGGATCAATTTTATATGGCCGTTTGTAATAAAACGGGTATGACTGCCATTTATAACGAAAGTCGTAATCTATTTTTAAGTCCGATCTCCGATGGTCCTATACGCTTTTCTGGAACATTGGACGGTGGTATGAACGTTGAAAATATTAGTAAATTTGGGAAATCCTTTAGCATCATTCGTGTTCCATATGCGTTTAAATTGTTGATGCAAGAATTATCTACCATTAATGTTCAGTTGAGATTGATAACCGACGATAACATTGACCAGTTGATGTCAATGTCCTTTTCAGATAATATTGTGAAAATAAGTGGTACGGATAATCCAGAGTCAGTTTCACAAGAAATACAGCGCAATCAACGAAAAGAACTATTACAGTTACCCATGGAAGAACCATTGCAAGTGAATACCCATAAACCACCCATGGAACTAGGATGGCAATTTGATACATCGGACCCTCAGACCGGCGACATTTATCGTTCACTCCTTATAAATAAAGAGGGTAAACCAACGGCAAGATGGTGGGTGGATGACAATGATTATTTACCACCCCTTGAGCATCCATTAGGGTGGATAGACTCCGATTTAGTATTGCCTGACGGTACAGTCTTATCCGACCAGACGGTCATTGCAAATCTAATCAGTGATCAGTCCCCTGATAATTGGAATAGAATCATTGAAAAATTAAATCCAGAAAAGGATTTAACCTATATACCCAACTCACCTTTAAACGTAACCTCTGATTCTCCCCCTTATATCGTGGGTCAAGATACCCCTATAGATACATTACCCTTAAACGTAACTCCAGATTCTCCAGTCTATAGACCTGCCTCACCTTTAAACGTACCTCCAGATTCTCCCGTCTATAGACCTGCCTCACCTTTAAACATAACTCCAGATTCTCCTGTCTATAGACCTGCCTCACCTTTAAACATAACTCCAGATTCTCCTGTCTATAGACCTGCCTCACCTTTAAACGTAACTCCAGATTCTCCTGTCTATAGACCTGCCTCACCTTTAAACGTAACTCCAGATTCTCCTCCCTATACCGTGGGTCAAGATACCCCTATAGATACATTACCTTTGACAGAACCAACGGAAAGTATTCAACTGGATATAACCGAGTTGCCAACCAACCCTGTAGAACCTTCTTTATTGTTTAACACGCAAGTGACTTCCTCCTCTGAACCAGACGCACCCGATATAAAGACTGTCACAATTAAGCCTTAATTTTAAAGAAAAATGAATGAGTTTAAATATTACTATCGTTATATTAATATATGTCTCAAAGCGGGTTTATTATTCAGATTGCAAAAAGTCGTAATAATATACTATCCATATTGAAATCAAGAGGATTTAATGTAGAAGATTATGAAAACCAATCCATATCACAAGTGCATATTATGATACAACATGACCAACTGGATATGATTGTAAACCATTCCAGTTTAGATAAAAAAGTGTATGTAAAATATCATTTATCCAAAACGTTACGTCATACTACGATTCTGGAATATATAGACGATTTATTTACAATTGAATCTGTATTGACAAAAAAAGATGACTTGATTATTATAAGTAAAGACACTGCGAATGCTACCATTGAAAAACATTTATCACGGGTATGGAACCAATACAACTATTTGGTCAACATCATGAGTATTAAATCATTGCAATTTAATATTTTAGAACATGAACTTGTTCCTCCGCATCGTGTATTGAACGAAGACGAGTCACGACAGATACGATTAAAGTATAATATTATGAATGATACACAAGTTCCAGATATATCCAGATTTAGTTCGGTGGCGATTGCTATAGGGTTACGTCCGGGCGATATGTGTGAAATCATTCGTCCGAGTAAAACCTCTATTTCATCGCCCTTTTATAGAATATGTTCTCAATCTTAATATAATGAATACACGTCATACGGTTAACTATTATAAACATGAATTAAAATCTATCAATCATAGTTTTTTTTTAATATTAGATGAACTGACGAATGCGTTTCCTTATACAAAAACGTATCCATATATTCAGTCCTATACTGATAGGTATGCCAAAGATACTGGAAACATGGATCATGTAAGAAGTGAGCTCTATATAGTAAAAGATACACTTCAACAGGATATTACAACTGCTTCTAATCGTGTAAAAGTGATCGTTGCACGTATTTCCAAAATTGAAAAGGATAACGCTAAATTACAAGTACAGTTACGCATTCTTGAAAATAAACGTGAAGGCGCCATTGGGTTTTACGACGATACTGTAAAATTATATAATTTACAGTTGTTAGAAAATGTAATCTTGTCAATATGTATAACAGGTCTTGGATATAAAATATATAAACCATAATGTTCTTTTATTGACCTATAATATGTTTAATCGTTTATGGAATAGACGTGAAGAGAATACAGATAACTTAGAACAAGGACGACGTTTCAATCAATATACGGCGGAACAGGTTCAAGAGACTCTTCCATATATATCTGCTTTACAAAAGACCCATTTACCAAGTATAGTAGAAAATATGGATACAAAACGGACGACCGTTTCATATAAGAATGGGACGCCTGACGATATAAGTCGTTTGGAAAATGAATTCAATCAAACGCTGGTTCAATACAATACAGTCTATAAATTATTTAATGAATCCATCGTTCAACCCAATACTATAAAGGACTTGACTCCTTATTTAGGAAAAAATATAAAAACCAACGATGGTAATTATGCATATATAAACGATTATGGATATACTCATAAATATTCTACGGACGCGTGGGCGAATAAAGACATTTCGTGTAATTTAGATACAGACGTCTTAGATACGGATTCGTCTTTTCAACTTGGGCCTGACATGGGCATTCAACAACCTTGTGGTATTGCTGGAAAAAATATTCAAAATACACAAACGAATGAATATGCGTGGGTGGATATAAAGGGTTATAAACATATATATTCTAGCGATGTATGGAATACTAAAAACAGTGGGTGTGATGCCGATGTAATCACGTTAAGCAACGATACGTATAATGCCATTCCGTCTGGTACCAACATGACGTCTACGGATACATGCATTCAGTCAGACATTGACCCTAACGTATGGACACAATTGGTTCAATTGAACGATACCCTTTATCAAATTGCTAAACAAATTAGTGTAAACCTAGGCACGGTTGTTGTAGAAGACGCGCAATTACAAACGTCTTTAAATAAGAGTCAAAAAGATATTATGGATATTACAAACGGCATTCAGCAAGACCGAAGACAATTACAACAATATTCCAATTCGTTGGCAAGTACACAAGCCAATGAAACAGACAGTTATTTAAAACAAACCATGTATTATCAAGAGAGAATGATATGGTTCATTCTACTTTTAACGTTTCTATCCTTAATGGTGTATGCTTTAGTATCTAGTTCATCCCAATACGATGACATTATTGTATTAATAGTAAGTCTTTTTGTATTATTTGCATTCAGTCGGTGGATATGGTCTAAAATGGTATAATAATCCCATTACTATATATAGATGACTTCATTAAAACTTAAAACGGTGGAGTATGAAATCAACCTTCTTGTATATGCTTATGAAACAACTCAAAATATGTATATACAATACATTCAATCCAAACAATATGGAGATGCTTCCATTGCTTTACGCGAATTAGAAGAAATCAATTCTAAACTATTATCGTTATCCACGCAAGGCATTCAACTATTAGCGAAAGATGTATCGTATGGAACTCAATATCAAGAATCGGTTCATGAGAATAAGAGTCGTTTATATTCCGTTCTTCGGAAAGCCAAGCGCGAATCCTATAAATTAACTAAACTTGAAAAACAACTGGCAAATATAGACGGTGAACTTGTATCTTCACAAAGTTTATATTCCTCCTATTATTTACAATATATCATCCTATCCTTCGTTGGTTTAGCTGTAATGGTACTGACACTTAAGACTATTCTTACGCAAGAAGATAGTGCCTTAGATACGATAATATTAGTCATTGTAATGGGTATATTCGCATATTTTATTATAAAAAAATATATTATTAACTAATTCTATAATGAATGTATCCAATACAAGCATTCAACAAGGACAATTGTATAATAGTTATTCCAACTATACTACCATTCCGGATGATACTGAAGATATAATTGAAGGGTTTTCGGGTGCATTTGGTCCTTCTAACGTGCTGGCTACGAATATACAAGAAGATAAAGAAACACAAACCATACGCAAACAATTTGACAAAGCTCTAAGTGCCTATGGTAAATCACAAAAACAACTTATGGAGGATACTTCAACTTATATCAACAATGCAACCTCTTCTGGTCAAAGTACGTCTCTTAAAAATAATTTGATACGAATGAGCAACGGGGCCATTGGTTATGTTACGGATAAAAATAAATACCTACACGTACCTTCCACGGATGTATTACAATCTATACAGGGTAAGAATGGTTGTCCAAGTTCTATTACGTCGGTTGACTTTGTAACGGATAATTACAATCAAGTTGGAAGTACTTTAGGAACAAGAACAGATATACAAGTTGCAAATCCCATGCAAATGAATCAAAGTTGTGCTCCGACTTCCGTGAATTTACAAGTGTTAGGGGCAAGTGATCCTACGTTCAATAAAGCAGATTGGTTAGGATGTTATAAAAGTGACAACACTTATTTTGATAGTCAAAGTGACTTGACGGGTATTACCTCTGCCGATGATGCGATACAACAATGTCATCTTCGGTCTTCCGACATTGGTTCAAGCACGTTTTACATTGATACAAGTACAGACAATTCATATTCTTGTTTTACATCCAAACCCGGTATGACCACCGTGCAAATACAAAACACGATGAAACCTGGTTATGTTAAACAAATTAGCGGCGTCATTCATACAAAAAGTGCATTTCCATACAAGACAAATTATAAACCAAGTGCGGGAATTATGAACAATGGACAAATTGCCATTGGTAACATAACTATAGGTGCAAGTGATTTTGGAAAATACGTTCAGGATGTATCTTTTTTAGCCAATGTTGCTGGATTGAATACGTGTGACCCTGTATATGGAGCCATTCTTCGCACACAAACCGCAAACTATGGTTCAAATTGTAATGGACAAAGCGACTATAATGTTCCACCTAACAATTGGATAGGTGTAGTCAATTCAGCCATTCAAGCCTCTAACGGTGCGTCCAGCGTGTCTGTACCTATTAATTTTTCGGTGGATCCTGCTAAAGGTTGTCCAAAGGCATTTGCATCTACCTATACGTGTGGTTCAAGTTCTTCCGTGAAATCCATTTCCATAAATGGAGAAGCTTCCGGACACTCTGCGATATATGATTGCACGAATGAGACGGTTCAATGCAATTCAGGCGCATTGACAATAGGGGACAACGGGAATGTGATATTGACCATCAATGGTAAAATATTGTATCAAAGTGAAACGCAACAAGTAGGATTATCGTTAGAGGAATATAAAGCATCCAATGGTAAATATGGTCGTAATTCTTTAAATACGGGAGAATATTTGCTCCCAAATGAATTTATAGGTTCTCCGTCTGGAAAATGTGCGTTAATGTGCGTGGACGATGGAAAGGGCAATGTATCTTTGAAAATCCTATATTTTGTATTAGGGTGTAATCAGGATATTTCTAGTTCTTCGGGTGAAAATGGAACTGTGGCAACCAAACCAAATATAAGTGCAATGTATAGTTTACCATATGGACCTTTGTCCAACGACAATAAAGGCAAAGTAGTATATTCGGATGACAATATGAATCGTAAAGAGTATCCATCTTCCATGTTAAATCAGGGTAATAGCTATATAAACATTGGAAATTATGACCAACCTTCCGAATCTATACAGATTATAGATAATTCTAATTTAGAGGATTGTAAAAGCAAATGTAATGACATTTCAGATTGTTATGGATTTGTCTACTATGAACAGGAAGGAAAATGTAATTTAAGGAATGCAGAGGATATGTTTCCAATGAATACACAACGTATTTTAAACGAGGACGCTCAAATGTTTCTTCGTCAATTTAAAATTGCAAATCCGTCCACTTGTTCAAGTGAAATCATAAATACGACTGGTAACATTTTTAACAATATGGTACAGGGTACAGATATGGACTCAAATACATTATGTGACTTGGGAAAAGCGATGAATACCCAATTGAACGATGTATCCGCGAAAGAAGTGCAATTATTGAATGCTATGCAAGGAGTGAGTCAAGGTGTACAGTCGTTCAATCGTGAAAATAAAACACTATTAAACGAAACCAAACAATCTATAGATCGTATGAATCATAATTCTCTTGCATACAAACAAACCATACATAAAATGAAGGATACCACCAATCAAATAGATTCTGTGACTGCCATGGATGAGACCACTCAAGAAAAAATGCAGAGACAAAACATACAATTTATTGTATGGACGACCATTGCCTCTTTAGCCTTAATTCTTTTAATAAAAATAGCAAAATAACAATAATGTTATATATATATATAATGAGTTCAAATGCAAATTTATCAGACTATACTTCAAAACAAGCAGAAACTAGACAAGGTGCATTATTAAACAATATTTCTCAATTACAACAAACCGAAACGGATTTATATACACAACTTGAGAATGCCTCTGCTGTAAATGATACGGATAAACAAGAATCCATTGTAAATAAAATCAATGAAATGTCAACCATAAGAATGTCCATGTTTAAAGAACTGGATGCCATGTATAAAAGTTTACAAGGAAGAGTTTCACAGAGCAGAATTGATTTAGTAGACCAATTGACGGTTACGGGTGTAATGGAAAAAGAATTGAATAATGCTAAAGTCACCTTAAATGCTTTACGCAAGGATAAGGATAATAAAATGAGAATGGTTGAAATCAACACATATTATGCAAGTAAATACAAAGCACAAAGCAATTTAATGAAACTTATAGTCGTATTATGTATTCCTTTGTTGGTGATAGCTATATTAACCAAAAAACAAATAATTCCATCAAAAATTGGTTGGTCGTTGGCAGGTATTATCATCGTGGTAGGACTTGTACTTATAACCAAACGTCTATACGATATATTACGACGTAACAATATGAATTACGATGAATATGAATGGATATGGGACCCCGATGCGCTTGACCCTACCGTATACGAATACGACAAAGAGCAATTACAAGGGATTACAGCGGATATAGATACATCCTTGAATATAGGTTGTATTGGGTCAGAATGTTGTTCGGTGGGTACCAAATATGATAGTAACACACAACGATGTGTTTTATCCAAAGAATCGTTTACGGGTTTAAAGGATGCTTCTTACATGGAAGTAGCAGGCGTTCCTTTTCCAAATCGTTCCTCTTCTGTGATTCAACCCTATGAAACACAGACTTCTTACGTTAGGGTCTCATAATACAATGGGATTACTTTGTATTTTTATTATCATTATAAATCAACGATGACCTCTACCAATCCTCAAGATATATCTAAGAGTATCCAAGATACATTACAACAAATGTCTGGACAAACGTCACAAGGTATGGATGCCATTTATACCAATCTTCTAAATCAAATGACGTGTGATTCCGAATGTCAAAAACGAAAAAATTTGGATGCACTAAAACAATCGTGGCTAGATGCAAAAACCAATGAACAAACTGCACCTAGCAAAACCTTTGAAGCCAATAAAGATTATTTGATTGCGTATGAAGGACAATTAGGGTATGAAAATAGCATGTTACAAAAATACTCTAAGATAGCGACGGATGCAAAACATAAGGCAATACAGGAACATACACGTATCCATGAAGAATTGCAAACGTTGATACGAGATTATGACGGTGAAATCATAAGTTTAAATAAACTTAGGGAGATGCTGAATATACGATTACGTGAGAATAAACAACTGAAACAATCCATAGATGAAGATATCGCAGCCGTAGAAACCAATGACCGAAGGGTCGTGTACGGAGATTGGGCCAAGGATGATATACAGTCTATATATACCTTGTTAAAATGGATATATATATTTTTTATATTTGTATTTATCTATACAAGTGGTTTCATCACAAACTCTGGTTGGAAAAATAAACGTGCCTGGTTCGTTTTAATTGGAATTATACTTATTCCTTTTATCATTTATTATATTGCTATTTCGTTAATCTATCTATACAATCGGTTCTTATGGTATAGTGACAATAGAGTCCCTAAGGACGTTTATATGCAACAAGCAGACAATGTAAAACAGGCCGAGATAGATTAACCATTGGATTTACCACTTGATAGTATAAAACTACGTATATAAAATTTACGTATCATCTTGTTTTCAATCAGTTGGTTCATTATATTAAAATCTTCTTGAGATGGAAAATCGGGTTGGATCAGATATTTTAATAGACTCCATTTGTGTACAAAATTAACCAATTCTTCTTTTTGGAAAGGAAGATTGCTGTGAAACAGCATGATTTTTGAAACGATCTCGGATGGAACGTTCATAATGGATTCGTATTTTCTTACAACGTTTATAAAACTTATTTCAATTTATTACTATAAACACCTAATCCAGATATTTAAAGTTTCTCGTGTGGATGCTCGTTTTACATCTACTGCTTTATCTATGAACGCCTTTTGTCTGTTTGAACTTCACAAGGATTTTTACGACGAATATCTTTATCGTAGTGTGATTTTTGAGAAAATTATTTTCCGCATCGTTCGCAACCATATTTAACTATTTTTGTTATATATGGTTAATATTAGAAAGTCTGTTTTACACCTTCAAACGTCGGGGGTCGTTTTTTTCCATACTTCAAAAAAATTATTATAACAACATCCCCATCCTCCACATTCTTTATAATCTACCACAAAATTTTATTGGTATGATTTCTAGTAAGATTGTTGATATAGGTTTACAGTACCGCGGTTCGGTACCGGCGCCTCAACTGCGTCGCCTGTGTCCGCGGCCGCGGCTGGTGCTGCCTCTACATATATCCCTACTTTTATCATTAAATCACGTATATATTCTGTATCATTCATTCCTAAATTATATTTTTCTTCAATGAATGATGATTCTTCAGCGTATACTTGTAAAATTTCTGTAGTGCTATGATAGATACCTGTATAGTCTGCTAAAATAGCCATTAATAACATTATTTCATTCGTCTCGTTTTTCTCAAGAATTTTTGAAAGGTCAAAAATAATTTGATACAAATAAACGGTTGAACCTGATGGTCCAGCAATCATTTGCTTCTCATACAGTTTAAGCGTGTTATACCATATTCCATTGTCTCTAGGAGTTACATATGAATTTCCAAAAATTAATTCTATATTTTGGTTATTATAATTATCAAATTGTTTTTCTTTACATTTTATATCTTTTACCGGTGTTTTAAATAAGTCATCTTTGGTTCTTCGTCTAATATAAACATCATCATCTCCGGCTTTCAACTGATGTATTAAATTATTTTTTCTATTAACTAAAAATGTATATACCCATGAATGAAACATTGGAAAACGATTATAAGACTTGTCAATAATTTTAGAATACTCAGCATACGTCATAGTATCAGGAACACTAAAAAACAGTTGTATAGCACTCATAAAATTGTATTGTAAATCTTCGTCTGTATCTATTAGTCCTTTTATAAGATCTGGGTCTAATGGTAGATGATAAAAAGCTCCCATCAACTGTAAAAATGATATGTTATTCTCCATATTATATTCATAAAATTCATCAGCGGTTTGTAATTTTAATATCTCGGTACAATTATTTTTTGTGCCACACAAATAACCAGGTTTGGTTATGACATTTGGATCTGTTGTTTTATTCGCATAATCTACATGATAATGAGTACCAATTTTTTCCAACACAACCTTCATGAAGGCAGTACCGTCAGGAAGAGTAGGTAATCCCAATGCTTTTTGTATCAAATTAAACCACATATCCGAAACAAATCTATATAATTTGTCAGAACCAATAAGAATGCACCTTAGTCTTTCTTCCTCTACTTTTACATCGGGTGGTCTATAGTCCGTATCTACAACCACATTGAAAGCCTCTACGAGTTCTTTTGGTACAATACTGAAAGCCTCTAACATTTTTGTATCTATTTGCACTTTCGGGTCTGTAGGTGTTACAAACTTGGCGTGACCTGGTCCAATTTCATTAACTAACAAGTATCTTATATAGCTTGCCATTGTTTTCGTTAGAAAACATGTATTATTTGGAAACATTGATAGATTCTCGGCACGTATCTTGTTTATAATCTCACCATCGCCGAAAGTTATGTCATTATCATTTTCATCCTTAATTGTAAAAATGTTTTTACCATCCTTGTAATTGGTACAATTTTTTTTTTGTTCGTCTTCTAACCAACCGCCTTTTTTCATATTTTGTTTTTGTATTTTTTTTGTTTTCTTATTTTGTATTTTTTTTGTTTTTATATATATTTTTTTTGTTCGTCTCATATATATATATATTATAATATATATTTGTGAATGTTAAACGCAGATTCGTAATTCTAATGTTACATTCCACGCACTCGGGTGTCCGACGGAATCCAGATTTAAATCAGTAACCAAGATGTTATTCATCATGAGATTCCTTTAGACGTATTTTATGAGGATGACACAACCTATCGTCATATCATAGAAGAAGTTCAAATTACGTTGAGACGTATAATTGAAGGTTAACGAAAGAGTTATAATAAATAATGTATCTTCTATAAGTATTATGAAATATAGTCGTTGTATAGGTTTGATTTTATGTTTATATGTATCTTTGTATTGGATAGAAGTAAAGGAACGTGTGAATACAAGTATTATAACGCGTTCCTTGGAGGTTGATGGATTTTGTTGTATGTTTAATCCTGAATATATAAAAACACAAAATACTCCTTGTGTAAATTTACAAAGAGATATTTTACATAAACTACCATGTGGATATGTGTTTATAGATTATATATATAAAATAGAGAACACCTCTCTATCTACCTTTCATAGAGATGTGACCTCTTCAAAAAAAATATACAAGACACAATATCCTGTATACACGGCTATATTATATAAATACGACGGAGATTTTTTATCCGTATGTCCTGCTTCCAATACAACTTATCCATTTGTAATCTCTACGATTGTAAATATATCTGGTTCTTCTGGAAGTGTATTTTTATTTGATTGTGAATTGTTACATGCCGGTATGATAAACCAATGTAAAAAAAGAGAAGTAATACAATACAAACTATGTCATAAGGATGATTTACATTTACTATCCCATTTACAAAATACAAGAGCTTATAAAACAGATACATGTATAACGCAAGATATATCTAGAAGTATGATTAGAAAAATGTCTTATTATTTTCAATTACCTGTAAATACTTTTTTGTATCCACTTATGATAAAAAAAGAAGAGAATGATACAATCCTTGGAAAAATACAATCCTTTATTCCACTTCAATATTACAATAATGTATAAAATTGAATCTTTTTTCAAATAAGTAATTGTTTTATAACATGACGTATTTTGATGAACTCGTGATGGATAATATCTTATCGTATTGTGGTTTGAACCCGGTGGAGACCCATCTTACGGCGGGTGTCTATTTGGTAATGGAGCGACTTTGTTACCCAGAAGCGAATTTTAGTTTTATCAACGAACAACGTTATTTGATTCAACGACGTACTGAAAAATACGCTTGGGTTTCTAACTTGTATTTCGGTGAATGGTCCCTTCCTAAACGTATAAAAATTCGTACTACAAAAGAGGGTATAGAAACTTTACGACGTGGTAAACAAAAAGGTTTGCCTATCATTCCAAGATGTAAACTGGATACTATATTCAATCATCGCCAATGGTTAACGCTTACCGAAGAAGAAAGGTTACACCACTACACAAAACTTATCCCTCTAGAAATAGGTATGGGGTTCTAACATGTATTCGGACAATGGTCGGTTTCTACACGGATAAAAATCGTATCAAGAGTAATCTGTTCAACTCCTTTATATTAATTTGGGAAATGATTTATATAGAGTAATACCGACCTCTATAGACGCCGGTTACTACCCACCCCACTGTGTCCGTTCCGAGGTGTGAAAAGTAACAGTAGTTAAGTTCTCCGCAGGAGTTAACTTCTCCGCACGTAACGTATCGTGATTTCATTGGGTTACTGCATTCTACCAAAGAAACATACATGTTTTGAATGTAATGGTATTTCCGTTTATTTTCAGTTAATAGTGCTTGTTTATGCGGACTGCATAATACATACCGCTTGACGATGCATTGTAATTCATACGGTAAATTAGAATAAATCTCCATCGTTTGTAATAGGAACAAGTGTGTGAAATTAGCATTTCATTTTTTTTGATTAAACCTACAAATCCATGTAGGATACATAACTCGGCAATGGTTACACAAATTTATCCCTCTATAAAATAGCAATGACCTTTGTATGTCCAGTATGTAAAGCATTGCCGTTTAGTCATTCCCTTGTAAAACTAGGAGAGACAAAAGGTATAGTATACTATTATACTTGTCCGTCACAAGCGTTATTATATTATGACGTGGAAGGTATAATCCATCACTATAATGGTGTATTAAGTGAAATACCCAAAGAGATGGATTGGATTTGGATAGTGGATAGTGAAGGGTTTAACCTTATTCACGCATTACAACTCAAAGTTGCCGTGGAATTAGCAAAATTGATTTCAAATAAATTTAGTGTAAATTTAAAAAAAATTATCATCCTTCATCCCACCATGTATATTCGGATGATACACACATTCCTATTGCCGTTTTTAAATGAAACCCTTCAAAGTCGTATTGACATCCATTATGAAGAAACAACTCCACAAGAAATAATGTGTAAATCTACTATATATGAATAACAAATACTTTTTTTATGTTACATTAATTTTATCCATACTCGTTCAGTTCATTACAGGTGTTATAGAAATTGCCGCCATGTTTATAAAAGTTCCAAGTGCTTATAATCTGATAAGACAGTTGTTATTGTTAGAAGTCTCCGTTCAAGTCATTGAAGGTTTATTTTACGGTTGGTTAGCATTTAATTTAAATACAATAAAAAATATAACTCCAAAACGGTATATAGATTGGGTTATTACAACGCCAACCATGTTAATCGTATTGATTGGATATTTGATTTATTTAGATAAACGAAGTACGGATGAAACAGACGGATTAGAGTTTTTCTCTCTTTTAAAAGAGAATGCCTCTGTGATAATACCAGTTCTCTTATTGAATTGGCTCATGTTATTTTTTGGTTATTTAGGTGAAATGAATATCCTAACGCCTTTGGTGGGTATTCTTGTTGGATTTATACCATTCTTACTGTATTATTATAAGATTTTTATAAATTATGTTTCTATCCAAGGACAATACTTATTTTGGTATTTTTTCATATTTTGGTCTTTCTATGGGATTGTAGTTATTTTACCTTATTATATTAAAAATGCATTTTATAATATATTGGATTTATTTGCAAAGAACTTCTTTGGATTATTTTTGAGTTATATTATATTTACTGGTCGTTATTAAACGATACCAGTATAATTGTATTCGTGGTACATCCAGTTATAAACGAATGTGGTCCTTTGTGCCACAAGTTGTCCAGTATGAGACGCTTTAACTCATAGATGAAGTTCATCCTTTTTTCTGGAACGTTTACACTTTCTGGAACGTTTACATGTTCTAACCCGCATACCTTTTTTAGAACGTTTACACTTTCTGGAACGTTTACATGTTCTAACCCGCATACCTTTTTTAGAACGTTTTGTTCTGTTACCCGCGTTTTGTTGATAATGAATCCATTTATTAAAATTACCCGTTTTAACCCACGTTGCAAGCAAATCGTCTTCTGCACGGAATGCATAAATCATATCCCCGTCTTGTACTTCTTTATCTTCGGCGGATACGTCATATATGCTTACGTCAAATTGTTTACCCTTTATGGGGGCAATCCTTAACTTTAATTCTTTGGGGTTATCCTTATACCCTGGTAATTGTCTCCTTAATTCAGATTGAATCCCTTCGATGATTTCATGATACGTGGTATTTTCTTCATAATAGACGGCATCTAATATCATCGGTGTAGGATGAACATCACTTAGGTGAACAAATACTTTAAATCTGGGTTCAACGTCGGGTTCAACGTCGGGTTCAACGTCGGGTTCAACGTCGGATTCCCAACCTTCGTTATCGGAACCAACCTTGGGTCTACTAAAGAGATTATCGTAATAATCAAGATCTTCAGACCTAGAACGTTTACGAGAATCCATACTATAGTTTGCTATTTTAAAACGGACCATAATTCATATGCCTCAATTCTAGGATGGTTGAATTGCCATCGTGTCTTTCTATGGAATGTAATGATTAAACGATAATATGGTGGTTGTGTTTTAACCATTCTTTTGCTTCTTGAATACTTTGCGGTATCGTAGAAATGGGGATGAATTTAGGTTTTTTCATACGTTTGGTTTTATAATATATGTAAGGACTATATTTACCTTGTCTTAATGTAGCTTCTTTACTAATTACGAGTAACACCTCGGTTGACACAAGGGTAGATACCGGGATGGATTGGTTTATTTCCTGTAGACAGGATTGACACGTTTCTTCCCAACCACATTCCCCCTTTGCAATTAAATCAAGTGTATCTTCCATACGTTTGGTGTAATCATATTGAAATATAGGACCAAAATGTTGGTTTAGTACTTGTATAACGTCTCGCCCTAAAGGTTCAAGTATTAATTTACCACGTTCTACCCCATATTCTTTCGTAGTATCTATTTTATGAATAGTACAATGGTCCGCTTTAAATTCAACGCAAGATATAGATTTACCGGCAACATTGGTTTTCTTGACATAACCTCTCTCTTGTAATTTATCCACGATACCTGCATACGTGGAGGGTCGTCCAATCCCTTTTTTTTCCAATTGATGTACTAAATTGGCCTCTGTATAATGTGTCTTTAAATCTAAGATAGAGACTTTGGAATGTAGTGTATGGTACGATATAGGTGCTTGTTTTAGTAATTGTAAAAAGGCAATATTGGATGCTTTTGTATAACCCGTGACGATTTGCCATCCAGGAAATACTATTTGTTCGGCACAATGTGTATATACATAGGGGGCACACGTTGTAACCTGCGCTTGGATACAATTGTATTTGGCAGGAACCATACACGTTTCAATCGTGTGATTACGTATCATTGTATAAATCTTTTGCTCCCTAGGATTTAATTCAACGGTTTCCATTTCAATGTATATGGGTCGTATGGATTCATGTGCTCCTGTATGGAGGTCATTCTCTCGGTTTGGTTTATTAAATTCTAAACCGTAGTGTTTAGAAATATAATCGGTCATAACGACTAAAAATTCATTGCAATAATGTGTATTGTCCGTTCGCATGTAAGTAATGTACCCAGCTTCATATAATAACTGACAGGATTCCATGACGGATTTAGGAGAAATACTTAATTTAGAACTACATGCTTGTTGTAAAGTACTGGTAGTCCATGGTATCGGAGTTGGTTTATATTTGGTTTGAATGTCACTACAACTATATACGTGTTCAAAGGTTAAGGACTGGGTTAAAAACTCTTCTACTTGGTCGGGTTCTTGAAAGACATGATTTAAAACAAACTCTATACGTTTAGAAGTAAACATACCGACCGTAGTATATACAACTCGTCCAGAAGTACGTTCACACTCCAATTGGTTCTCGTAGATTAGTTTAAGTGCGGGAGATTGACATCTTCCAGCAGATAAATTTTTTTTTGTTTTTATATATCCATGTAACAAGGGTGAAATTTTAAACCCAATGAGAAGGTCTAAGGCTTGTCGTGTGTGTTGTGCGTACACTACATCCATATGTATAAGAGTAGGATTTGTAATGGCATAGGTAATGGCAGAACGAGTTATTTCGTGAAATTTAATGCGTTTGGTCGTAAGGGGTAATTGAAATAGGTCACATACGTGCCATGCAATGGATTCGCCTTCACGGTCATCGTCCAACGCTAATAGGACATCACTCGCTTCACGGATACCTTTACGTAAAAAGGAGATTTGCCGTGTTTTAGATGGAATATCATGAAATGTAATAGAATGATGTATGAAATCAATGCAATTCAAATCGTTCATGGTTCGTAAATGACCGCAACTTGCAAAACATTTATATCCTACTCCTAAAAATTGTTCAATCGTTTTACATTTTGTAGGCGATTCAACAATTACTGCAATATAAGTCATACCTATATATGGGTGTTCCTATTAAATCCATTTTATTGTATAGTATGATGACGATATTGTCCCCACGTTATATTCAAGGGCACAATTGGGGGGTCGTCTACATTTAAATTTTGCATATCCAATTTGTTACCTCGCTGTAAGGCACTATCTATATATATTTCTTTTAAATATTTACCAACTAAAAATGCACCTTCGTGTTGGTCAATTTCGTTATGTTCTATTTGATGTAATATATGTATGAACTTGGACATTATCTCTAAACTTAATTCATCTTTTTTTAGACGATTAAAAATATCTGTATAGTATGTAAATAAAAAGGAACACTTGTTTTCTAACAAAGAATACAATTGTGACTCTTCCATAGAAGCATGTTTTGATTTTAATTGAATCATGGTATCCACGTCTGCTTGAATTTTGGAACTATGATTTCTTTCTCTAATGTTATTTGTGACATCTTCTACATTATTGGCATGTATCATTTTACCCAATTGTAGCCTATCGTGTTCGTTCATAGTATTATAAAAGTATCCCTTTTAAATTATAAAAAAATATTACACTATATTATAATGCGTAAAAAATATAAAGGAGGAACTAGTACAACGGTTGCCCCCGTATTGTCTTATCCGCTAGAAGACGGGGCTGCAAGCCAACGCGAAAGTGCTATGATGACATCTTCTAATATGAATGCAAAACAACAAGCACAAATTAACCAGCACGGTGGAAGTAAATGTCCTTATTGCAATCAAGCGATATCCAAACGTTCTACACGTCGCAAAACAAAATCTTCCAAAAGACGTTTCAAAAAGTATACAAGAGGAGGTAATGCAACCAATCGTGTTACGGTTCCCTCCTTCTCACCCAATACAGTAAGTCCAACGAATGCAAATTCTATATCGGTTTCAACCAATAGCACTAGTTTACAATCCAATGCAAATGCAAGCGGAGATTGTTATGCTACAAACTCTTGTTAGAAATGGTTTGAATAGAGAAGATTTCATGATAATATTATCACAATATAGACTATGAAATCAAGTGATATTACATTGACCCTATTCATTATTATTGTATTCATTGCACTATTCCTAGTGAATATATTATCGGTTGGTATTAAGAATATTGAAGACAATTGGCCAACGTATCGGTGTAATCCGGTCGTTATGCCATTTGCAGGATTATTTGGACAAGACGCCACTCAAAATTTTACATATTGTATTCAAACCATGCAGTCCAATTATATGGATTTTTTGTTACAACCCATGAACTACAATCTAGACATTATTAGTAATTTAGGTGCATCTATAACGGGTGATATTGATTCTATACGAGCATTTATAAACAATTTGAGAAATGATATCACTTCTATGATTCAAGATGTATTTAGTGTATTTTTAAATATATTAATTGAATTCCAAACAATCATCATGTCTATCAAAGATATGGTAGGTAGAATAACGGCAATATTAACCACTCTTCTTTACACCGTGTCTGGTTCCATTACAACGATGGAGAGTGTATGGGCAGGTCCACCTGGTCAGTTGGTTAAAGCATTACAAGGATTATGTTTTCATCCAGATACTTTATTATGTTTGGAAGATGGTCAAACCGTGAAAATAAAAGACATTGAATTGAACAGTGTATTAAAACACCCAAAGGGTTGTTCTGGTGCCGTAGTTCAAAGTGTTATGAAAATAAGTAATTTAAACCACGGACGACACCGAGAAACCTTGTACGATATGAAAGGAGAAGGGAATACTTCCTTTTTAGTATCTGGATGTCATTTGATCTACGACCAAGATATCCAAGATTTTATTCCAGTTCAAGAGTGGATACAAAGACACCCAACGGATGGAACCCAAAGCAATGAAAACCATGATGTCTTATATTGTTTAATTACATCCAATCATACCATTCCAATTGGTAATTGGTTATTCCACGATTGGGAAGATAACAATGGTTCTTATGCAAAAACATTAGGTTAGAATTATATAATACTATCATATGAATAACATTTATGACGATATATCCAACTTATATACTAAAAGTAGTTTCTCCGATAGATATGCTGGCGATATATGGATAACCATTATACTATGCATCCTTGTATTTTTAGTATTTAATTATTATATAATTATCAATAATACTCAACCTATAGTAGATGATTGGGCAAATCAACGATGTAATCCATCGGTGATTCCATTTGCAGGAATGATAAATGCACCACAAGGAACATCGTCGATTGAATATACTGGTGAAAATTTTGAATATTGTATCCAAAATATATTAAGTGACCTTATCCAGTATGCACTTGCTCCTATCCAATATATATTAAGTATTCAAACCACGGTTATGAATGACTTGAGTTCAGCCATTCATGCGGTAAGAGGATTGTTTGACACTATACGTGACAGTATAGAAGAACAAGGGTCCGATTTATTCAATCGTTCTCTCAACATCACGTTGCCAATCTTATACATGATACGTAAAATGGAAGCCATGATGGGTAAAACCCAAGGTGCCATCGTAAGTGGTATATATACACTGTATGGCGGATTTCTAACCATGGAAAGTGGATTTTTATTTATTTATGAATTCAGTGTAAATCTATTATGGATAATATTTACGTTTATAATGATTTGTTTTGCCGTCGGATGGCTTTTTCCACCCACTTTAGCGGCGGGTTTTGCAGCAGCAACCTTTTTGGCGTTATTGTTAATACCCATTGTAATCTTTGTAGTGATAATGAACAGTATGAACGATGTATTTGCTTCCTCCAATCCTTCTACGCCACCCTATGTTCCTGGTTATTGTTTTCTAGGAGACACTCCAATACATACCAAACAACGAGGTTTCATCCCTATGAAAGATTTAGAATTAGGCGAGGTATTGTACGATGATAATGTGGTAACTTCCATTATGAAATCTACTTCCAAAGGTACCGTATTTTATAAGATACATAATGTCATTGTATCAGGAGGTCATCCCGTATTGGAAGAGAACCGAGGATGGGTAATTGCCTCGTGTCATACCGAAAGTCGTCGTATAGATGATATTAAGGAACCCTATATATATTGCATCGGTACACAACATAAAACAATCCGTATTCAAGATTTATTATTTACAGATTGGGATGAATTAGACGATGAAGACATGCAAGCCTTAAAACATCATCCAGACCTTGAACACTATTTACCTGAAACCTTTACACTTTCAGACGTTCATACGTATTTAGACGGGGGTGTACACCCCAATACACGTATCCGTTTAAGCACGGGAGAGATTGTATGTATGCATGCGTTAAACGTTGGGGATATCTTATGGTACGGTGAGACGGTTGAAAGTATTATTCGCGTAAAAACAGATGATATTTATGCGTTTTATGATATATCCTATAAAGGAGAACCGGTCGTGTCTGCCACTAAAAACATAGACATTGTTTTGCTAGATTCGTACCCCGATGCACTTACTTGGACTAAAATAGAGGCTCCTCCTGAATGCATTCATATTATTACAAATAAGAACGGATTTCAAATGAAACACGTATTTATCGGAGATTATAATCGGGGTATAGATAGATATATGACCGATGAAATTTTAAATAAAGCTTACCGTAAATTATAATTTTATCTTTGTATTAACTATATGCCGTTTATAAACATATTTGGCGAAAAATTATCTATAAGGAATTTGATTTTAATACTAGTGGTAGGTATGTTTATAGGTACGAATGTATGGTGTAGCTGTTCTGGAGGTTTACTTGAAGGTTTTCAATCGGGTATACAGATTACAATGGCCGCTCTTGATTATAGCATGCGTAAAGGGGTTCCCGTTTCATGGAAGGATAAAGGATTCGTTGGAACCGGTGTATTTACACCGAAAGATTGGTATAATCAATTAAAGAATAACGTGGGTGGAAGTGTTCCTTTACCGGAAGGAGAATTATTATTGTTTAAGGAGAATACTTTTGACCCAACGTGTTGCCCTTCTACTTATTCCAACTCTTCTGGTTGCGCATGTATATCTATAGAACAAATGAAATATTTGAATGAACGAGGAGGAAACCGAACTTTAAATGGTGAGTATTAATTATGATACAAATATAAAATTAACACGATCAAGAGAATCATAAAACATAAGAATACATACTTTTCACGTCGTTTTAATTGAGTTAAATCTTTTACTTGTTTTGGTTTATAATGTTCATAATAGTGCGCCATGGCTTCTTCAAACGTTAACGTTGGTTTCCGTAAAGAGGCATTCACTCTATTATGTATAAAATGCGTCCATCGCATCAAGGATTGTCTTGAGTCTAAATAAGGTGTAACTGGATAAGTATCTAACAACACACTGAATTGATTCCCAATCTCTTCTATAGGTAAAAACAATGGTAGATTTTGATAGAATTCATAATATTTTTTTTTAATGACCTCGTTTGGCGTATAGGGATAGGTCAAGGCAATGGTATGTAATACAAACCAATAAGGTGGACCCCATATATCTGGTTCTAGCGTCATGTTAAAGGATATAAAGAAGTTTTAATTACAAGAATAGCGTAATGACAAATACGAATTCTTGTAATAACTGTTTAGAATACGGACATTCTTTTCATCAATGCAAAAAACCAATTACGAGTTTAGGTATTATTGTCTTTAAATACGATAAATATAATATACCTAATTATTTACTCATATGTAGAAAGGATTCTTTAGGATATGTAGATTTCATGCGAGGAAAATATAATCCAAATAATCCATTTTATCTTCAAAATATTATTAATGAGATGACTATCCACGAGAAAGAAAGATTGTTGACTAAACCATTTGATACATTATGGAAAGAATTATGGGGTGGAAATATAGGCATTCAATATAAAGGTGAGGAACAATTGTCAAGGGATAAATATAATAAAGTAGTTCAAGGAATACATAATAAACAAAGTCATTATACATTGCAATCTTTGATTGCCTCTTCCAGCACACAATGGACGGAGCCCGAATGGGGGTTTCCAAAAGGACGCAGAAATTATCAAGAAAAAAATATAAATTGTGCGCTTAGAGAATTTGAAGAAGAAACTGGATATCCTTCCACCTCACTGAATATAATGCAAAATATAATGCCATTGGAAGAGGTATTTACAGGGTCAAACTATAAGTCATACAAACATTGTTATTATACTGCCCATATGGATTCCGATGTACCTACCGTAGGAATACAGAAAACCGAAGTGAGTGATATGAAATGGGTAGACTTCAACCATGCTATACAGATGATACGGGAATATAATATTGAAAAAAAAAATATCATGGAACGTGTAAATAAAATAATATGTAAATATAGAATATATATATAATATTGATATGCAAACCTATAAGAAACCAATGACACGCAAAAAAAAGTTAGTAGAGCAAACCTATAAGAAACCAATGACACGCAAAAAAAAGTTAGTAGACCAAACCTTAAATCTACAAAGACAAGACATAGAATTACAAAATAGAATACAAGCAACGAGTGGAGAATATTCTTATTTGTATCCATCTTTGGATGACCCTAACTTTAATGTGTCTATCGCTTCACGAAAAGAATTTTACGATACTAGGTACGAAAGACCGAAGGATAAAGGTAATATAGAAGATATATCCGATGCATTATGTAATGCATCCTTTGAACTTGCACCACATCAAATGTTTGTAAGAAACTTTTTATCTTTTCAAACCCCTTATAATGGTATGCTTTTGTTCCATGGATTAGGTAGCGGAAAAACGTGTTCCGCCATTAGTGTTTCGGAAGAAATGAGGAATTATTTAAAACAAATGGGTCTTTCCCAAAGAATCATTATTGTTGCTTCACCAAACGTACAACAAAATTTTTATTTACAAATGTTTGATGAACGAAAACTAGAATTGATTGATGGATTATGGAATATACGAGCATGTACAGGTAATAAATATTTAAGTGAAATTAACCCCATGCATATGAAAGGATTGACGAAAGATAAAGTCATCCGTCAAATCAAACGTATCATACAGTCTGCTTATTTATTTTTAGGATACATTGAATTTGCAAATTATATTAAAAAAAAATCGGAAGTATCCAGTGAACTAACCATTTCACAAAAAACAAAAGTTATAAAACAAAAATTGTTGAAAACGTTTCAAAATAGGTTGATTATAATTGATGAAATACATAATATTCGTATGACCGAAGATAATAAGGATAAACTCGTGTCGGCAGAACTGTTGAAACTAGTAAATAATGTACCTCATATGCGTTTGTTGTTATTGTCTGCAACCCCCATGTATAACACGTATAAAGAAATTATATGGATTTTGAATTTACTGAATATAAACGATGGACGGTCTACCCTTCAAGTCAATGACGTATTTCAAAGCGATGGTTCATTTAAAGTAGACGAGGAGGGCGAAGAAATAGGAAGGGACATGTTAACTAGGAAAGCAACTGGATATGTATCTTTTGTGCGCGGCGATAATCCATACACATTTCCTTATAGACTATGGCCCAATGATTTTGAACCAAGTAAAACCTTGGGACAGGTAACCATGCCCACACAACAAATGAATGGAATGACGATTCTGCAACCCATTGAAATGTTACATTTATATTTTACAGAAATTGGTACAGTACAAGAAAGGGGATACCAGTACATCCTCCAGCAATTTAAAGAAGACACCGGTAAACATATGCCGTCTTTTGAAAATATGGAAAAATTTGGGTATACCATGTTACAACGTCCGTTGGAAGCACTCAATATTGTATATCCGCATTCTAAATTAGAAGAAGAAGGAAAACGGATAGATCCCAAAGAATTGGTTGGAAAGAATGGATTGAAACGAATTATGAAGTATAAAGAAACTACAACCCCTTTATCTAGAGGTGAATTTGAATATAGAACGACGGAATACGGACGTTTATTCTCTTTAACAGAGATTGGAAAATATAGTTGTAAAATTGAAAATATATGTAAAACCATTGCAAGGTCGGATGGAATCATCCTAATATACTCTCAGTATATTGATGGAGGATTGATTCCGATGGCCCTTGCCTTAGAAGAAATGGGGTTGCGTAGAGCGGGAGGGAAATCCTTATTTAAAACACAAGTCTCTGAACCCATAGACGCAAATACATTTCAACCTAAATCAAGTGGAATATTTTCACAAGCATCCTACGTTATGATAACGGGTGATAAAGCATTGTCTCCAGATAACGTATCTGACTTGAAACGATGCACGGATATAGACAACAAAGACGGTGAGAAAGTAAAAGTGATATTGATATCTCAAGCGGGGTCAGAAGGATTAGATTTCAAATACATTCGTCAAGTCCATGTATTAGAGCCATGGTATAATATGAACCGGATCGAACAAATCATTGGAAGAGCGGTTAGACAATGTAGTCATAAAGATTTGCCATTTCAAAAACGAAACGTTCAGATATTTTTATACGGTACTTTATTATCCAATCCAAGGGAAGAAGCAGTGGATATATATGTATATCGTTTAGCAGAATTGAAAGCGATACAAATCGGGTTAGTGAGTCGTGCTCTGAAAGAAGTGTCTGTAGATTGTTTATTAAATTTTGAACAAACGGGGTTTAATGCAGACGATATGAAAATGGTAGTGAAACAAACAATGTCCACCCAACAAACGATTGATTATGTCGTTGGAGATAAACCTTTTTCTTCTACGTGTGATTATTTAAGTAAATGTACGTATGAATGTAAGCCAACCAAGGAGGGGAATCCCGTCATTTCAATGGATACTTACAATGAAACGTTTATCCAGATGAATATTGATAAAATTTTACAACGTATACGGGATTGTTATAAAGAACGTTTTTTTTATACAAAAGAACAATTAATTCACGAAATCAATGCAAATAAACATTATCCACTTATTCAAATCAATTCTGCCTTACATCAAATGGTAATAGATAACAACGAATATATAGTAGATATGTATGGACGAATTGGAAGATTAGTCAATATAGGAGAATTATATTTATTTCAACCGTTGGAAATAAACAATGTACGTATATCTAGGTATGAACGTTCCGTTCCGATTGAATATAAACGGAGAGATTTACAATTTGAGATACCGAAAGAAGAGTCTATACCGTTGTTTGAAAAAAAGACGACAAAAAATGATGTATGGTATTCCATGAAAGAACAGTTTGAAACCTCGTTGGTCGTTCAAACCATAGATACACACACGGACGACTGGTATAAAATATGTAGTGTGGTTATACCACATTTAAAGCAAGACGGGTGGAAACAAGAATTATTAGAGACATTTATTGTACATCATATTATAGAATCCTTATTGTTTGAAGACACCCTTTCATTATTAAATTATATGGAAACCTTAACCGAACAAGACGATGTATTGTTAAACCATACGCGTGCATATTTTAAACATAAGTTTGTTCCTTCTAAAGATAGGATTGGAATACAACTTCAAAATTTAGGTAAACAACAGTTGATAGTATCCTCTCCTACATTACCTCATCAATGGAGCATTGCAAAACCACAAGACTATGAAGATTTGTCTGAAGGGATTACCAAAAATATACAAAAGGTATTTCCTATTCAAGAACGGTTGAATAAATATATCGGGAGTATGGTGATATTTAAAAAGGATTATATGGTGTTTAAAATACGGGATATGTCTCAATCTAGAAACAGTGGGGCTAGATGTGACCAAGCAAGTAAAATCAAATCCATCAAAATATTAACCGATGTATTGGAAGAAACCCAGTATACGGTTAAATCCTCCTTTTCAAGATATGAACTATGTATTATTCAAGAGTTTTGGTTCCGACACAAAGATTTAGAACAAACCCAACAAAAGAGATGGTTTTTAACTCCATATGAATCTATTTTAATTAATGAATTATAACCGAAAAATGAAATGATTTAAAAATTATCTAATCTTTACACTATGAGTACTACATCCGTGGTTCAATCCGCAAAGAAAGCCGACATGTTACGACGGAAACAAATACAAGGAAATCATATATTTTCACAGTCCATTATAACCCATCGTCTATCTTTATCTATAGTGTATATAGATGGAAATATCAAACAAACTTTGCAAGATAATATTGAGTTTGAGATTGGAGGTAAATGTATTGTAGATGGATTTGTAAAAAAGGACTCCTGTAAGGTATTGAGTTATTCTAGTGGAAGACTTCAAGGGTCAGATGTCATGTTTGATGTCGTTCTAGAATGCTTAATTTGTTGTCCGGTGGAAGGGATGATTATTGATTGTGTCGCAAAATTCATTACAGAAACGGCAGGTATCAAAGCAGAATTAGAAGGTAATAGTCCTTCTCCGTTAATCCTATATATTGCAAGAGATCATCATTATAAACATTCAGAATTTAATAATGTTCGTATTGGGGATAAGTTAAAAGCTAAAATTATAGGACAACGATATGAATTGAATGACACGTATATCTCAATCATTGCGGAATTGGTTAGTTATACGTCTTCAGACGTCAATCCAACCCAATTAACCATTAAAAAAAAGGTGAAACCTTAGGTGTAAAATCAATGGAAGGGAGATATTAGAAGATTAGGAATTAAAGATGTACGACTATATACTATATGCTATCTGTGCTAAAAACGGATATTGAGAATATGACGTTTCAACATCAAATTGAAGTGTTACGGATTCTACATGAGCGTAGTTATATTCCATTAAACGAAAATAGTAATGGTACATTTGTGAATCTTACAAAATTATCACACGAAGACGTTTCATTGTTACGCAATTATTGTGATTATGTAAATCAACAACAAAATACTATAACCTCAGTGGAAGATGAAAAAAAATATATCCAAGATACATATTTCAAACCTAATAAAGACACTACGATAAAATGAAGATATGAACGAATCTATTCTAGAACATCTGAAACCTTATATGATATATGAAGACCATTTACGAAGTTGGAATTGTATTCCAACGCTTGTAAAGAGTCCAACGCTTGTAAAGAGTCCAACGCTTGTAAAGAGTCCAACGCTTGTAAAGAGTCCAACGCTTGTAAAGAGTCCAACCACTACGGCATCTACAATAACCATGCCAAAACACATTCAAGACACTTTATTTTGGTGTTTTTATATCATTGTGGAAGGATATCATACGATAGATTATGTATTCCAATCTCCTTTTAAATACGAACAGGAATTCAAATATAAATGTATTGCAAACTTAAAACCAAAGTTATCCATACTTAAATCTTTAAAAATAAATATACAATCTGTAGAAAGTGATGTTGTTATGAATAAATTCATGACTTTATCCAATTTAGCAGCATTATCCATTGCACAGGAAAAATCAATCCTCGTAAAATGCGATGAACTGTATTATGATTTTAACTATGGTACATCTTATAATTTGATTGAACGACGAGGTCATACTTTTTTTCTTCATTTAGGAGATGTAACCGATTTAATACGTACCATTCAACAAGAATGTTATTGTATAAATCCCCGTAAAGTGATAAAAAGTATGTCTGCGTATACTTTAAAAGAGTTACAAACGATTTCAGAAAAACTTAAATTACCAATACATACTCAAGATAAACCATACACCAAACAAATTTTGTATGATGCAATTAGTTCAAAGATTAAAAAATTGACATAAATAATCTATGCGTATATATTATACACATGTCTAAAATGAAACCAAATCAAACCGGTTTAAAACAAATATTACAATCGTATTTGGAGAATCTCCGAAGTAGCGGTCGTGATGGTACGACTGAAATGGAAATTCGGTTTGGTACGGCTCGCGGAATGAAACCCATTAACCGTATAGAATATGGGGATGTCATTCAACGATTTTTATCTGCCGGATTTCAATTATCGGATGCGAAATATTTATTGAGAGTGAATAGTAATTTTACAGATTCAAAGAGTGGTTCTTCACGTCTCTCAAACATAAGAGCAGAATTATCTGGATTGGACGCTATCACCGAGTACTGTAAACATAATACAATTGAAACCTTCTATACCAATGGACGCGTCTCGTTTATTCAAAAAAACCCTTTCACTGTAAAGGAACGTCAAATTTTGCCGTATGATGCGCCAGATTATAATATGAGGGCATCCTTGAGTAATGAAAAAGACATGGGTTCAACTTCAATGGTTCGTACAATGGTCTCGCAATGGAAAGACCATAAAAAAATATTTAGATATATGATACGTCATACATTGACACATCCAGATTTTCCACTGTCCGTAGACGTTAGTATTGTAAAACAATCTAGACAGAAAGGTAAATATGTAGAACAATCTTATACATTTACGGAAGCCGGGTTAAGCAAGTCCCCTGAACGATATGAAATTGAAATCGAGATGGATAATCTTAAAGTGGGCGTAGGTTCAAAGTATAGTACGACAGAATCCTTGTATATGGCGGTTAAAAAGACCATCTTATACGTATTATCTGGATTACAAGGCACCAATTTTCCAATCTCTTATTCCGAACAGTTTAACCTTTTGGATTACTACATGCGAATGATTTGGAATGATAAATATAAAGAAGGACAGCGAACGCAACCAAAACACTTTATAGGACCTTCTTCTGTATCGCTTCAACTCAATAATATATCCGAACAAAATGAAGATGCCAATTATCCTAATATACGCAATGCGTATACAGTGACTGAAAAAGCAGACGGTGACCGTAAACTAATGATGGTTGCAGACAATGGTCTCATTTATTTAATAGATACAAATATGCGAGTTCAATTTACAGGGGCAAAAACGACCAATCCTGAATTATTTGGTTCTATACTAGATGGCGAACATATCATTCATAATAAAGAAAAGGTATTTATTAATTTATATGCGGCATTTGATATTTATTATCTACATCGTAAGGATGTTCGTTCTTTCGGATTTATCGGTGATAAAGATAGTTCCAGTTCATTCCGTTTACCGTTGTTAAATCGTTTCATGCATGATTTGAAACCGTTTAGTGTAACGTCTAGTGAAAGTCCGTCTCCTATGAGATTTGAACACAAAACCTTTTATAGTAGTAGTCCAACTCAAACTATATTTCAAGCAAGTCAATTCTTACTTCAACGCATAGACGACGATTTGTTTGAATATGAAACCGATGGTTTAATTTTTACGCCAATGAATACGGGAGTTGGTTCTAACAAAATAGGCGTCACTACAATGCCTATGAAAAAAACGTGGGAATATTCTTTTAAATGGAAACCTCCTGAATTCAATACCATTGACTTTATGGTTACCATACAACGTGATTCAGATGGACGAGAAGATATTAAACATATCTATCAGAATGGAATGGATGTAAATGTCTCTACACAAATTACACAATATAAAACACTTATCCTTCGGGTTGGATTTGATGAATCTTTACATGGGTATATCAACCCTTGTTTAAATGTAATTGAAGATGTATTGCCGTCTACGGAGGATAGAGATAATGAAGAAGGGTATAAACCAATTCAATTCTTTCCAACCAATCCATCCGACGAACAAGCAGGTATATGTCATTTGAGGATAGAATCGGCACAAGGTGGTACACGGGAAATGTTTACCGAAAATCGTGAAATCATTGAAGACAATACAATTGTTGAATTTAGGTATAACATGGTGAAAGACGTGGGTTGGCGTTGGGAACCTTTACGCGTACGTTATGATAAAACCAATGAATTACGTAACGGAGGTAAAAATTACGGTAATGCATATCATGTGGCTAACAATAATTGGCATTCCATCCACAATCCAGTTACAAAGGAAATGATAACGTCTGGAAATGATATACCTACGTTTACGCATGACGAGGATGTATATTATAATCGCGTTTCAAATACAACGGTTACCCGAGGTTTGCGTGATTTCCATAATTTATATGTAAAAAAGAAACTCATCGTAAGTGTATCTAAACCAGATGATATTTTAATTGATTATGCCGTGGGTATGGGAGGCGACTTTACAAAATGGATTGAAGCGAGATTGAAATTCGTATTTGGTATTGATATATCAAGGGATAATATAGAAAATCGTTTAAAAGGAGCTTGTGCGCGTTATTTAAATTACAAAAAGAAATATAATCGTATGCCAAGTGCATTGTTTATAGTGGGCAATTCGTCTGTAAATATACGTGATACGAATGCCATGTTCACTGAAAAGGGTAAGCAAATTACAAATGCCGTGTTTGGAAAAGGTCCTAAAGAGTCCAAGACCCTCGGGAAAGGTGTATATAGACATTATGGTATTGCGGAGCATGGGTTTGATGTTGCTTCTATACAATTTGCAATGCATTATATGTTTGAGAATATAACCACACTTAGTAACTTTCTTCGTAATGTGAGTGAGACTGTAAAAGTAGGCGGTCGTTTCATAGGAACATGCTACGACGGGTCACGGGTATTTAATATGTTATCGTCTAAATCCCGTGATGAAAGCATAGTACTACAAGAAGGTACAACTAAAATGTGGGAAGTTGTAAAACGATATGATAAATCAGAGTTTCCAGCAAGCGAAGAATCCCTCGGGTATGCGGTAGATATATTTATGGAGTCTATTGGTAAAATGTTTCGCGAGTATCTAGTTAATTTTGAATATTTAGACCGATTAATGCATAACTTTGGGTTTACTTTATTATCCGTGAAACAAGCAAATGAACTTGGACTTCCAAACGGTATTGGAACGTTTCATGAATTACATGCCCTTATGTATTCCGATACAGAAAGAACTCCAAACATTCGTTCTGAGTATGGATTAGCCTATACTATGACCGAACACGAAAAAATGGTATCCTTTTTAAATAATTATTTCATTTATGTAAAAACACATGCTGTGGATGCAAAATCAGTGTCAGAAGAAATGATACGTAACTATCCAGAACAAACCGTGGAATTACCTGTAAAAGACTCCATCGTGGAAACAAAACAAGTACCAAAATCGGTTAAACTAAAGAAAAAATTAAAACTAGTAATGGAAAATAAATAAAGGATATAAATATTACAAAGGAATAGGTAGTAATGTCAATCTATAATTTACCAAATTGTAATACGAATGTATATACATACATTCATTCAAGCCATTCCAATAGGAACCTTATTCCAGTAGTTATAAGTCATACGTTATATCAATACGTACGCAAACTAAAAGATATACTGTATAATTCAGAACAAAAACATATAGACCAGTATGAATACATTTATTCTATTCTACCGGTTAAAACGTCCTATTCCTCCTCCTATTATAACATGGTTGAAATCTATAAAACCTTTAATATATTAGAACAGTTGTCAGAGAATTGTAAAAGTTTTCATTTTACAGACGATATAGATGATTGTGGATGTATGGAATCCCTAAAGTTATGTAGGCGTAATAATCTAGACCAATGCATTAAAACACAAACCAATGATTTTTTTAATATTAACAAGGTTCAAGAATGTTATACTATGCACCATGGAAGTTGTCATCTAGTCACTGGATATTACAAACAAGGGGAAGAGATTCTACAATCTAAATTGTTATTTACACAATGTATATATGCATTTGCATGTCAAAAAAAAAATGGTCATTTTATTTTAAAAATATCAGATATATATACTCAACCAACGATTGATATATTGTATATATTATCATCTCTGTATGAGAGGGTTCAGATGTATAAACCCTATACAAGTAATCCTTTAACTTCAGAAAGATACGTGATATGTATGAAGTTTCGTTTAGAGGATACAAAAGATTTAGTGGATACAATGTGTCTCGTTTTAAAGGACTTTATAGATACAACGTATCCAGATAGATTTTTACAGTGTGATATACCCTATTCTTATATGTGTGGATTACAAGATATTAATGCGATCCTTGGACAATCGCAATTAGAATATATGAATGTTACTTTAAAACATTTACAAGGTTCAACCAATGAAACCACGGATTGTAGAATACATCATCACCATAAATGTATTCAATGGTGTAAGAAATTTAATTTACATGATATATTTAAATAGGTTATAAATACATGGCATTCCATTTAGAAGTCTCTTTTAAAGGTAACAATATATTCACTACCTCTATGGTAACCGTAAATGGATAAGTAATCTTTCCTAATTTACACATTGTTTCAAATAAACTTGTATTTGGGGTCAATAACCGAAACAAATTTAATTTCGTATATATGGTTTCAAGACAACGTTTCAAATTACGAACCCCTGCTTCATTGTCTGTATAATGAGTTATGATATAACTCATAGTAACTTCGGGAATTATAATATCTTGTTCCTCAAAACAAACTTGTTCTCGTATTTTAGGTATAAGATAATCCCTTGCAATCACAGTCTTTTCTTTTGTATCATAACCATTGGTTTGAACTCGGTACATTCTGTCCAATAAAATAGGATTAATTTTACTTTCGTCGTTGTAGCTAAATATAAATAAACAACGACTTAAATCAAAATCCAATTCGGAAAAATATTTATCATGAAATTTAGAATTTTGAGTTGTATCGGTTAGATGTGTAAGAATTCCAATGATTTCTTCACCTCTTGGTGTATCACTTACTTTATCTAATTCATCAAAGAAGAACACGGGGTTCATATATTTACATTGAATTAAATGATCTATTATTTTACCCCAAGTGGACCCTTCGTAGGTATAGGAATGTCCTTCTAAAAAACTTGCATCCGTAGCACCCCCTAATGTAATGAATGAAAAGTTCCGTCCAAGTACTTTACTGATACCATCCTTTACAATCGTCGTTTTACCTGTACCCATAGGTCCTTTGATTGCAATCGCAGTACCGATGGAAGATGGATTGGTAACCCATTGACCAATCATTTGCATGATTTGTAACTTCATGTCATTCATACCATATACTGCTTTATCCAGTATATGTTTTGCATTTTCCATAAACTCTGAACACTTTTCAAGTCCATCCTCTTTTAAAGTAATAGGATGTTGTTTGTATTTACCAAAGGGTATTTGCATAAAGGTGTCCACCCATTGTTTGATTTTATAATATTCGCTATCACTTGGTTCTAATTGGTCCAGTGTATTTATTTTTTTATAAGCAATCACTTTGTATTCTAAGGGTATATCTGTCCCCAACAACTTTAAACGATACGGTTTATCTATACTATAATTATCAATCAGTTCTTTCATATCGGTTAGTACCACGGATTGTTCTTCCTCGTTAAGTTTATCTTTAAAATATTTTACATCGTTCATCATGTTTTTTTCTTGTAAGAAAGACTTAAATTTTTTGATGTTACTTGTAATTTGTTTACGGTTTAAACCATTTTTATCAGGTTCTTCTTGGGATTCCGTGACGTCATCTACTTCTTTAATATGAAATTCAATTTTAAATTTACTAGGAGAAATTGTATCGTCTTCGTCTTCTTCGTCTTCTTCGTCTTCTTCGTCTTCGTCTTCTTCGTCTTCGTCTTCTTCGTCTTCTTCGTCTTCTTCACGAATATGTCTTTTTAAGCGTAGTTTTCCATCCGAATGATATGTATGTTTAGGTGTATCCCGAACTCGTTGTTTTGCATAACTAGATGGGAAAATTTTAGAAATAAACTTTCTATATTCATGAAGGTCCATCGTTTCTTCTTCTTCAGAACCAGACGTCCAATCCGAATCATCGTCGGATGAACTATTCTCTGGTATTTCTTTAACTATTTTACGGTTCATCGTTTTACTACGAGTATTATAAGAATGTTTTGTTTTGGACGCCATAATTGATACTTTTCAGAAGGAAAATAATATATTCAATTTTATGTAAAACAAAGATATATAAGAATGAATTATTTAAATATAGATTGTTAATTCATACAATGGAGCATGAGATATCTAATCGTAACGGAGTATCCTTAATGTATAAAAAAAACGATGACCAAATAGATTTTAAATTAAAGTTGGAAATTATAAATAATCAAGTCTATATGGATACATTTATTGATTTTAATATCTTCAAACTAATAGAAACACTCAATACGGATATCATTGAATGTATTTACATGGAACAAACCGATACTTTAGATACTATGAATATATGTATGGTATTAAAGCCAATTGGAAAAGAATTTGGATTGTCACAAAAATATATTTTATCTAGAACCACGAAACTTCAATCCGTTCATAACGTTCAGTTCATATCCAGTGATTTAAAAGAGTTAAGTGCAATCAAACTTAATGTAAAGGCAGAACCCGTTAAAAAAAATTCGGCGAATTTGAATATAGATATAATGAGTAGGTTTCATCTCAATGTAACCTATTCATTCAATTTGGAACTTGAAACCGAATTACCTATTTACATGGAAAAATTACCAGGACAACTTATACAAAAGATGTTTATACGATTAAAAACATTTTTGGAAAATATTTCTTCTTAATATCATTATGTAAAATATTTAAACCAAACTATATAGTTTATAGTATGTTTATAGTTCCAACCATTTTATATGCAGTATGGCAATACGGACGGTATTGTTTAGGGCGTTCCCGTTTAGATTGTATGAGAAATATGACAAAGTATTTGTATCATAAAAACATTATATTTTCTAAATTGTTTCAAAATATGTCAATTGCAATGAATATATTGAGCAAAGAAGAAATGGATTTTTTCTATTCTTACAATGAACATGTTCCTTTTACCTTGAATAAACTCTACAACATTCAATCTATACTGGATGATTTAAATCAACACGGAGAGGATAAAATTAGATTAACTTCACACATACCTTTTAATTCGGGTATGATTTCAGTTGTATATTATGCTACCATGTGTGATAAACCGATTGTGATAAAAGTAAAACGACCAGATATTACCATTCAATTACTAGAAGGCTTACATCAATTCAAACGTTTAATTCAATGGGTACAATATTTACCTTATTTATATGAATTTGATTTACTATCCGTATATCATGAAAATACAACAGACATGATAAACCAACTTGATTTTAAGAATGAAATTAACAATTTAATTTCCATAAAAGACAATTTTAAAAATATAAAATATGTAGTTATCCCAACCGTATATCCAATATTTACCACTCTAAATGAGAATGTTATTGTGATGGAACGATTAATTGGCAATAACATTCAAGATATCAGTATAAATACTAGATTATATGAACAATACATCTTATTGCTTTTTAAACTTACTATAAAAAGTTTATTATACGACGGTTGTTATCACGGAGATTTACATACAGGTAATATATTATTTCTTACAGAAGAAGAACCGAAAATTGGATTGATAGATTTTGGTATAATTGGTAAAATATCACGAAAATCCCAAAATAATTTTTATAATTTTATGAAAACCTCTTTGTTAGATAAGGATTTTGAGAAAGCATCTTATATCATGACAAACCATATGTTACATCCTCCTTCCAAATACAATGAGTTGTCTTTATCCATCAAACAAAATATAGTAAAGGATATTATAAGTGTATTGAAGGATACTTTACTCACAGGTAGATTTGATATTCAGTTTATGTATAATTTAAATCATGTATTATATAAGCATAAATTATCATTAGACCGCGAGTTTTGCAAAATACAATTATCTATGTTAATCTCTTTTAGTGTAACGGATGTTTTATGTAAAAAATGTAAGAATACATTTATACATTATTTTAGTCAAGCTTTAGATGAATTCTTTAACGACGGTTTGAATATAGAATAAACATTTCTTGTTCGCGTGTTTTTTTTTTTAATTCTTTTTTTCTTTTTTGTTTTACCTCCGCTGACGGATTGAATTGGCGTGTTAGTCTGTGGACCATACAGAGGGTTAGGAGGATACGTAGGTGGACCATACCGAGGATCAGGAGGATACGTAGGTGGACCATACCGAGGATCAGGAGGATACGTATGTGGACCATACCGAGGGACTTGAGGATACGTAGGTGGACCATACCGAGGGACTTGAGGATACGTAGATGGACCATACCGAGGATCAGGAGGATACGTAGATGGACCATACCGAGGGTCGTTGGGGAGACTTAATTGATTTGTTTTTGTAGTTTCAGCAACGTCATTGGAAAACATCACAGGGAGTGTCTTACGTTCAAACGAGGTAGCACGATGGGCAAAAAAAGGTCGCCCGTACAATTCTTCATATAAATGGTCTATATTACGTCGCTTGGATTCACATATTAATTTACTTCGGGCTGCGCTGGTATTTCGGTCTTTTCTTAATACGAGTAACTCCACCACCACTCTAATTCCATCCAATATATTGGATTTGAATATAGTATTTTTTGGTTGAGTTTGTAAGATAGTATACATTCGTTTATCTAATAAAATGGTTGTATTGGGAGATAACCAAAGATTCATCATATACTTTATATTCTTTTCAATCATCCCTCTATCTATAGTCTCCGCGAATGTAAGTCGTGTATATCCTTGGGAATGGTCTGTATTACGAAGGATGAGTTGATGAAATAAATAAGGAGACGTAAGTACTTGTTGTATAGAGGATGTTTCTGGAATACTCTTTTGAATCAATTTATCTTTAAGAACAAACATGAATGGAAAAAAAACTTGGTTAGAAGTTATAGTGTTATCAACCATAGATGGTAAAAACTTCAACTCTTGTAATTCAATATCACCTTTTACATTAAGGACTATTTCTATAGTAGTCATGTTATAAGCAAATATTTATTACCGAATACGTTTTCTATATCTTACGATTCACCACATTGTCTTCATAATGAAATCCTTAGCGGATAGTCCATCATAACTTATAGAATTATATTACATTTGAGTTGTGGGTCGGTTTCAAGTTTTTTTACGCGTTTTTTAGGCGAACGGTGTTCATATCCAGATACTCTTTCTAGTTCAATCATGTTCCATACCTCTTGTAAAACCGGCAATGCATGTTCAAACCATACCTTGTTTCGTTCCACAAACACTACACTTACTTCATCTAGTTTCCAATAAATGTTTTTTAACCATGTTTTATCTTCATGACGAGACATGTTACCGTGAGCCCAAGTTTGAACGCATTCTTTGTCGGACGCCCACGATGAATATTCATATATAGGTTGATGCGTATTATCTATAAATAACATACATACTCCTTTTGATTTTCCATCTGCCGTTAGCGTGTATGTACCATCTCGTTCAAACTCCTCTATATCTTCATATTCTTTAAATCGGGTTTCCACAAAATCACATTCGTCTAAACCACACACTTCCATTTGTATTTGCATTTGTATCCAATAGTCTTGTTTTGGAATACCGGTAATCTCTCTATTTACAATATTTTTTACTTCAATCATTCGTCCATATCTATTTGACGTTTCATCTGTATTGATTCCGTCGGGCGAAGCTGCAATATAGGAGTGAGTAGAATGAGGTATACATCCAAAATCGCTTACAACCGTATTATACGTATGCTGATACCATTGTAACGTAACATATTCATATTTATGACCCCAATGCATAGGTGAATCTATATTGACATTGGAATAACGTTTTACATCCATAGGTGCACATTTACTATAGATTAATTGATTACGAGCACTATCACTTCCAAACGCTTTCCAAATACTACTTGCTGTAAGATATTTATGCCGAAATAAATACCATTCGTCTGTCCTTTGTTCTGGTTGAGGTATATTAGATAAATAGGTAATGTGTACGCGCAACGCAGTAACGTCTGGAAGAACAATGCCTTCTTTTGTAGGAGAAGACCGTTTTGGATGTTTCATGAAATAGTTCGCATATGCCTTTTTTACTATTTCATGAACGATATCCTCGGGTATGTCTGGATAGACACATTGTAGATAGGATTGAGATAATATACACGTAGTATGGTATAGGTCATCGTCAAAGGTAGGCATCATATAACTCAATGGATGATAACCTAAAAGTGAAGTAAGAATATCTTCTACCATCTCGTAGGCTTCAACCAACTCATTTTCAGGAATGTCTTGCATCTTACCTCAACTAATATGAATTTATTTAGGTTCAATTTATGTAATAATCTTTTTTCTACTTAATCTACCACGATTTAAAGAGGCTGATGTAGATACACGCTTGTCCATTTTTTTTAATGAAAAATGTCGTGTTTGTTTATTGAATATCAAACATGGTATATCAATTACGGTTTCAGTCTCTTTGTCATAATTGATTTCCTTCACTTTTTGTAAACGATTTCTATCCAAGGATAAAGATAAAAATTGTTTGAAGGTTACGTTATCACATAACCCATCCGATAATTCTGCGCAATGACTATCTGCATAGTCGTATAATTTTTTTAATTTATCACTAGAGTCTAATCTTGCCCATGTAAGATTTTTTATAGAATACATATCTTGTTCTAATTTTTTTTCTATATCTTGTGTATCATATGTACTCGTTGTAGAATATGTACTCTTACCATTCATAATCATCGTTTTATATTGAATATTTTTTAGATCATTGCATTCTTCACTTGATTTAGACATTACTATATAGTATATATCGTAATGTTTAACTCGTTTATCTAATAGGCTAATAACCACTTGTGCGTTTAGGACACCTAGGTTAAGCGCGATATACTAGTTTAATTGTGTAAACTATACATAATAGGATGCATGAAAGAAAGCGTGTATGGATACACGGAAAACATAATGTAGATGGATTTGAACCCGATAAACATAAACGAATCTTATTAAATGCAATTGAGGTAGAACTTTCACACGAAGAGACTATATTATTATTAAAGGTAGGTAATCCGTTGTACCCTAAAGGATTACAATCTATAGAAAACAAGATTAATGGATATAAACATCAAGATATTAAAAAATGTATATACGATAAAAATACAATGATAACCTTACATGAAGCATATGATAAATTAAACCATCAAGTTACGTGTCATTATTGTATGAAACCTATAAAAATTCTATATAGAAATGTCCGCGACCCAATGCAATGGACTCTGGATAGACTAGACAATACTAAAAATCATAGTAATGACAATACGGTGATATGTTGTCTTAAATGTAATTTAACGCGTGGCAGAATAGACAATGATAAATTTTTGTTCACAAAAAGAATGTCTATAATTAAAGTGAACCCGTTGTAGAAATATATTAGGTATATGTATGAAATACACCGTATGGACGTGCGGTGATCCTGCCATCCGTAGCGTACAAACGTGTAAACCCATACAACCTACAAGTGATTTTTCAGACCCGTTGCTTCAAGAACCAACCCGAAAAGATAACATGAATGGTAAATTAAGTAATCGTCACTTGTTACAAAATTCGTTACAAAATCCATTTATGATTGGTCATAATTATATGGATGATTTGAATACACAAGAACAGTTTTTAAGGCCCAAATCTTCCCATGTTGAATGTAAAGAACAAAAAGTATTTAAACCATAAAATGTTTGTAGTATAATGACTGCCGTAAGACAAACCCAAAATAGTGTGTTACTTCATAATTTAATGAAATTTTATAAACAAGAATATAACTTTAACACTATGTTGAGTATCATCAATGGGAAATCTCCAATCTCTCTAAGGATTGTAGATTGGTTTGCAACGAATTATGCAAAACAGTATTATATAACGTATAAGACCCCTACATGTGACCGATTTAAAGTGTATGTGGACTATAAATTAAACTTGAGGTCGTATTCTAAAAAGAGATTTGACCCTTTTTGTAGATGGGACCGAATCAATATACCCTATAAAGACCAGTATATTCAAACCACGATTGGACAATTGAATTTTTTTAAATGGGCACTTGAAAATGGCGTTATACATTATATTGAAGAGAATTATAAAGACATTGAAACCGACATGAATGCTAGAAATAGTTCTTCTAAACGTTCCAAGGATACCAGTCTATCTAGGAAACGACGTGAAGAATTATCTATCTCTGCCTCTAAAAATATTTTACACGAAGAAGTAGAAATTATAGTAGAATTTGTATAGTTATATTTTTATTTTTTCTATAATCAATTCTATTCGCGAGACGGTTTGATTACAGGTGGAATAGGTATCTTTTAAGTTATGCAATCCTTTTACAGAGGATAATAAATATTTTCGTAATTCATAGGTATCACATAATTCTTTATTTTTTTCTAAAAGAAGTAAACTTTGATTTACAATTGTATTGATTTTTTTCAACGATTCGTTACGACTATCTTGTCTATTCCATCGTCTAAACCATTCGGGTATTAAAGTCATGGGTTCAATATTAAGATACGTATCTCGGGTTATTATTTTTTGATTGATTTCAAGTTTTTCTAAAATTTTCAAGTTTATAATAATTTCTTCAATATCCATTATGTATTATATAATTAAATTAAATGTATACGATTCATATAAGGATGGGTAATCGTCATTCTATCAAAAAAATAAATTTTGAAGATATGCAAACCTTGATATATGATTCCAATACACTTGTCATCAATACACTTTTATCGGATAAACAAGATTGTTTAATTATAAATACGTTACCGTGTGACCATGAAACCAAACAAATCAACGATATGTTAGAACAAGGACAATTGAATAAAAAAATGGTGATATATGGGATGAATTCGTGTGACGAAGGTATCGTCACCAAATATAATCAGATGTTAAAACTTGGATTTACTCAAATCTACATATATCCAGGCGGTTTATTTGAATGGATATTGTTACAAGATATTTATGGAAATCATTTATTTCCAACCACTACCCAAGAAATAGATATATTAAAATTCAAGGGAAAACGTTGTCTATCTTGAAGACTATATCCTCATTTTCAGAATACAATGTAAAATTGAACTTAAATCATTACAAATGAATCCAGTATAGAATGGATTACACCAAAAAAACATCCAAAGAGTTAAAAGCAATTTGTAAAGAGCAAAAAATAAAAGGTTATAGTAATTTGAACAAGGACGAATTACTTAAAGTATTAAAGGTTGAGATTAAAGAGTGCAAGACGGATGTAATACGTCAAGATATTATTCAAGGAGACGCCTTGGATATTTTACCAACCCTTCTCTCGGACTCTGCCCAAATTATTATTGCAGACCCTCCTTATAATATTGGTAAAGATTTTGGGAATGATAGTGATAAGCAACCTATGGATACATATCTTACTTGGTGTGATGCCTGGATAAAAGAGTGTATTCGTATTTTAAAACCAAACGGAACCATGTTTATTTATGGGTTCAGTGAAATACTTGCTCTTATTCTGTCAAGAGTGCCTTATGAAATAAATAGAAGATGGATACTATGGCATTATACAAACAAAAATGTACCATCGCTTAACTTTTGGCAACGTTCGCATGAAAGTATAATTGTATTATGGAAAACCGATAAAGTATTTCATAGAAACGATGTACGTGAACCATATACAGCTGGATTTTTAAATGGTGCTGCTGGAAAACAACGTAAAGCTACAAAAGGAAGATTTTCAAATGGAGAAAAAACAACGACCTATACTGCTCATACGAATGGGGCATTACCAAGGGATGTAATAAAAATTCCAGCTCTTGCGGGTGGTGCTGGAATGAAGGAACGGGTAAATCATCCAACCCAAAAACCATTAGCTTTATGCGATAAACTAATTCGTTCTTGTATGCAACCCGTGCAAGAGGGGTATGTTCTAGTACCATTTGCGGGTTCTGGAAGTGAATGCGTATCTGCAAAACATCTAAATATGCCCTTTGTTGGTATTGAATTAAACCCAGACTATATTACACTGATACATCAGAGACTGGAAGGGAAGACGCAAACTGAAGAAGTTGAGCATCCGTGTGAATCTCAACCAACGCATCCTTAACGTCTAAATAATTAAACCACATTCCTTCTGAACTCTCTCCTGCCTTATTCCCCTGATTTGTGATTTTTTTCTCAGAAATCAGGCGACTAAATGTTTTTCTATCCATACCCCAAAATTTAACATCCATATAGTCAATTCCACACAATAAAAGCATAGTCCATTTATGCTTATACTCCACATGTTGCCATTTATAGTCGTCTTCACCCCAATGTCCTGATGATTTTTGCTCCACAAACACATTGTTTGTGTCTAATGGAATGAGATGGTCGTATCCCGTTTCACATTTTCCTTTGCTTCTTTTTTGTAGAGTATCAAACCGAAATCTTGCGTATTCTTCAAGGGTTGTACCCATCTTTGGACCGCCACCAATCGCAATAAACTTCATGATGCTATCCGGAGAATTCTTCTTTTCATATCTCTGAAGTTGTGTCATCTTTTCTTTTCCCGTGTTAGATTTCCACTGCCAGAATGTATCTATATCGGAACAGGGTGAATACATATATACACTTTGAGGCGTTCGTTTTATATCCTCTTTCAATGATATGAATGGGAGCGGAGTGTTCAAATCCAACCGGTTGAGAGAAAACGGTCTGATACAAATTTTCATACGGTATGCAACGATTCTACACATACAAGATGATTTTTATTTAAGTGTCAAAGATACTTAAATACGTTCAACTATTTATATTAAAGAATAAATGATTGAAAATGAAAACTATGTTTTGGAGAATGCTAAGTCTAGTAGTGTTAAAAGTATGTATCCGATTCAATCCATATTGTGGAAAGGAACCACGAATTTTACGAATCATTTAATAATAGCAGATAGTAGAGAATTTGGAAGAATATTATTTACAGAGGGTGAATTGCAATCTTGCAGTATGGATGAAAAAATATATCATGAATATTTAATTCATCCATCCTTAAGTATTTATTATAGTTTATATAATAATCATAATTTAAATATTTTAATATTGGGCGGGGGGGAAGGAGCAACCACGCGTGAATTATTAAAATATTCTAAGCATATTATTAACAAAATCGTATGGATTGATATTGATAAAGAATTGGTTCATTTATCACGATTATATTTAAAATATTGCGATGAAACGGTTTATAATGATCCACGGGTTTTTATATATTATGAAGATGCGAACCTGTTTTTAAGTAATTGCAAAGAAAAATTTGATATTATAATATGTGATTTGCCGGATCCTTATTTAAAGGAGGATAATAATAATGAATTATATAGCAATACCTTTTGGAGTAATTTAAAAAAAATTACAAAAAACGAACATATTATTACAACTCATTTAGGACCAATTTATCCAGGAAAAAAACATTTTAACTTATGTAAGCACATGTTAAAACTATTAAATTTAAATACAACTCATTATAAATTAGGTAAAGTATGTATCCCTTCTTTTATGAGTGAATGGTTATACTTATATTTTAGTTTTAATACATCTTTAAAAGATATAAACATCCAATTTAATTATTTGCCAAATAATTTAAGCATAGTGGATGAAGAAAATATGAAACATTTTTTTTATTTTCCAAACTATTATGAATCCGAGGATTTAATATAATCGCTTTCTCATGTGGAAACCATACAATTCCATGACCTCTTCGTTGAGGTTTATAATATGTCCTTACAAGGTGGAATTGAATATACGCGTAATGTTTACAACTTCTGGTTTATCTTCATCTTCTTGAAATAATTTAAATAGGATAGCATCGTTACGGAAACGTACCGTATAATCATATTGTAGTTTATTACGTCCAATACGACCTAACGCTTGTATGGTCTTTTCTTGACTCATCCCTTCTAAATCACTCGCCAAATAACCATGACAAAACTGGTAATTTGTACCGTATATAAAATCGGTAGAAGCAATGATTAAATATAATTTTTGTTTATAGGCAAGACGTTTCATAATTTCAGTGTATCGTTCGCTCTCATGTGTGAGAAATACACCAATCCCCATCATCAAAAGTAATTTCCACATATCTTCAATTTCGTCAATCAACATAATCTGTTCAATGTCCGACAATTCAATGTCGGATGTATACACCTTATTGGTATGTAGGCATATAGGTGCATGGACATTCAAGTGTTCCAATGTATTGGGAATATAGAGGGCAGGTAATTGAATGGATTGAATAGATTTAAGGTGTATACCGATCTCTTTCCGTAAAAGTTTGACTTCGGGTGAACCTCGTGTTTCGTCTGATAATTTTTGGTCATTTCCCGACAATACGTCTTTCATTAGAAGGTCATCTAATGTTTTTGTAAGCACCTTTATTTTTTCATTGATAGATGCATTTTTAGATATCGTTTTACGAATCGTATCCATAACGGTAGAAGGTATGTTTGCACGTTGTAAACAAAACAAACCAATTTTACGCACATCTTCTGCAAGAAATATGGTTGGTCCGTCGGTCAGTGTATGGGCATCCGTAGTCGTGACCATAACGTTGGAACGAAACCGTGGCACACGATTTATTTGTAAATGTTTAAATATATTTGGCCATGCTTCTGGTATGATTTTAGAAAGAAGCGTAAGATAGTATATTTTCACATTTAGCATGTGAATGTCTGTAATGTTATTAAAAGAATACTCGTAACGATACCGTTCGTGAGAGATTGACGTTGGAAACGTGTCATGCATGAGTTGAATAAAATCAGTACATGATTTTAAATCAATATAACGTAACATGGTCTTACGACGCATACAATAGGTAACGCACTTTAATACATCTTGATAATTGGAATACAGTAGGTGGGGTGTAACCACGTACCCTTCTTTATTGATCAGAGGGATAGTTTTCTTACAGTCATAACTTATAATTGTGGTAATTTCAGCATCCTTGAACCGTGCTTTAAAATCCCCAATGGTTGGAGATAATTCGTCTTCGTCTGGTAACGTGGCAGACGACAACACCATATTTGGTATGATATTTTGTCTCCAGTTTTGTTGAATGAGTTCGTGACAAGGGTGGGATTCATAATCAAGTGAAATGGTGGGTTCGTCCCAATAAGTAATGATTCTTTCTTTCTCATGAAAACCACACATGTAATGCATGGCGGGTAGATAGGACACCAAATCACTAATTATAATTTCAACCCGTGTTCCATTCGTATTGTCCACATTACGAATGGAACCACTTCGCCTGTCTTTTGTATAATCCACCGCCGCGGCGTAGTGTAGTCGTATATCCTCAGGGTCCTTACAACCAAATGCAAATGCAACTTTTACCCCATGACTAATGGCAGATTTGGCGAGGGCAAGACCAATGTGTCTCGCCGCACATACAAATATGATTTTATAACCTCTGGATAGTCCGATGGGGGATAATGTTTTACCGGTTCCGGTAGGAGCAATGTATAAAACCAATTGTGGAAGAGAATTGGAGGATTTAAATTGTGTAAATAATTGTTTCTGATGGCCGTACAATTCGTCGTCTGCGTATTTAAGCAGATACGGATTATGTTCAATCATTTCTGTGCTTCTATACAATATGTCTTTTACATCCACCTCGGTTAAAAGCGTTGCAAGAATATCTTCTAACTTGGCATAAAAGGTTCGGTTACACTCGTTTACATTAAATTTCATCATGCAATGTAAGGTATAGAAATGTACGCTCCAACCGGTATTACCACGTTTTTTCTGTTTTAGTATGGATTTCAAAACGTCTAATAATACATATTCATAAATGATGGATTTGACTTGTTTAATTTGTACGTCTGTATTATTAAAACGTATCCTATCACTTTTTCGTATCGTTCTAGATGGAATAGACACTTTAACATAGTTTAAATTATATTTAGTCAATGCAATAAGTTCGGGTTGTATATATTTTGTAAATACAAATAAATCAATTTCTTGATTGTTGGATACTTTTAAATAATGTAAAATAGACTTTGTATTATTACGTTTGATAGATAGGTCCGTGTATCCATCCGAAATCAATTGTATAATTTTAAGTTCATCCAAACCAACCGGTTTTTCAATACTATTCCATTCTTCGCGTGTTAATTTACGTTGGGATAAATCCATGTTAAATTGGTTGTAGAGCATTGTATAACGTGGAAGGTTTCAACTTTTTGTGATAATCATGAATTATTATAAAATTGAAACTTATAATTCAATCCCAATCTATTACAAACCATTATGACAATCCTTATTACCATTCAGGGTAACATTGGAGGCGGTAAATCCACCTTTCTAACTCATCTCAAAACCTTGTATAAAGACAAACCCAATATTTGTTTTCTACAAGAACCCGTAGAGGAATGGTTGTCTATGTGTGATACGAATGGAACCTCTATATTAGAATTGTTTTATGCAGATCAATCTAAATATGCATTTACGTTTCAAATGATGGCATATATTTCAAGATTAGCCATTCTTAAAAAGGCATTTAATTCGGGATATGACATTATTATTTCAGAACGAAGTCTTGAAACCGACCGCAATATATTTGAGAAAATGTTGTATCATGATGATAAGATTACACACATTGAACATCAAATCTATTCCAAGTGGTTTGATACATTTAAATTAGATTTCCCAGACGAATACATAATGTATATGCACACCACGCCTGAAATTATATATGAACGTATTAAAAAAAGAGACCGTAAAGGAGAACTTATTCCGTTGGAATATCTAAAATCCTGTCACACTTATCATGAAACATGGGTTCGTAGTATTTCACCGGACCGTGTAAGTATAATTGACGGCAATGTAGATTTCAACGATGAACCTGAAATCTTAAAACAATGGGTGTTACAATTCAATTCCTTCTTACATAAATGTAATACCTTATAATATGAGTATAGGCTTTATTATTTTAAGACATGTCATAAGTGAAACAACCAATCGTTATTGGATGCTATGTTATGATTGTATCCGACGTTATTATCCTCTCCATCGTATTATGATAATAGATGACAATAGTAATTATGAATTTGTTACAAATAAAACAGTTACCAATACAGTGCTTATACAAAGCGAGTATAAAGGAAGAGGAGAATTGTTGCCCTATTATTATTTTTTACACCATAAGTTATTTGATACGGCGGTCCTATTACACGATTCCGTATTTATAAATCGTCCTATAGATTTTAAGGTAACCAACTATAAAATGTTATGGGATTTTAAACATCATTCTGACCAAATTGAAGATGAGACCCGAATGATACATCTATTTCAAGATAATAAACTATACGAATTTTATAAACAAAAACATAAATGGACGGGTTGTTTTGGTGGTATGTCTATTATAACCCATGATTATTTAAAGTTTATCCATCAACGATACGATATTAGCAAGTTATTAAAGGTTGTGTTAAATCGGTATAACCGTATGTCCTTTGAAAGAGTCATTGGTTGTTTATTACAATATATGGATTCTCCGAATACAAGAGAAGTTCAGATAAAAAAATTCATGTTTAACTCAAAGTCAAATGCTTTATTAGGCGACATATCTAAATACTGTCCTTGGATGATATCGTTCCAACATAAAGACCAGTACAGTTATTTACCTATTACAAAAGTATGGACCGGACGATAATACATTATTATCGTGTCTATATATATGAATATTAAATCCATTTTAAAATATGAAGAATCGTGGTGTAAAAGAATGGGGTATAGAAATCCATATATTGACCCCTATACGCACCATTTGACCAGTACGACCGTAACGGGGGATCATACCGCCTATCGTAAATATCCTGAAAATAGACGTGTGTACGATAAACTTTGGATTGCACAAACCCAAGGGTTAAACTGTGGAAAACTAGAAAAACTGAATACAAATGATATTCGTTATCCTATTTTTATTAAACCCAGATGGGGACATCTTAGCGCCGCATCTAAAAATTGTTTTAAAATTACAAATAAACCTCAGTTGTTGAAATATATAGATTATCCGGATATGATGTGGTCTGAATTTATAGATGGAAGGGAAGGTATGACTGATTTTTTGTTATTGCATGGACGTATTGTTTGGCAGATAACTTATATATATTCTGAAGAACAAAATGGGTTCAGTGATGTATATAAATACGTGAGTGTACAAACCCCTACACCTCCGAATATAGAACAATGGGTTAGGGATAATATTAATGGACATACCGGATTTGTGAACGTACAGTATCGCAAGAACCGTATCATCGAAGTAGGATTGCGTCCCGCCAGAGGTGGAATGTATTTGATTGGAGCAGATTGTCCATCGTTATCTTACAATATATATAATGTTTTGGACAAAGGATTTTGGGATGATACTTTAAATAAAACGATACAATTTGAACCCTATTATGTATATAAATGTTATACACGTTTGCCAATGTTATACATATGGCCACAACACATGCTTGATTTTATCCTTCCCAAGTTTACGGGTATGCCGTTGTATGAATATTATTTTGAACCAGTCAATAATGAAGGGGTTGTCTTTTTTCAATTTATGCATACAGACCATGTCAAAGGAATGAAACTAAAGAATATAATAGAAGTGTGCTGTGTGCTTACACAAATTACGGTCCTTATAGCCTTTTTATTGGTAATGTATTCTTTCATGTTTAAAGGTCCTATCAAATATGTTTTATTTCTTTTCTTCTTCGTGATATTATTTACTCGTTTTTTGAACCCATTGTACGTAAATTATAACTGTTATAAAGCTTATATGCAAATGTTTTTAGGAAAAAACTCTTTGTTATCACAATCCGAATTTGATTCAGAAAAATCCTCCTCTTAAGCGAAGTACAAGATGTAGAGTAGATTCTTTTTGAACGTTATAATCCGACAAGGTTCTAGAATCTTCAAGTTGTTTTCCAGCATAAATCAAACGTTGCTGATCGGGAGGAATGCCTTCTTTATCTTGTATCATCTGTTTTACATTTTCAATCGTATTGCTCGGGTCAACTTCTAACGTAACGGTTTTACCCGTAAGTGTTTTTACAAAGAGTTGCATGGTTATGTTATAAAAGTAATCTTTAAATTATATCAATATATTATATGGCATTTACACGATTTCACGATGACCCTTGCCGAATACAAAAGGCGCTTCAAGAATCAACCGGTCCTGGACGCTATAGTATAGATGTGCCAGGCAATGGCATATCGCCGAGTTACATGGAAGACCCGTATATACGTCTTCAAAAATGGGGGGGTAATCTTAGGTCAAATACAATTAATCTTGAAAGTGCATTACTTGGAATTGGAAACACCTTAAACCGAGATTATACGATAAACAAATCGGTGATTCCAGTTACATGTTCGCAGTCGTATCCATCCCAAACTTCTTTTACAGAACAACCTCGTGCAACTGAACCTGCGTGGATGATACGGGACGTACAACAACATCAGTTTCAATATTTACCACTTGACCCGCAAGAAAATATACAAATTCCATTTCAACACAATTTAAATACACAACTCATAGAACGAGACAATTACACTCCACAAATCAATTGTAATCTATAATTATAGAATCATCTGACATATTTAATATAAAGTATATATAATATGGCAGAAATTGCAATGTTAATGGTTGCATTAGGAGGACTGTATGTAATCTCCAATCACGACAATGAACCTCGAGAACTAGCTGGATTTGAAAATATGGGAGAGGCTTCTAATGCACTTCCGTCTATTAATCCGCCCCAACCTCCTATCAATTACCCAACCGATAACAAACGGGTCAGTGATACTAACCCAAACAAATATTACCATCCCAATCAAACCACAGACAAGTTCTTTACTCCATCCGCCGTATATAAAGAGATTGAACGAAATAATCCAAAGGATTCTGTAGGTGGTTCCACCAAGACGAATTATAGTTTAACAGGAGAACCGTTAAATAAAGATAATTTTAAACATAACAATATGGTACCTTTTTTTGGGTCTCGTATAAAAGGTTCTGGCGTAAGTGCGGACATTGCACAAATTCAAATGGATCATATGCAAGGATCGGGGTCACAACATAAACATAAGACGGAACAGGCTCCTCTCTTTAAACCCCAAACCAATATGTCTTGGGCCAATGGTATGCCAAGTACAACTGAATTTATGTTATCCAGAGAAGTTCCTAGTAATAGAATAAATAATGTTAAACCGTGGGATGAAGTAAAAGTGGCACCCGGACTGGGGCAGGGATATACAAGTACAAATAGTGGGTCTGGATACAATACCGCCGTTGAAGATAGATTGAGTTGGCTCCCAAAAACAGTGGATGCGCTCCGTGCTACCAACAATCCAAAAGTATCGTTTGATTTATCCGGACATCAAGGTCCAGCGTCTGCCAGTAATCAAAACATTCAAAATTCAAATACAATGGGTCGTGTAGAAAAAAACCGTCCAGATACAACCCAAGTGTTAGGTCCAAACCGATGGTTTACTACTACAGGTGTTGAAAAAGGTTCTACCGTACGAAGTAGTCAAATGTTACAACACACCAATCGTCCCGATTATTCGGAAACCAATTATTATGGTGCTGGAACCCAAGAAGGTAAGTCTACTTACATACATTCACATAGCAACGAGACGCATCGGCAACAATTGGCAGGCCCTGCCATTACCGCACCTTTAGGACCTGCTGCCGCTTCAACCAATGATTATGGCAATGGAAGTTATGAACCCTTGTGTAATAATCGTTCCACTACACGACAAGGAAATGATTTAGGGGCAGTTGGAGGAATTCTGAAAGCTTTAACTAGTCCTATTCTTGACATACTTAAACCGACTCGTAAAGAAAATGTGATTGGGAACATACGTTCCACTGGAAACGTTCAACTAACCCATGGAGGAACGCAACCCATTTGCAATCCAGGGGATAGACCGAAAACCACAATTAAAGAACAAACCGAAATTGGTAAATTACACTTAAACTTGGAAGGTAACTTACAAGGCGCTTATAATGTATCCACGCAACAACCCGTTCCACAAGAAAGAGATACGACCACTTCGTCTTATATTGGTAATGTAATGGGTACAAATCAATCCATGTCACAAACCTCCGCGTATAATCAGAGAAATAATCCAAACAAAACATTTAGTAATCATCCAAATCAAGGAGGTATGTCCTTATTAAATGCAGATACAAATTTTACATCCGTAAGAAACGATCAAAATCAAACTCGTATTCCAACGGGAACCTCTACAATGTCTGCTATACCTAGTAAAACCAGTTATGGACGTACACAAATGCCACCTACAACGATACAACCAAATTATGATAGAATGAATCCAGACCTTTTAAACGCATTTAAAAGTAATCCATATACACACAGTTTGACCAGTTGGGCCTAACTTATAGTTAGTTATAATAGGATTTAAAATTATATATTTAAGAGTATGATGCTAAACCTTATTCATAATGATATCGTTGAAAATCTTAATCATATGATTAAAAACAACAATATACCGAATATTCTTTTTTACGGACCCTCTGGCGCAGGAAAACATATATTGGTTACACAATTTATACATCGTTTATATAAAACGTATGAAGATGAACGATTACACGTATTATATGCCAATTGTGAACACGGTAAAGGTATTAAATTTATACGAGAAGAATTAAAGTTTTTTGCAAAAACACAACATTCCTTACATCATCCATTTAAATCTATATTATTGACAAATGTGGATTCGCTTACCAACGACGCACAGTCTGCCTTACGTCGTTGTATAGAACAATTTAGTAGCAACACTAGGTTTTTTATTATTGCGAACGATAAAACTAAATTACTTAAACCTATCTTATCTCGTTTTTGTGAAATATATATCCCGTTACCTTGTATTAATCTTCATGTGTATCAAGTGAATTCAAGTTTTGGAAAGGAACCCTCCCCATCCAAACGTATACAATGGATACGTAATCATATTATGCATTTAGATATAAAGGACCCTAATTCTTTTATTCAATTAACAAATAAATTATACGATAAAGGATATTCGGGTAAAGATTTACTCACCTATATATCTAAATCTACAACGATTTCAACCAAACGTAAAACCCATATTCTTATTCAATATCATTCCAACAAACATTTATTTAAACACGAATCATTATTTATGTTGTTTATGTTATATCAATATGTATGCAATTGCGATGAAATATTAAAAATCAATTCTTATATATAGATATGGATGATTATTCGATAAATTCGTTGATTGAATCTAAAAACGAATGGTGTGCAAGACTCGTGAATCTATTAACACCCGCCGTGATATCTGGGATAAAATCTATATTTGAAGAGTCTTGGAATTTATGTATAGCGAATGAAGAACAAACCAAATACCTTATGACGTTCCAAACCTTTTTAAGTAGAGTACCTAAATGGAATGAGGAAATTATAAAAACAGAACGTAAGCGTATCCTTAACGTTACAAATTGTCCGTATTTAGAAGATATGATTACGTGTGTTCATATCATTCATATGAAGGCATTGACGGTCGTTCGTGTAGGACAACATCAAAAAAAAATAAATATAAATATTCCTTCCATAAATAATTTCATACATAAATTATATATATTGGTTGCACGTAAAATTTATACGAATGTATATCTATTTGAAGTGAACATTCCACCACTTGACATACAACGACATAATCGTGAATTAGAATTAATCATTAAGGAATCTACTTTAAATGCAATTCGAGATAGTATTCCCGTAGAGGATATATTGAAAGAATACCTCAGTGAAACGCAAGAAGAAGAGGTTATCATAACCGACGACATCATTGAAACGCCCAAGGTAGAAACCCTTGAAACGCCCAAGGTAGAAACCGTTCCCAAAGTGGAAACCGTTCCCAAAGTGGAAACCGTTCTTGAACCTTTGGTATCTAATATAGTATCCAATCCCATAATTTTGCCGGATAAATTAACGTTTTCGGATATAGATTTTACCATGGATACAAGTGGAAAACAAGGAACGATTGAAGCACCAAAAACAATTGAACGTTTAGAACGAATCTCACAAGAAACGCATGAAAAACGAAAACAAGAAGAAGAACAAGATGCTAAATTAGTCATCGGGGATGAAATAAGTTTAGATAATATAGGCATCAAAGACCTTAATGGTCGTATAAATGTTAAACCATTGCCCGTTATAGATATTGAGACATTATAATGCGTTTTTGTAGGATAAAGAATATATATCATCAGTTTAAATGGAACAAGGACAATGGATGACCTCAACCGCAATTAGTATAGTATTTTTTATTATACGTATTATTGAAATTAAATTTATATTAAAGGAAGACATCCTATTAAAACAGATGATTCGGGATACAATCCTTGTATTTATCAGTTCTATCCTTGGAATGTTTATACTTACTCAAGTCAATACAGACGTTTCCTCAAAAATTCCTGCTGTATTTACAGGAAAACCTGACTTTTAATATAAGAAATTTATTTGTAAATGTTTGATAACTATTATATCGTTATACATTAATGGTTATCAAACATGGATCGCGTGAAGATAAAAACGGT
>Ga0208413_1000130_pt1 | contig 63211 bp, 75 predicted proteins | sample AntAceMetag02UKD_FD_184761 | JGI IMG/M metagenome (GOLD analysis project Ga0208413, IMG submission 184761) | Saline lake microbial communities from Ace Lake, Antarctica - Antarctic Ace Lake Metagenome 02UKD (SPAdes) (version 2) | ecosystem: Environmental > Aquatic > Non-marine Saline and...
AGAAGCAGAAAAAAAGGAAAAGGAAGCAAAAAAAGAAGCAGAAAAAAAGGAAAAGGAAGCAAAAAAAGAAGCAGAAAAAAAGGAAAAGGAAGCAAAAAAAGAAGTAGTTGAAAAAAAGGCGATTGTGGAAGCAATACAAATTGAAGAAACTGCCGCAAAGAAACAATCAGACCAACTGCTTGACGGAGAGTTGTCGGAAGAAGAAGAAAGTGTTACGAAATTTACGTTTGAAGGAAAAGATTACTTGCGTGATGAAAAGAACGTAGTCTATGATTACAATAGCCAAGAAGAAATCGGTGTTTGGACTGGTATAATGATTGAGTTATATGATACCGAACTACAACATGCGACATTTCTGTCCCTTTGGGACAAATACGAAGAAAAACCGAAACCCTCATTTACTGGACAATGCGTCGCACAAAGGCCTCTTGAAAACGGAACAGGCACAAAACCAGTCTATTATGCAGTCAGGCCTGGTCCCTCTGCCGCAGCAGCAGCCCGTGCCCGTGCCTGCGGAATCAAAAAATCACTCGGTCAAGTAAAGACAAAATCTTCACGAGAACCTGAATATCATATGACGAAAGTTGCTCGTGATTGGGCTTCATAAATCGGTTACAGGGTCTTGGGTTGTTCATCAAATAGCTATTGTCACACCTACACTTGGTATATGTATTCCAGTTTAAATATAAAATCCGTTGAAAATATAAATATTGTCTTTTTTGTTTTATAGACTAAATGCTTGGATATCGTTGGAAGTTTGAAACTTAAGGAGATTATAAAAATATGCATCGTGATTGGATTCGTCGCCATGTAATGTATCATGTTTTCACTTGAATTACATATGTTAAATATCATGAACAATGTTTCAAGTATAACAATATAAAGATATTAAAAAGAGTAGACTATGTATATAGGATTCTTATTCTTATCTCTATGTAATGCATATTCTTTTCCGCCACCTACCTCAAAAACCAACGGATGGCATCCCATTCATTTTATGCATAACTATAACGACAAACCGCAACGCGTTCAATTTATAGATGCCAATTATGTGTTATGGAAAGGAGATAATAATACGTTCCATTTAAGACCTGACGTTTGTCCTCATCAAGGGGCGTTATTGAGTCAAGGCACAATCGTTCATAACTGTATCCAATGTCCGTATCATGGATTGAAGATTGGTCCCTATGATACCGCACATATAGAGTGTATGCAAAATTACGGTAATTGTGTAGTAAAACATAATATCATTTGGTGGTCTCCCAATGAAAGCAGGGATACGATTCCAGAATGTAAAGAATTATATAGTTATGTTACCTGTCAATTAGAATTAAACGTTAAAGCTGGTTTTAGTGATTGTTTTAAGAACAGTATGGATTTTCATCATGCGGCATTCGTTCATAAAAATACATTTGGCAATTATGCAGGAGAACCTACACATATTCAAGAACAATGGAATAAACACGGACATATGGAAAGTCGTTTTATGTATGGGTCAAATGAATTATATGGTGTATGGACTGGGGGTGAGACAGATAATTTACATGTATTTTGTAAACCTTCAACCACCTACAATGTAGTCAAAGCGAATGGTAAAACCATGTTTATATTTTTAGCCATGAGACCATTGAGTGACACTGAAACCAAATGGTTTTTGTGTGCGTCCAGTAACTTTGTTCCAGATAATTTAATTGGGAAATATATATTAGAATGGATGGTGAGACAAGTTGCCATTTACGAAGATGGAAATCAATTAAGTAAAATGGCATCTCAATCCGAAAAAGACGTACATTCTTATAAATTTAAGTTACCACTGGATACGATATACGAGAAATGGTTTCAATCTATACATGAATCCTAGAGTTCATTGTACACGATAATAATATAGCATAAAGTAACCTCTCGTAAAATTCCACGAAGAAGATTTTGCATACGTCTTCCAATTATAATCTCGGTTCAACCATGAGGGCCAATCCATTTTTTTAAGTTTTGAGAAAGCACTTCCGTCGTATATATAATAGTCTTGATTACATGTAATCCCACAACAAAAATGTTCCTTTTTCACATCTCTACAAATCACGGAATCTAAACGATAGGTTGCATTGGAATGTTGTACTAGGGTTGGCTTATCTTGAAACGAATGGGTTTGAGCGTAGGCGGGGTTCTCGTTGTCCGACAACGTAACGATTATAATATCGGGCAATACGTTCCCCAATCGCATGGTAGAATTAAAAAACTTGGTTACGGTATCATGAAGCGAATAGCGTATCATTTTTACAGATACAGGTTCAGCTTCTAAATATTGAATCAATCGTCTGTAGTAAGTATATGGATTACCATATTCGTCCACCTTGTATATACCTTCCACCTTAGGAATTGAGTTATAAATATGGAATATAATATTGTTTGTATTGAGTGCCAAGGAATACTCATTTTGAAATAAACCTTGATTATAACACGCTTCAATCATTGCATTGAATAATAAAAAGGTATCCCTCAAAGATTTTGGTTCTATAGATTTTCCATTTAACAGTTTACCCTCTATCATCATATGACGAAAAAAACGCATAAATTTCATACCTTTGTCACTTACAAAAAAACAAACAAACATTGTATTAAACCAACAATTGCTATAGCGTTGCATTGGAAAAATCATTCGGTCTGGATTTAACTTTATTTGGGTGTTAAAATGCCTACGAAACATCTCTCTTGCTTCTTTGGTGGAAGCCCATACACATTTAGATGTACCATTTGTAATCCGTATTTTGAATTGAGAAGGCGCATACGTTTTTTTTAAATTCTCTTCTAACCCACAACCGAATATAGACGTAATTGGATTGTCCCGAATGGTTTGTAATTGTTTATTGATGGAAGGGGTATAAGAATGATGTTGTAAAGTAGAACTTTTCATCACATGGGTTAGCACTTTAGTATAATGAGTCATATTTGGTAGAGTTGGTTCGTGTTCTACTCGTTCCGAAGCACTTACAACCATGGGATGTTCGGTCACTTCAATTGCAGCAGAAACTAAAGCGGGGGTTTGTGTAGTTCTCACTTTAGAGGTTTGGTTACGACCCAAACGTTTAGAGGTACGTCTCGGTTTATATAATTTTCCCTTTTGTATATGGCAAATTGCGTCGTACCAATCCATATTGTGTTTGGACATGACGTGTCTTACCATATCTTGATAGTCTCCACCGCCAATTATAGGATGTTTTTTATATAATTGTTTTTGTTTAATCTCCGTTAAAGCGCAAGCCCAACTTATTTTATGTTCATTCATATAATTTTTCACAAAGTCAATCCATTTATTCATAGTAATTTATTTTAACGATAGATTATAATATGGATGAAACAATCGTTGTCACAAGTCAACCCATATTATCCGATACAACTACGATTGACTTAGATAGTTCAAATACTTATTCTGAAAAATGGTACGAAGGCATTTCGGTATGGTCCATCCTTCGGTATATACTGATTCTTGTCTTGATAATTTTTTTAATTACATCTCTCGTACCATGGATACTGGATTGGATAAAAAACAAATATGACACGAATGTAGTTCCAACTACTACAAGTAAAAATGAAAACACGGACAGTGCCAATGTATCTACTTCGTTTGACAATGCCGTGAACTTAATGGAGAATAGTATAGGGAAAGCGAATGTAAAATTCAATCGTATAGACGACCCAAATACAACCACACAAAAGGCCATTCAAACGGCACTTCAATCACAACCCCAAAAACAAACAACTCCTTCGGCGGATGAAGCCGGTAGTTCTACGCAACAATTACAATCTAGAAAGTCCGGTTATTGTTATATTGGGGAAGACCGTGGTTTTCGTAGTTGTACACAGGTAGGGGAAGGAGACACGTGCATGTCCGGAAATATATTCCCAACGAATGCAATATGTATCAATCCAAATCTAAGAGAATAACCTTTTTTGTAAGTTTATTGATTTTAACAAAAAATTGAAATGAATATAAAGGTATAGGTAGTGGTTATTACAACACCAACATGAGCACTAACGATATGTTCATCACTTCCGCTGAGTTCGTCGCATCCCGCGATATGGGATACAGCAAACCTAAAATGAATAAGGCTGGAGGCAAATCCGTCTCCATTCTAAATAAATCCACGAATCGTCAACTTTATCTGGGTATGCCCTTGATGTTGACGTGGGGCGTCAATACGCGCACCGATGAAGCAACCGGACGTGTATCGTATGATATGTCATTGCAATTTCCAGTAGAAGAATATGCCACGGAACAAACCAAAGCAGCTTTGGTTTCCATTGAAGCCATGGAAGAACAGGTAAAACAGGATGCATTGCAGTATTCCAAAGAATGGTTTAACAAACCCAAACTCACCGACGGACAAGTGGATGTACTGTTCAATCCAATGCTATACTGGGCCAAGGATAAAGAAACAGGTGAACGACGCGAAGGTTCTTCTCCAACACTTCGTGTCAAATTGGATTGTTGGGATGAGAAATTCAAGTGTGAAGTATACGATGTAAATAAGAATCCAATTTATCCCGCAAAAGACGGAGAACCGACTACACCCATTGACCTCATTACCAAAGGTTGTTTGGTAGCAACCATTATTAAATGTGGAGGCGTTTATTTCGTAAATGGTAAGTTTGGTGTAACGTGGAGGTTGCATCAAGCCTTGGTGAAACCTAAACCGTCTATGAGTGGAATGTGTTTTATCCCACTATCTCCGGATGAAGTAACGTTGTTGAATTCACAGCGTGTAAAAGACGATAACGCAGAGGTAGAAATTGTTGAAAGTGACGACGAGTTTAAACCTCCGCCTACCACCGAAGACCCGCCCAACGAAGAAGACGCTTTAGAGGATAAAAAGAAGAAAAAAGTTGTAAAGAAGAGGAGCGTTGTATAAAACACACAATACTAACCACATTTTATGACAAAATATACTACACATTTTATGACAAAATATACTAATTTTTTTATACATGCGGATACTTGAGTTTTGTAATGATGTTCATAAAATTGAAATGCTTTTTAGATAAATACAACAATGTCTATCAAAACGTATCGTTTGTTATGGGTGGATTACTACAAATTAATTGATCTTTATGCCGTCCCGAAGGATTGGGAACTTGACAAGATTGATATCAAAACTTGTCAAGTTTATTACGATGGGGTTTTGCAAGAAAATATTTCCTATCGCAAGGAGTGGTGGACACTGCGGTTCCAGAAGAGATAAGGTTTGAAGATGAATTTGAGCAATTCTTTGATTGCGAATAAAGAGAATTACAAGTAGGTCCTCAATCTAATATTTATATAATTTATCTATGAATGAAAATGATTTAGTATATATTTCTTTTAATAACAAGTGTATTAATAATAATAATTAATTATTTTTTTTATTCTTATTTTGATGCGCCAAAAATTATATATATCTCTCTTTTATTTACATTATTTTTTCCATTTTTTTTAAATTTATATAGCATTTTTTGGCATATTAATTATCAGACATCACATACAAATGAAAAAATACAAAAAGAAAATAATTTAGAACTCGGGTCCAAGATTCCTATTATTTTATTTGGTTTAGCTTTATAACTAAACTTCAAAAAAAATATATTAGTTTAATCCTTCCGTATTTATTATTTTCTCTAATTTTAGGAACAATATTACCTGAAATTTTTATTACTCTTATTTTTGATCATCGTGATATAACGAGATTATCAATAGTTCAAGAAATTAATTTTGCATTGATAAGATTATCCTATGGATTTTTAATAATAAGTGTTGTTTTAACCTTGTTTCTTCATTTTATTTAAATAGTATTATATTTAACACCTTAACACGGGTATTATTGTTGTTATGAATGGTGCTAAGACGTCGTGTAAGATTCGTTAAAGCCGATACTCATCCTATTCGTATAAAATTGAATGCTTCTATTGCATTCTTGACTCAAACAGAACATGTTTAACGATGCAAATAGTCTACCTGCGACGGATTCTCAACCCGAATGCTGTGTATGTTACTCCAAGTATGGGGGTCGTACGACCCAATTTTATAATTGCATAAATATTGGTTATCATTATATATGCAATTATTGTTATAACGAATGGTCTAAGCATTCGCGCGCATGTCCAATGTGTCGTTCTAATCAACACGATTATGCTGGATAATATTTATACCTTGACTTCATTTACAACAGCAGACGCCTTTGCAAAATGAGGGGACATGTAACGCTGAAGATTAAAATAGGTCAATTCATCTTCCTTTTTTACATTTAACAAATCGGTTAGTTTCTTGTCTGGCACAATCTTACGTCCATTCGTTGGGTCCTGAAGATTATTCGCGCGAATATAAGCATTGATGATTTTGGTCACTTCCGTGCGAGCGAGTTCAATGCCGTGGGGTTGATTCAAAAAGTTTGCGAGTTCATTACTGATTAGCGCTGGTTTTACAAATCCACTGGGTTTACGAATTCCCTTGGACTTTTTCTTAGACTTGTTTGCGAGTTTTAGGTCACGAGCCGTCTTCTTTTCAAGCGTCTTAATGGCATTCTTAATACCGCACAATTGTAGAGTAACCATTTGCACTTGAGATAGCAATGCATCAAACTCAGAACCCATTGGACTATCGCTTACAACGTCCGCTTCGTTAGACTTTACCTCTGGTACAACCACCTCGTCCTTGTTCTTTTTCACCTTGGGTACATCCGTACCCTCTTTCTTCACCTTCTTATCCTTTGGAAGGGACGCCTCCTTTGGAAGGGATGCCTCCTTTGGAAGGGATGCCTCTACTTCCTTCTTTACCTTCTTATCCTTTGGAAGAGAAGCATCTACCTCCTTCTTTACCTTTTTAGAGGGTTCTGGAAGTACTCCATCCGATACATCTTGAACTACTTTTTCAGGATTAGACTTCTTCTGTACACGGGACATATACCATATAAATGTATTATATTTTTAAGTGATTTAACGCATAATATATTATAATACGTTAGAACTACCCATTTCATACAACGGATTGATATAACCAAGGTAATTGAACGGCGGCCTCTTCATTCACTAAAGTTAAGGCACACAACACGTAATTTGAACCTAGACATCTCATTTGCTCATCGTTTGAACTCGTGACTAAACACCGTATAATGTCTAATGACAATTCCATGAGATGAATCCATGATAAAAAACTAATGGTATTCGTTCGTATGCCAACGAATGGATTACGGTTAGGACATATCAATTCTCTTATAGTATAGGTGATATTTGCTCTATATACCCATATGTCTAATAATTCTCGTATAAAACGTATCAATTGTTTACGGTTAAGACACCATAACCATTGATACTCGCTGTAATTCCCAAGACGATTTATATCTTGAAATACAGATAATATATTCATTTCAAGTCTTTTGTAATCATCTATCACTTCTTCCACTGGATATAATTGGGTTTCTTTAAAAAAAAACTTGGATAACCGATGTATTTTTAATACATTCGTATAGAGAGAGGGTGGAAGGATTTCTCTCGTATATGGATTTTTATGTGGTCCATTGCCAGTGTTCAACAAGGTATATAAGGATACGATGTCAAACCCGTAAGTATTACCATCCTTGTCATTATAACTAATAAATTGTTCGGTAGATATATCCTTTAGGTCATTCAATGAACAAAAATCGGTTACATTTATACATTTGGAACGATGTATAAACCCAGAACCCTTTGCTTCAATGTATTTTTTTAATAGTATCTTTTTACAAAAAGATTGTATAATCGTTGCATGATGATTGGTATTGAGATAATGATATAGTCGGTCTTTTAAAATGGACTTATTTCCGGTTACATGTAAATGATATAATCTACACAAATGTTTTAATTGTATCCATGTGTATTTCACATCATATACTAGACGTGGTTGATTTGGTAATAAAGAGGGTATTTTGTCTTTACACATATTGGATATCATTCTATTATACTAAACATATTATATATAAATTGTATTATATAAATATAAATCCATGACTATAAAGCAAGGAACGAACGAGTGTATTATTATAATTGGATTTAGATATTGTTTTACATGTCAACCTTGTAGGATTGATGTTAAACATATCCATTGTACGTTGAAACACGTGGATATCACGTATACAGTCTTGTTGTAAGAGCCACTCCATAAAAGAGTTGTTATGTATGTTCATCTTATACTTTTCAAATAAAACGAAAGCGTCTGACAAATCTATACGTGGTTCAATGTGTAGGTTATAATCTGTACTTGTAAGCACACATAAATTACGAAACTCAAATAAACTCATATCCAATTCTTTTAATATATTTGATAATTCATATTCTACGACGGAATAATATAATAAACTGAAATATCTCAATACACGAGGACAACCATACAGAAACATATCCATATCTTCACTCAAACAGGCATACGCCTGATTGGTTATAACCATGTGGGCACAAACCGGGTCCGACTCACCTTCACATTGATAATAGGATATACCCATATGTTGCAATAATTTTTTTACTTCTTGTTTATCCTCCCTTGTCAATTTTACACATTTACGTTTTAATTCATGGATACGAGACAATGTATTGTGTTCAGTAGGTTCATTCTTCAATTGATCGGTTAGATGGTGGATCATACGTTCTATGTCTTGTTTTGTGGTTTGACGTAGTTTTAATTCATCCTTCTTTTCATATGGAGGTATTCCGTCAAAAATGAATATTGGAATAACCTTGTGATAACACAATATAGATACCATGTGATATATTCCACTGATTAGTCCGTCCTCGCCTTTAAATCTATACATGTATATACTTGCATCCACGACAATCGTCTTACCACGTAAGGATTGTATGGAAATAGAATGTATACCATTAGGACATCGTTGTTTTAAAATCTTATTTAATCCTTTAATACCCATGTTAAGATATCGGTTGTATAAGATAATGAAGTCAATTTTCTATATATTATTTTTTATATTGTTTTGATAATCGTATGACACATTCCAATATCGTTCCAAGGAATATTCGTATGACAATGTTGTATAAACGATTGATAACTCTCATCGTATAACGCATTCATTAATAAACTTTCAAATGTGGCGACACGATATACATCATTGTTAAATTCTAACCAATTTGGATTATTACACCAGACTAATAATTTGAGAGGTTTGTGCATTAACACGCTTGTAAGAATATAATATGCGAATATATGAGTATTCTCTTTGTAGTTTAGTCTTGTAACTGGGGATTGAACCTGAAGGACATCATGATACGATAGTTTCATATATTTCAATATACGTGAAGCTTGTAGGACCGAAAATATGCTTTCAACGTTTAAATAGAATGTAGTTAGACGAAGAAATGATTTAAAGTCTTTACTATTTAAAATAGCCTTGTAACATACATTTATAATACGTGCCCATGTCTCAACATACGTTTCGCTTACTCTTACTTTACAAGGTATAGAGATTCGTTCCGATAATGATTGTGATAACCGTATTTCATTCCTATCCGAAGGTTCAAATCCATAGGCATGTAAACATTCATGAATAAATACTTTAAACCATTCTTCACTTCTATATATTACCATAGTATTATGGATAGCACATGCATAGGTATAGGCAGTGTTTGCATGAGATGCATGAAGTATGGTATTATCGGTTGGAAACAATTTCTTATGTTCTGTAAAATAAATATAAATGTTTAAGGTTCTTGTACATTCATATTTAGAATATTTGTGACATACATATAACCATGAATACATTAAACGAATCCTCTCATCCATGTCCTTCTTGGCGATAGGATTTAATACGCCCACATGTATTAGGATTGTGCGTCCTAACAAGGAACATGTATAGATGGTTTGACTATGCATAGATGTATGAATTACATTTATAATTTCATCTGGTATAAATACACTTTTACTTGGATAGGTCATATCTTTATGTATGGTGTTTACCTTGCACTTATGCATAATACGTTTTGAATATTGTATACCTTCTAATATATCACGATATATGCGTAACAATACAGATTCTTCCTTCATACCAATCGTTATTTTAGGTTTATACGGAATCAACTCTGGTATCCATAACAGGACTTTCTCATACTCTTTGGTATTCATATAGTATATTCGTTTATCTTAATTCTTTCCTTATCTCCATTAATTCTTCGTATGGTTTAGGTTCAGATGCTTTTACGAATTGATTAAGCAGTGCGTTTTTTGTAGCCATCAATGTTTGTTTTAGTTCTGGGTTTTGATTGAATTTGGCCAATAACGCTTTTTTTAAAATAACCGTATGGCGTCCACTGTAAAAATTGGGGTCTATTTTGAGTTCAGTTGGTCGTAGACGTTCACCTTTATGCTTACCTAATTTGCTACCAGCCTCTTTTGCTAGGAAAGGGTCTTTGGACATGTCTTCGTTGGGATTTGCGTCCAATGCAAATTTTAAATAAAAATGTGGATTGTTTTCTTTAAATTTAGAGGCTTGATAATAATGTTCGATGGAATTCCATCGGTGGTCATCTAATTCAAAGGGAGATATCCAAGTGTTGTCTAATTTTCGTCGCCAATGTGGAATGTTTTTTAATTCCACAAAATCTAAGGAAGCCTCGTTGTCTATCTTTTCTCCTACCCCTTTACCTGGTGCCGGTTTGTCTGCGGATTTATGATAAAATTGGAATACCGCATTATCCATTATACTTGTATCTGGTGAAGGAAGTCTTTTCTTCATTGTATTCATAAATTCTTTAAATTCTGGTATGATATAAAATGGACCTGCTAAACGTTCCATACATTTCTCCATAATCTTGAGTTTAACGTCATACGATAATTCTTTAAACGATAAGGCACCTCTATTTTTATAAGTAATGACCCTATAATGAGAACCACTGTATTCTAATAAAATATAATGTTCTGGATTAAATACACCCGCCTTTTGTAAAATAGGGTCGTTTAATTGACCACATAATATGACATTGTCCATGTCTTTGGAAGTGTATTGTTCTGAACTAAATAAAATAAATTTTATATTCAACGCACGTTCCAAGGTTGAAATCGCCCACGTATCCCCCCAAAAATCACACGTTTTAATTTTAGAAATAAATGCATCCAAACTATCTACACCCACCATAAATTGATATTCTTTGGACATTTCCATTTCATTTGCGTAAGCTTGTTTTGCCGTCGTATGCGATGACTTCAATCCTTCTGCTTGTTTGGTTAAAGACAAGAGCACCTCTCTATCTTTTGTAGCCTTGATGCGACGTGTTATTTCCTTGTATTCTTTTGCGTATTGCTTAATCTCTTTTATAGTTGCGTGTAGGTTGCTTTGTATCGTACGATACAAAAAAAGGTAATTTTGAAATACTTCTTCCGTACATTCCTTTGCTAAAATATCCCTCATTTCTTTAACGGTTACCATAGTACCGATGGTGTTTAATCCATCTCGTATAGAAGCAAATAAACATTCCCCTCCGCCTTCATTTTCAATGATACTATAATTGTTATTATGCATAAATCGTTCAATCCAATTCTTAGCGGATGTTTTCTTATATGCCTTTGTTTCTTTTAAAGATTGTTCCATCTCGTCTTGTAAAGACATTGGGATAAATGACTCTGGTCTATCTTCTACCGTTGAAGTATCCAGGTTAGGAGTAATTGCATTTAAATAATCAGGTGTAACAAAGGAATACAATCGTAACGGATTCATTTTATCCACATCCATATCTCCGTCTTGATCTAACATTTCATATTGTCTTTCCATCTCTATTTCATAGAGCCCTATTTGAGCATATACTTTATCTCGTACTATACTATATACGGGATAATATATGACATTCTTTTTAGACGAATCTTGTTGGTCTATATAATTATATTTGGGTCTGCCTAATGCAATAACCATAGGTCTATCTAATACATGCGTTTGATATAATTGGGCTTCAAACTCAAGGTCATCTACATCTAAAGTATTCGTTTCTGGATATTGTATAGTTGTATCTAGATTGGATATAATCATACTATAGTTGTATAAATTATTAAATCCTATTTACACGCCATTTATACTATCTACCATATCCATATGTTGAAATATACTCTTTGCAGATAAAGATACATATTCTTTCGGTTTTAACGAAGCGATATGTTTTAGGTTGTCTTGTAGTTCAGTCCATTCGTCCGAGATATGTATGTAAGTTTGTCCGGTGAGATATAATATACTTTCTAATTCAGTTAATTCATCTACAATCTCAGTCTGATTTTGTATACATATTCTTTTCAATATTTCGTTTTGAATGAAAAGAAGAATCGTATTGATTTCAACGACATTTACTATACCATAAGGTATAAGATGAACGAAAAATGCTCCGGTCGTTCTGCGTTTTAAATTGTCCTTATTGTTTTTACAAAATTGTTCATATTCATTGGTTGAATTATGATACTGTATTTGTAGTATAGACTCTCGGAAGCATGCCACACGGTCCGTGATTGTATCCTGTAAAAAAGCATAGGTATGGTATACTTTTGAATATAACGTTGCATATAATTTTGAATATACCATTACACTGCTTAAAATATGAAACATTATATTATTTAATTTATCTAAATCGTCTAAATTGTAGTGTTCATTTTGTATAACATTTAACTCATGTATAAGTTTAGGATATAACTGGTCATACGTCGTATCTGTACACATGTTTAATAATTTTCGTATAGTATCAATGGATACGTCTATACCACTACGCGTCGTCATCGGAGTCGTTTTAAAGGATTTCTGGATACTTTTGGTTTCTTTTGAATTATTTACATGCATACGCGGTTTGCTACATACCTCATTATAAATATTTTGTATCATGGTTAGTACAGATGCGTTTAATGGAACCCGTATACATGTTTTCTCAATGGTTTGAATGTCTTGTATGGTATATCGTTCTATTGTAGAATCTAACATATTCCATATATGGGTATGGTTTCTAAATCCTTTCTATCATGAATCAACTTAAATATGGAATCCGAACATGAAGGAATGTATCCATCACTATTATATATATATATTGTATGAGTAAAAAAACATTGAAAAACAAAATGAAAAAAAAATATAGAATTGAAAGCGATGTCTTGGGTGAAATAAAAGTGGAGGATGATAAATATTGGGGTGCTGAAACACAAAGGTCTATAATACATTTTTCTTCCATAGGACAAGAAAAAATGCCTACTGAATTAATAATTACGTATGCCATGTATAAAAAATGTGCTGCAATAACAAACAAAAAATTAAAATTATTTAAACATGATAAAATACCGAATGTAATTATAAAAGTATGCGATGAAATTATGTCCGGAAAGATGGAGGATCAATTTCCATTACACGTATGGCAAACGGGTAGTGGAACCCATACAAATATGAATGTAAATGAAGTAATTTCTAACCGATGTATTGAAATATTAAAAGGTAAAAAAGGGTCAAAAAGTCCGGTACATCCTAACGATGATGTAAATAAATCACAGTCGTCCAATGATAGTTTCCCAACCGTATTGTACATGACCACTGCGTTATTGATACACAAAAAATTACTTTATTCCGTGGAGTATCTTATCAAAGGTTTAAACATAAAAAAAAATGAATTTAAGAATGATATTAAAATAGGAAGAACTCATTTACAGGATGCTACCCCTATTAGTTTTGGACAAGAATTTTCTGGTTATGTGGCCTTGATAGAAGATTCCTATGATCAAATTAAAAAATCGCTTGAAGGGTTGTACGAATTGCCTGCGGGTGGTACTGCGGTAGGAACTGGTATAAATACTCATCCAAAATACGGGACAATGGTTGTATCTGAAATACGTGCAATAACACGTCTTCCATTTAAGAGCGCCAAAAATAAATTTTCTATTTTATCTTCACATAACGCAATTCTAATCTGTAGTTCTTCTTTAATGTTACTAGCAACCAACCTTAGGAAAATTGCGGAAGATATACGATGGATGGCATCCGGTCCAAAAACAGGATTGAATGAAATCATATTGCCGGCGAATGAACCCGGTTCTTCTATCATGCCCGGAAAAATTAACCCCTCTCAATGTGAGGCGACTCTTATGGTTTATTTAAAAGTAATGGGCAACCATACAGAAATCGTAAACGCAAATTCACAAGGTAATTTTGAATTAAATACCTACAATCCATTAATGGCCTATAATATAATTCAATCCATTAAATTATTAAACGATATATGTATAAATTTAACAGATTTTTGCATATCCGGTATACAAATAAACAAAAAACAAACACAATACAACGTAGACAATGCGTTAACTATAGTTACCGCGTTAAATCCCTATATAGGATACGATAACGCTTCAAAATTAGCAAGATATGCTTTAGAACATGATATTAGTTTAAGAGAATCCAATAAAACATTAAAATTTATGGATGACCAATTGTTAGTTCAACGATTAGATGTTTCAAAAATGATTTAATACATTTTTTATTATGTTTTTAATTTTGTTGTAATTATGGAGGTCATCCATTCCGCATATCACATTGAGATTGCAATTCAAATTGAAATTTTTTATTTTTCGCGTTTTATTCATATATTATCTTATCCATAAACGTAGTGTAGTTGAATCAACTTAAATAAATAATATTAGTTTAATATTATGAATCCATCCAATACAGTGGAATCCTACGAAGAATGGGATCAATTTAATTTACACCCACATGTATTGCGAGGTATATATGCGTATGGATTTGAAAAACCTAGTCTCATTCAACAAAAATCAATTCGTCCTATCTTAGAATGTAAAGATGTTATCGTACAAGCGCAATCGGGTACAGGTAAAACGGGGTGTTTTACGATTAGTACGCTCGCATTGATAGACACAAGCGAATCCTGTATACAAGCTATACTTTTATCCCCTACCCGTGAATTGGCGATGCAAACCATGGATGTATTAAATGCAATGGGAAAATTTATACCTAAATTTAACTCGGTGCTGGCGGTCGGAGGTACCCCGTTGGATGGATGTATCCAAGAAATACACACGAAACACCCGCAAGTCGTTGTAGGTTGTTCTGGACGTATATACGATTTACTCCGAAGAAACGTCCTTGTGCCCGATAAGATAAAATTAATCATTGTAGATGAAGCGGATGAAATGATGTCCGATGGTTTCAAAGAACAGATTTATAATATTTTTCAATACATGCCAACGAATGTACAAGTTGGGTTGTTTAGTGCAACTTTACCCGAGGATATTGTTACACTCTTTGATACATTTATGAGAAATCCAGTTAAGATTTTAGTAAAATCGGATCAATTGACCTTGGATGGAATCTCTCAATATTATATAAATCTTGAACAAGATGATGACAAATATGAATGTTTAAAGGATATTTATAGTACATTTACCGTATCTCAATGTATCATTTACTGTAATAGCGTTCAACGAGTTCAACATTTATACGATACAATGTTGGCGGATCATTTTCCAGTTACGGCGATCCATTCCAATATGGATAAACTCGCCCGTATTGAAAATTATAAACATTTTAGAAGCGGAAAATCAAGAGTGCTTATATCATCCAATGTCACTGCACGCGGAATAGATATACAACAAGTCAGTACCGTTATTAATTTTGATATTCCATCCTCGGTAGAAACCTATTTACATCGTATTGGTCGTAGCGGACGTTGGGGTAGAAAAGGGTTAAGTATTAATTTTGTTACCCCTCGTGATACAAGATATATGAAGCAAATTGAGAAACATTATTCCATACACATTCAAGAGATGCCAACCAATTGGTGTGATGCTTTAAAAGAATAAGGTAATATACATTGTATTTTATCTTACGAATGTACAATGGACGAAACCACACACGACCCAATGAACTTTGCCGGATTTCGTATTCCATTAGCCTATCGTTCGGATAAATGTACGATTAAATCAGAAGTATCCAAGGATTTAGAACTTAAAAGTGGACCTCATCCTTTGTATGAATCCTTATTGAACGCAGACGATGATTTTAAAAAACTAATCATTCCACAATTATCCAGATGGTATACTACGGATACTATCTTTTTGAAGGATACGCAACATATTTTAAAAGGTCCTTTGCCAGCACAACCCAGTTATCATAAGATAATGAATATTTATAAAACGATTGAACCCAAACACGATACCTTTTTAGAACAATATCATTACATTGAATGGAAACCGTTCCAGACTCTAAATACAAATCAAAGTGTAATGCAATGTATGAGTGTTTATAACATTTGTTCCCCTATCCTTTCACTTGCATTGCCCATATTTATGTTGATTATTCCATTATTTATGATAAGATTACACGGGATTCAACTATCGTTCCATAGTTATATTCAACATCTTTTGGTGGTTTTGAAACATCACAGTATAGGACAAATATTTTTTATACATCAAGCCACCTTAGATAAACAAATATTCATATTGTTATCCTTTATTTTTTATTTCATTCAAGTTTATTTCAACGTTCAATCCTGTGTAAAATTTATAAAAAACATGACCCATATACACGATTATATATTTACAGTGCAAGATTACCTTACCGCTACGATGTCTTCTATAGACTCTATACAATCGTGGAATGTATATCCTTCGTATAAACCATTTTTAGAACATTGTAATACAAAAAGAGTACTCATGCATACGATATGTAAAGAACTACAACAAGTCACTCCTTTTCAATATACAGGCTCAAAATTATTACAGTTAGGTAAAATTATGCGTATATATTATTTATGTAACACCGACCGTGCGTGGAAAGAGACCATTCAATATAGTATTTATTTTAATTCTTATATACATTCTTTGTCTTGCATTAAGGATAAACTACATAAATCTTTACATTTTTGTAAATATAGTAAAAAGAAAACATATTTCAAAGGTATATATTATCCACATATCGAGAAAGAACTCGTCGTACACAACGATGTTTGTTTATCCACCAACATTATCATTACAGGTCCAAATGCCGCCGGTAAAACAACCTTATTAAAAACGATTATGCTCAATACTATATTATGTCAACAATTCGGGTGTGGTTATTTTAATAAAGCACGTTTACAACCCTATCATGTTCTAAGTAGTTATATTAATATACCAGATACATCGGAAAGAGAAAGTCTCTTTCAAGCAGAAGCAGTACGATGTAAAACTATATTAGATGACATCCTTTGTAATAAAGAGAGACGACATCTTTGTATTTTTGATGAATTGTTTTCAGGTACAAACCCATATGAGGCTACAAGCGCCGCGAAGGCTTACCTAAAATATATTCACAAACAAAACAATGTACGTTTTTTATTGACCACCCATTTTGTAGACATGTGCAAACAGTTGAAGGATGAATGCGATATATGTAATATGCACATGCAGGTAGAAAAAGATATGCATCATTCCTTTATATATACGTATCGTATCCTAAAAGGTATATCTAGTGTAAAAGGGGGGGTTAAAGTGTTGAACGATTTGAATTATCCACAAGAAATTATAAAGGATTGTTTATGTGAAATCAATCGTCATAATTAATTCGTTAGATAAGAGTAATAATAGTAGAACTAATCATTAATGATGGATAACCTACTATTAGGTATATGTATTTTACTGATAGGTGTAATGTTTTATTATTTTAATGGTCGTTTATCTATACTTGAATCTACAATAGTAAAACAAAATCACGTCTTATCGGATTTTATCACCAATGTTAAGAGTAATACAAGTGTGAAAGTCCAAGAGAATACGAGTAACCATGGGGCAACCCTTGAAGCCATGCATGTTGCAAAGGGGCATCACGAGAATGCTCCAGATATGGACTATATTGAGGTAACGGATAGCGAGGACGACGACTCAACCTCCTCGGAGGACACCATATCCAATACGGTAGAACCGACCGAGGTTAAGGTCATACAATTAGGAGAGATAACGGACAGTCGTACTCTGGATACATTATTTAAAGAAAATAGGGTAGAATCGTCTGTGGTTAAGGTCATACAATTAGGAGATATAACGGACAGTCGTACTCTGGATACATTATTCAAAGAAAATACTGTAGAAGAACCCTTGGAGGAAGATGACGATGGTATTACGGTGGATATACACGATGGTTCAACGATAGATTATTCTAAAATGAAAATAAGTCAATTGAGACTTATTCTCGCAGATAAGGGTATCGTTCCAAAAGGCAAAAAGAAACTAGATTTAGTGAATGCTTTACAAGAAAATAATTTATAATATTTTGAATAATATATGTGTGACAAATGTCAAAATGGTTCAAACAATATACATATGAATTATCCTCCTATCATGGCGGATGGTCGTAATTTTACAGCATGGCAACCCGGTTCTAAACTTAGCGCAGATATACGTAAACAATCTAACCTTAAGACCAACTGGCAATATCGCCAATATATGCAAGATAACGCAGATAAAATCATAGCCTACAATCAACTTGCTTCATGTGACCAATGTGGTGCATGTCCAATGAAGTATGGTGTACAACCCAAACAGACCACCAACACCCCCGTCGTATTTTCCTCCATTGATGTGACACAAACGCTTGGTTATCCGAATAGCGATTTAAAAAGTCAATATTTATCTAAATACCAATTAGAACGTAGATTATATACACCTGTGTTAACACAAGAACAACTTTTACGTGACGGTTATAAAAACTATAATTGATTATAATATAAACGGATTACGATATGACATCGTATGATATTAAGTATAGATATTGGTATAAAAAATTTATCTATATGTCTTATTGCCTCTGATGGTAGTATTCGTGATTGGGATATCCTTGACCTCACGAATACTACGATTCATTCTTGTAACTATTGTATGAAACATAAACGTTGTACCAGTCGTGCCATTTATACCATTGCCGGTAAAATGTATTATTGTAATAGACATATTACAAAGTGTATTCCTTCTATCCGTATTGCACCGCCGGAATATTATAGTCTTTTAAAAAAACCATCTTTGATGAAAACAAAAAAACTGAATCATATGTTTGAGTTGAATGCATCGGTAGAAGAATTAACGAATCATATATATCAACATTGTGCCACCAAAGTAATTCAACCCGTTTCAGCAAATGACATGGATTTAATTAACATTGGAAAGACTTTAAGTACAATGTTAACCAACCGTTTAACGTGCATAAACGATATAGACACCGTATTGATTGAAAATCAAATTAGTACGATTGCAAGCAGAATGAAATGTGTTCAAGGAATGGTAGCCCAATTTTTTATTGAAAAAGCAATTTATAACATTTTATTTATATCTAGTATAAATAAACTAAAATTGTACGACGTTCCAAAAAAAACGTATAAAGAACGTAAAGCCTCGGGTATTCTTGTTGTGCTTGATTTATTGGAGAATTCCATAAATCATACATGGTTGTCTGTATTTCATACACATAAAAAAAAAGATGATTTAGCAGACTCTTATTTACAAGCGCTATGGTTCATTCATACAAAAACATAATTGCGTTTTACTCTACTTAAAATCATATCACTCTTTGTTAATATGCAAGCGGAAACAATTGTATTGAATGATACAGACATACATATACCGATTCAATCTAACTCTATTAATTTTGGTGGGGGTATTGAACTTTTAATGAATGAAAAACTCAGACCTGAGAAACATAATGACCTAATGGATATAAATATAAGTGATTTAAATGAGCTTGAAACGGAACTCAATGAACTTACAGAACCTACCGTATTCAAAGCATCTACAAAGTCGGATATGTTTAACTATATGTTGAAACAACCGGCACCTGTAGAGACTACGAATCTTCCAGAGAACCCAGAACCTTCCGTCGGTCGTTCTACAGCACAGTCTCATTTTGAAACCAATCCAAACGACTATTCCAAATTTAACATTGACCCGGATATTCCAGACGTGTCCGATAAATCACCCGAAGACATTCTCAGAGAGAAATTTACATTCTTAAATAAATTGGAAAATTTAGAACGCAAAGGAGTTCGTCTTACCAAAAAGTATAGCATGGATTCAAACTTGGACGAAATGAAAGGTGAGTATGAATCCATTATAGCTGAGAAAGAAAAGTCAAATAGTATGAAATTTCAAGGCAAAATGTTGATGGCCGCCATTACGGGTATAGAATTTTTAAATAATCGTATAGACCCATTTGACATTAAACTAGACGGATGGAGCGAACAAATCAATGAAAACATTGAGGATTATGATGATATATTTGCAGAATTACACGAAAAATACAATTCTAAAGTGAAACTAGCACCTGAATTAAAATTATTGTTTCAATTGGGAGGGTCCGCCATTATGGTTCATATGACGAATACGATGTTTAAATCCGCTTTACCCGGTATGGATGATATTATGAGACAAAATCCTGAACTCATGCAGCAATTTACACAGGCAGCTGTAAATTCAATGGGGGAACAGAGTCCAGGATTTGGTGGATTTATGAATAATATCATGAAAAATGACCCTAAATCAACGGAGAATGGTCCTCTACCTAACCCAATGAAAACACGTACGGATAAGAGTACCCGATATGCTGTAAATCCAAATCGTCCAGACCTTTCCGCCGCAAGAACACAAGATGGTTACGACATTCAGGATACATTTGAATCGGTACATGAGATCAGTGCACCGCGTTCCACAAACCAAGACCGTCCAAGACCTGAGATGAAAGGACCCAGTGACATTGACGACCTTTTATCAGGATTGAAACCTAAGACCTCCAAGTCTAACGAACCGACTGAACCTATGGTTATACCTGTAAAAGAGGGTAGTACCGTAAGTATTCAAGACCTCAGAGAATTACAATCGGCGAATATACCATCTCGTTCAAACCGTCGGAAAAAAAGTGAAAAAACCAGTATTAGTTTAGATTTTTAAGGTATTCCTTGAATTCAATATATATGTATACAGGATTTAAGATATCTATAGAAAATATAGAAGAGGTAGAGATGTCCGCAATTCCAGATTGAAGGAACGGTATACATTGATACGGTTGTAATTTTAACTCGCTTACGTTTACAGTAAATTTACGTTTCCCAACAAAAATATCGTAGGTTTCTTTTCCGAATAGGTCATGTATGGATAAAGAGTGATGAACGTGTAAAACATTCTCGTCGTCTTTGAATATACCGTTCGGTAAGATTGGTTCTATATTCACGACTACTTTACACGTTTCATTTAAAAATTCTACTTGTTCATGCCACAATGGAATATAATAGGTTTCTTCTTGAATCACTAAACTATATATGTCATGGTTCAATAAATTATCAAGGGTGGGTTGTAACGTAACCCGATAAGTATCCTCTCTACGTAATGGACTCTTACGATAATAATCTAATATAAGTTGTTGTAGTAAGGCATAGGATTCTTTATTTAATTGTAGTTTAAACTCTGTGATAAAATCCATGATATAACGTACACAGTTCTCTTCCTGTAGACCCATCCCAGTGTATAGATACTCCTTCATTTCAGATACATTAGGTTGTACGTAACGGGTTGGTTCGTTTATCCATTGTATTACACATGTATAGGCATCCTGTATTTCTATAAATGTTATTGTATCCATCCCTGTATCCTGTTTAAATTTATCTGGATGGTATTTACGAGCTTGACGAAAATAGGCCGCTTTGACCTCTTTTTCTGTTAAAGATTTACACCATTTTAATTCAAGTAAATTACACGCCTTTTGTATCTTCATGAATTGTATTTATTATATGAAATATAAATCGCTCTAAATGATAAATAGGACGATAATTATTATTGTAATAATACAAAAAACGATACGTTTGTATAAGCATAGGTGTAATTTGATGCGGTGTAACTATTTTTTGTACTATAACATTGGATAGAATATACCATATACAATCCATTACATTTAGATTGTATATTAGGATATCATACAATCGGTCTCGGATTTCGCTGTATTGAGGTGTTCGGATGCATTCTAGGATTTGGTCGCAAAGGGTAATATAAGGATGCATGATAGGATAAGGTACATGGTTACAATACTTTAATGTCGTAACGTCACTTGTGACGGACGTATTGCGTCGTACAATTGTATTATGGGATTTACTAGGACGCGGAATGGAAAGGACTCTACATCTATCCACAATTTTATCTGGAATAAAACTTATATGTTCCGTTAATAATATATATTTAATATTCACCTCGGTGTATGTTAATGTCTGCATATAACTATAAAATACTTCTAATAATTCATTATGTATGTCATGAAAATTTTTACATACGATTATACCCGTACGACAAGGTCTTGTTTGTAATATCTCCATAATATGTAGATATATCTCTCCCCATAATACTTTTGCATTACATCCTAATAATTCCATATCTACTTCAAAATGAATATCACTTATTTTCAAGGTATACGTACTGTTCCCAACGATATTCGTAATTCTACGTTCGTATTTTAAGTGAGACGGGGAATATTTGAGTATGGATTTTAACATTTGTGTATATTTACCAGAACCCTTTGGTCCATAAAAAATCAAACTTTGTAAAGATTTAATTTCTGGGGGGAAACGATTATATATAGTATTTAATTTTGGATGTAATGGATTATTCTTTTCTAATTGTATATATTCTTCAAAATGAGACATTGTATAACTCATACTAAGAAGAGCGAATTGTCTTTAATATAATCCTATAGTATGAACGATTTATCCAGAATTATAATATTTTCAATACTCCTTCTTTTCGCAAGTGGATTTTATTCATTTGCAAATTTTAGGGAAAATAAAGTAAATAGTAAATCAATATAATATCTCAAAAATTTTTAATTATACTTGCAATGGCGGTAGGGTTTGCAAGTATAGAATATTTGTTCAAGATACCAGGATTTATATTAATAAAAGATGTATTGAGTCCAGTACAAATACAAATGGTATGGTTATTTGGGACTTCTATCAGTGTTATATTATTTCAAACGTTTTACTTGAAACAAATCATACAACCACATTCTTACATATCTTTTGCTCTTATCTCTGTCATTTTAATAATTGAAATGTATAGCAAATGAATATAAATCAATAGGAGTTATATAGTTTATACAACATGAATGTTTATTTAGAATTAGAAGACATTCAACCAAGATATATCCATATATCTAATCCTGTAAAAAATACAGTACTAGATAATAGTATGTTTATGAGAATATCCTATAGTAATAATCTTTGTAGTATGAACTGTATGCATATTCATTTAAATTTGAATGCCGTGAGAGTATTCAAATATTTTAATAGATACACCTATGAATTTAATTATGAGGATAACCTGAACAATATTGAAACACTATCCAAACTAGAACATTATATATTAGATTCTTTAAATATAAATAACTTACAAAAAACAATACGACTCAAACCACAGTTTATTCACAATAAAATACACATACATACACAATCTTCATGTATATATCCAAATACACCATTACTTATTTTAAAGATATCCGGGATCTGGTTATCCTCTACCCATTATGGATTGACGTATAAATTTATACATGGACTTACCCATCCGTTGAAAAATATTTTAAAATAATATTCATTATAAGTATAACCATGCTATTCGTTATGGTCAATAAATAATTAACCGATAACAGTCTACGGTTGTAACTGTCCATAACTTCAGATGTTTTCATGGAATTCTGCATGTAATCGTAAGCTATCCATAATTGTAGGAGTATTAGAAAGAAAGATACATTGCTATACATTGAATATTCGGTGGCTACTTCTCCTTGATTAATATTTTTGAAATACTGTGCATTTAAAACGATTAACCATGTCAATAACCCAATCAATAATAAGGATGGTACGGATTGAGTAAATAAACTTTTTACAAAAGAGACTGAATTCGTTTTCAACGTATCCATTTTGTTTATAACGGCAAAGGATGAAAACATAATTCCTAACGTGGCCATCATAATCATGCCATAACTCCATAAAGAGGCAGAGGCGGGTCCAACGTTTATATTGGACGAGGTAGGTTGAATCATTTTTATTATAACTCCGGTGATAGCCATAAATATAATTAATGAAGTAGTATAGGATGCCATGAAGTCTATGCTATATTGTGATTATATTATTGCGAGGAATAAATAAATTATTATGATAGCCATATATATCATTAATAAAGTAGCATAGGATGACATGAAGTCTATGCTATATTGTGATTATATTATTGCGAGGAATAAATAAATTATTATGATAGCCATATATCATTAATAAAGCAATATAGGTTAACACGATTTATATGATATATTGCGAGGAATAATAAATTATTAGTATAATATAATAATAATGTTTAATGTAAATATGTCACATCCATTGATACCTAGAGAACAAACTTATTTGCTTTCTCGTAAGTTTGTTACTATACATTCGGAAGACAGAGATATTATTAAATACCCAGAGGCGAACACGTTTGATATAAAACTTCCGCAAATCATGGAAAACGTACAATCTATGCGTCTTGTATCCTATTCTTTTCCAGATAAGTTTTATACGTTTAGTTCAGAGTATCAAAATACAAAATTATCTTTTGTGATAAAGGTTGACACGTATTCCATTGAACCGCTTGGTTGCGATGAAATTATCACCATTGAAATTCAACCAGGTAACTATACCATTACACAATTAACAAACGAAATTCAAACCAAAATGAACGATTGTATTACGCAAAAATTAGGAGAACCTTACAATGAGATGAAAGTAACCTATGATCTCGTTGGACAACGCATAATGTTTGGAAACGTAAAACATCCCTTTATATTATTATTGAACCGTAAAGAATGTTATAAAGATGTATGTAAACAACCGAATATGTGGGAATTACCGGTTAAATGGGGGTTGGGGTATTATCTTGGGTTTGAACGAGCGACATATATATCCACATGTTTAGAAAAGAATGTTTCTTTTAATTATTTAGAAAATAATCCTATATGGTTGATGAATACAAATGGAAATGTCTATTTAACGATTGCTCCGTTTGCACCCGAGATTGAAGGAGAGTCTGTATTTTACATGGAAATAGAAAAATATAATTCAATGGATGAACTTAAACTGTATCCTCTTAATACAAACAGTAACGAAAACAATACCTATGCCGGATATGTTAATTCAGCCTTTGCTAAAATAAATGTGAATGAGTTTAGGTGGTCGTACGATACAACCAATTTACATTTACAAAACTTTACCTATTTTGATGTTCCGGAAGAAAAAATATCTAAACTTCAATTTAAATTTAGATACCATGATGGTAGACTTGTAAACTTTGCGAGATTGCCGTTTAATTTTACATTGGAATTCAATTGTCTAAAAAATGAGATTGGGAAATCCTATAAAATTCGTATGCCTGAATACTAGAATAAGGATTGAACCTATAACTCTATTATACCGACCTAATCCATATAATTAATTTATCTATAATATATATATGTCTAATGTCAAAATAACACATAATGCTGGATTTTTCTCTTGTTGTTCTGTAAAACTCCACCGTATCGTAGAGTTTATTAATTCAAATAAAAAGATACCTGATTTTGTAGATAGTTCTCAGCAATTTAAGTGGTATAAAAACGATAAGTCAAAAGATATAACATTTGATTTTTTTGAAAATTATAATAATATAACAGATGTTAATATAATACATCCTATAAATTATAACCATGGACACCAATTCAAAAACTATTCTAATTTAGATTATAATATACAACCGTTAATAAAAAAATATTTTTCTCCATCGGATGAAATAAAAGACACTATGAATCATATAGAAAAAAAGTATAATTTAAAATATGAAAATATATGTGTATTATTTTATCGCGGAAATGATAAAAATACAGAAACAAAAAAATGTGGTTATCACGAATATTTAAAATATGCAAACCAATTATTACAAGAAAACCCAAATATAACTTTTCTAATTCAAAGCGATGAAACTGAATTTATAGACTTTATGACGAATCTATTTCCAAATTCTTTCTATTTTAAAGACGAAATAAGGCACATGAAACATTGTAAGGATACCGTGGATAAAAAAATGAGTTCTCAAAATTATGAGTTTTCAAAAAAATACCTCGCTATAACTATTATAATGTCAAAGTGTAATTTTATAATTTGTGGAAGCGGTAATTGTGATATATGGATAATGTTATATAGAGGAAATAATAAAAATGTAATTCAAAATCTAAATGGAACTTGGTATAGTAGTCCGCAATTTTAATGTGTAAACTTGTTATTGTTAACCACTCTACAATATAGTGAATCACAAATTAACGTAGCGTTTAATTTTACATTGGAATTCAATTGTCTAAAAATGAGAAATCCTATAAAATTCGTATTCCTAAATAAGTGACCTCTAACCTCTCTTTTGCTTTCGTGATTTTAGTTTTTTTCGTTTCGTTTTTCGTTTCGTTTTTCGTTTCGTTTTTCGTCCACCTTTCTTTTTTCTTTTTTCAATTTCTATTAAAACTTGTTCTTTTTCAGCTTTTGTTAAATTTAGGTTTGGAATAATAATATCATCTATATCGTGAATGTATTCATATTCTTCTTCGTCTATTCTATTTAACGCGGTTTGAATGTTAAGTCTATTCATTTCAGGTTCACTCGCAACTCTTTCATCCTCTATATCCTCTAGGACGGCTGGAAAAATATCTTCTTTACTTTTACAATCTAACTCTGTCTTGCATAATGGACATGGTATGATTACCTTTTTACGAAACGAATATGGAGATTTAGCACTGTTACAATACCCAATTAAACATTCACTATGAATTTTATGTTCACATATGGTTTGTGACACGTCTGTACCATTGTATAGGTCATCCAAACATATCATACATTTCTCTTTTTCCATATATATATATATATATACAGATAATTTTCTCATTGAAACTAGGATGTCCAATAAAAAAATGTATTGCCTTGCTATTCTTGACAAATTATTAATAGGTTAAAAGTAAGCGTTGAAATGATTTGTGATTGAAGTATTTACCTGTATCACGATACACGTTTTTTTTAATATAGGATTTATCAAGAATATATAAATAAAAGTCCCTGGATGTAATGCCATAGTATGCGTTCAATCTCCCCATATATATTAAAGTTAACCTGCTATCTACCTTCAACATTTTTCGGTGATATTGAATTTGATGGACTACGGATTGATGTTTACGTGTTACAATCGGATCGCCATACGACATAATTTCATCCATAATCTCTTGAGGAAGGGTTATAACCATGGTTCTTTTATAATAATTCGGTTTATACAAATACTTTCAATTTTCTGAATAATCCAGTTACACGAGAGTTTTTTTATGTACGCGTGCCTCGTCAAATCAAAGCATGAATTGAAGTACCATATCTTTGAATGTCAAATAAAGGAAGGTGGACAGCATCGTTCGTCGCGTGTTTTAAGGGCGCACACCAATGGGTTGAAGTGATACCCTTTAAAAATGCATTCTTGCGTTTGTGTTGATTGTCTTCTGTATTATCTTTATGTTCTTTTGGCATGTATGAAACGTATTGTACGATTCTCTCTTCGGTGTTTCCAATGTCACCGCAATGGTTTTGATGGAACAATCTAGAGTCCCATATTACCAAGGACCCTTTTTTTACAGAAAGACTGGTTTGAACGAGAGGTTTACAATAATCTTCATGGATGATATTAAAGTTGCTGGTGCTTTTTAAATTATATTGTTGTACATACGCATCATATATTAAATGTGTGTTATCGCATACTTTCATTGTTTTATGTTCATTGTCTGTCAATGCAACGAATCCTTGATAACAACGAAAGGAGGTATCGGTTGGGGATTGATCGGTATGCATCCAGTAGTCTTCATAATGATCGGTTGGGGACATGTAGCACATACCATCAAAGGATACAATCAAGTCCTTTGTATTCCAAATGTGTTGAAAGATATTTATTACATTCGGACGCGTACGAATATACCATGCGTGTTCTTGATGTCCGGCATTGTGGGTTTGGATAATCCCATGGTTACCTACAGGTATAGAGTTTTTTTCTTTCCAGACACGAAACAATTGCGTTGCATGATGGACTTCTTCGGTTGACAATACGTCATCTATGACCACATAACCGTGTGTTTTTAAATAGTCCATACCATTGGTTATGAACAATTATTTATATCCTTTTACACCGAGGTGTTGAGAGATTCAAACAACACCATTTCTAACCGTTTATAATTTAAAGTACGTATGCTACCATGATTCAAAATATCACTTATACAAATATGCATTTCTTGAAAGGTATCCATCATAAACAAGGTTCTAAATAAATCTTTATAACTGGGGTCTTTCCCTAAAAACAATAACAAGTGGCTGACTATACTATCGTCTTGTTTCATACGGTCATATATCTTCGTAAAGTGTGAAACCGTTTTATCGTATAATGTATCTATTTTATTTGCAACCTCTTCCTCGTTCCATTCCATCATTTGGAATGCTTGTAACAATTGAATACGGTACAAGTCGTCGCTGTCTACTTGCTTATACGTACAAAGAAAGGATGCATCGTAGAGTTTATTCATTATCCTTCATTACAATCGTGTATTTAAACAATTACTTTAACTATTGTTGGATTGATCGCGTGTGAGTTGTCGTACGGGAATACCTCCTCGTATCCATCCATCGGCCGCAATGCCTTCAATCAAATTCGCAGGATTGTTAATGGTGGCTTGTAACGACGGTATCAACGGTGTATAATTGGAATGTGTTAATTCTGAACTTGGATTCACACTCTTTCTATTATTTGCTAATTCACCTTGTTGTAACTGTGATTCCGCCATGGCATCGTTCACACCACGACCAAGATAAGGTACCGTTATAAATGGACGTTGTAACAAACTTATTTTACATTTGTTACGTGACAAATCACTAAGGGTTAACGTTGAATTCTCATCAATATTACAACCACCTATACCAACGGTGTGACTACCCGTAAAATTAATGGCAGGTTGGGCGGTTGCAAAGTCAATGACATTGGTCATTGGACATTGTGGTTTATAATTCATTAACCGATAGTTTGCGGCGGCTGTATCTTGAATATTTTGCTGACTAAGGTCATCCATGGAATCCCCTATACGCGTGGTTGTGTTAAAAGTATACATGTATATATATTATATTTTAATTCTTTAATATTATTCAATTCAGAACCCTTATCAAGTACTCAACGGGAAGCCTATCAACCGTGGCCGCCAGCCACCACCACGTTGTCGTGACTTGACTTTGGACTTGCCTTTGGACTTGCGTTTGGACTTGCGCTTGGACTTGCGATTGGACTTGCCTTTGGACTTGCCTTTGGACTTGACTTTGGACTTGCGTTTGGACTGATTTAAGATAAATTGTACCATATCTTCGGTAGAACGATCTCCATCATATTGGGTCATATAGTCCCCGCTAATATAATATATAGTAGGAACACCTTTACCTTGAACATCTTGTCCGCTTTTATGGCGTACAAGACTAGATGTATCAATATTAGCATCTACTATATATATCTCCGTACCGGAGAGGGATGGATGTTGGTTTAATCCATTCCAAGACTCTTCCATTGCAATACAATGCCCACAGGTCGGTGAATAATACCTCAACAATACATCTTGTGTATCAAGAATACGATTCATTTCTTCCACATTTTCTGAATTCATCCGAACGAACATATATAATATATTAATATTATATATCATAGATGATTGAACCATTTAAACTATTCCTAGCGATAATTGTAATGTTATTAGGTTTATATTATTATACCGTAACTGGATATGAAAACTTTACGAACCAAGGTTCAATGCGTTGTCCTGACCTATTGATTCAAAAAGGAACAAAATTTTACTTGTATAATTCAAACTTAGCCAATGTACCTGGAGTGAATCCTGTAACCTTTGAGAACTTGGAGGAATATACTGAATTTATAGAATGGCAACGTAGTCAGGGCATACGTTGTCCTGTCTTGTACGTACAAGAGTCTTACGATGCACAAGGGAATAAGGTATATAAACCACACGCCTCTCCTACAAATATTCAAGGTGGATTAACGAATTATCCAATCGGGGCAGCGCCCCTCACAAAATTAGTGGATGCCTCTCGTTCCAATTCGGATAGTGTATATAATAAAAATAGTTACCCAGGGTTTGACGGACAAGACCAAACCATCGGTACGAATACTCCTTTAGACCTAATGTATCATAATACTTCCTCCGTTAGTCCAAACCCAATGGACGCAAACTGGGGAGGTCAGTCCTATACAAAAAAATTAGTAGATTCAGGTTATTATGCAGAGGATTATGTCACTAAACCCACAACCGAGACGAGTTAACAAGAACAATTCGTTCCCTTTACTAATTTCAGTTTACAACATTTCATAACCAATACATACCGTTTCTTTGCACAACATTCATCCTTAAAGCAACGTTTCATATGTGTCCATCCATTTCCTGGAATGAAATCATTCAAACCATTCATTTCAGGGTAACGTTGATACAATCGGTGTATCGCTTGTTCTTTCATTTTAGCTTCTATCATAATGTCAATATCAACCTTGTACCGTTTAGGTATATCTAATAAATACGTAGGGATTTCTTTAATAAAATCACTATGATGACCGACGCGTCCTTTTCCTTGCTCACTGACATGAAATTTGGGTTTTAGATTCCGTTTTTTCCAAGACAATAATATGTCTGGTATGTAATATTCGGGTGGATAGAATGTCTCATTGGGATGCAAATCACAATAACAATTATAGTGATGTGTATCAAATACAACGGGTATATTGATTCTCTTTGAAATTTCAAGACAATCCTTTATAGAAAAACATTTCTCACAATTTTCCAAGACAAGATATTTACGAACAAGTTCAGGCAATTGATAATATTGTTCGCACCAACGAAGTATTGTTGCGGATTTATCTTTATATATTCCTCCACCATGAACCACGATTACAGGACTTAATCCATCTAATCCACATAATTCAAGCACTTCGGCGTGATACGTTAAGTCTGCACAAGTTTGTAAAAACGTGGCTGGATTTGGAGTACCAACCACATTGTATTGTCCGGGATGAAATGTAATACGTTGTTGGTAGGTATGTGCCTTTTCGCCAATTTGTTTTAATAGCGTATGCGCAAACTCAAATGTATAGTTACATACTTTTGGATTGGACTTGTGTGGAAACAATTCACTACTCAACCGAAACACTTTGATTCCGTTTTGTTCGTTCCAATCCATCATGGTAAGTACATCTTTTAAATTTTGAATGATTTTATCTTTTAATACATCTATACCTTTTTCTTCAATGGAACGCATAATCATTTTTCTCGATGCGAAAATGGGAGGTTTGAATGACCTCAAGGTTGTGTTTAAACAACACAATCCAAGTTGAATCGGTTTAGAGGTACTCATTCTTTCATGTGTATAACGAAAGTATTGTGCTATAAGTATTTCAATTTTATAAACAATATGCTATATGACCCCTTCATAATCTACGGGCGCTGCGTTTTGTAAGTCATCCAGTACGGGCTTAAATGTAAAGTTTTGATTCCCCGTTTGTACAATGGGAGCCATACTCGCAACCACTTCTTCTTCTAACGTTTTTGAATAGTCCTTATATTGGTCAAGCATTTGCATTTTAATTTCCTCTGCTTTATTTTCTTGGTAAATGTAAGCATTTCCAGATGCGACGGAGGCACGCTGAAGTAGGGTATATCCTGCTAATAACGCAAGAACGCCTGCCAAGATACCCGCGGCTGGAAACATTATAAGCGCAAGAACATACACTATAATTTGACCGATAGACGTATCTATCCAAGAGGCAACGGTTTTAGGTAATGAAATGTCGAATAAAATATATATAATACATATTATACTAATTACAACCGAATGCTTGGATTCATAGGTTTGTATAGACTTTATTAACTTCATATATTATGTAATAATATTTTTTTAATATAAAAATTGATTTGATCCACATTTTATAGTATTGAGTTAAAATGTCCGTTTCAGATCTACCCTCCAAATATTTGGGCAAGATGGGATATACAATCTATAAAGATGGATTAACTCCCAAAGAGTATAAACTTATAAAGGACCATTTAACCGTTTCCCCTTATATTCCAAAGTCACCCGTTCAACCTGAAAAATACAGAATCTATTTAGAAAGTCAACGTAAATATTATTTACCAAGATACTTTGGGATTCAACATTTTGGAGAACCCGATGCCTACTGTATTCCCAAAGGGGATCCAATCCAATTGGAGTTTGTAGGTAGTCTTCGTACCAATCAATTACCCATCGTAGATGCCTTTTTATCCAAAGTAAATGACCGAACGGGTGGCGGGGGATTGTTAGATGTACCATGCGGATGGGGAAAAACGGCCATGGCTTTATATATATGTAGTCAGTTACAGGTAAAGACCTTGGTGATTGTACATAAAAGTTTTTTGGTAAATCAATGGATAGAACGTATAGAAGAGTTCCTACCGTCGGCACGTATCGGTAAAATACAAGGAAAAGAGATGGATATCCAAAACAAAGACATTGTCATTGGAATGTTACAATCTTTATCGGTTAAACATTATTCCGAAGATACGTTTTCTTGCTTTGGACTCACCATCGTAGACGAATGTCATCATATCTCATCCGAAGTATTCAGTCAATCTTTAACAAGAATTGTTACTAAATATACACTTGGACTTAGCGCAACCATGACGCGTAAAGATGGATTGACTCCTGTATTCAAAATGTTTTTAGGGGATGTAGTATATGCCGTGAAACGAATGACGGACGATACCGTTTTAGTAAAGACGATACTATATGATTCCAAAGACGATGAATTTAAAGAAACTATATACGACCATAGAGGTAACCCTCAATATAGCACGATGATTACAAAAATATGCGTGTATAATGAAAGAAGTGAGTTTATATTACAGGTGTTACAACATGAATTAACGGATACGAAAGAACAACAAATCATGATTCTTGCACAAAACAAAAGTATTTTAACGTATCTATACGATGCGATTGTACATCGTAAACTAGGAAGCGTTGGTTATTATATAGGTGGCATGAAAGAGTCCCAATTAAAAGAGAGCGAAACCAAACAAATCGTGATTGCGACGTATGCAATGGCATCGGAAGGGTTGGATATCAAAACCTTGACGACGCTGTTATTTGCGACGCCACGCACGGATATTACACAAGCCGTTGGACGTATATTACGCGTGAAACATAATCGTCCATTGATCGTGGATATATTAGATACCCACGATGTATTCAAACGTCAATATAAAAAAAGATTGGCTTACTATAAAAAAAATAAATATACAGTAAGGGTAAGTGATAATACACGATATTTTACAGATACATGGGATGCCCCGTCTGTGACGAAATCCACGAAATGTATGATATCTATTTAACATTTCCAACGGTTTCCACAACTTACACACGTCACAAATGTAGTCATGGGTTCATCTGCCGAACGCGTCTGTAGTTGATAATAACTACAATTATTGGATTTACATTTACGACATACAAACATGTCTGTATTACCATTATGAGGGGCATATAAAGTTTCATCTTTTATTTTTTTAAATTCAATCAATTGTTTCCATTTTTCAGGTAAAAACTCTTGATGGGTCATATGACTAATTTGCATGGGGGTATATTCACCCGTTTCAATGCGTTCACGAAACGACGTATTTTGAAGGTTTCTATAGATGGTTCTAAACCGGTCAATATAGATTTGAACAAAATACGAATTTTCCCATTTTTTTACAATGTAATTGTCAAGGCATACTCGTATCGTGTAATTTAAAATACCCTTTTCAATATTTACGCTATAGATCGACGTTGACATTAACGAAGCAATCACTTTTTGGATTTTAATACGAAATTCTGTAGGGTCCTTAATGTGTATCATCTTATAACATAATGCGTGTTTACTTTATATAGTTTCAATTTCTTCAATATTCATCATATTCTTCTTCTTGAAGTTCCGAACCATCTCCATGGAGTGCTTCCATAAATTCAGGGTATTCTTCCTCGTTTAAATCCTCTTCGGGTATCGTTGGATTTTCTTCTTGAGTAGATTCATTCTCTTCCAACTCTTCGTGTTCATCCTCCTCATAATGTATATTATCATAATGGATTGGAAATGTAACCGTTGTGTTGTCTTGTGAATCCTCATGGATTGAACCATCCTCTAATAAATTCTCGTAAATTTGTGTCCACTCGTTCAAGGATAAATTTCCAAATGTACCATCACTTTGTACTGAAATCAACACCATTGAACCGTAATATACTTTAGTTTCTAGAGGAGCAGGTAGTTCATATTTATTGTCTTGTCCAGATTTAACGGTATCACACGACCATAATTCTACGGTATCTACATCCATCGTATGGATATACCATACATGTCTACGATGAAAACCATTTGAATTACGCAATCCACATTTTTTATAAATTGTATCTTGTGTAAGATGTTTAACATTTTGTTGTTTCGTAATACCATTTTTATCAATGACTATTATGGTAACAGACATGACTAACACAATATACTCCAAATGGTTTAAATAGGTTATAAATATAATAATTATGTCAAAATATATATATCCAGATATTTCTCAAACTAAAATCAAGGATATAGTGAAACAACCTCAATTCTGTTTATCCTCAACCACAAACGAGACCAAATTGTATAGTCAGGACGGTATATACATCATATCCAACGATAGGATTTGTAAGTTGCAACTAGAACTTGAGAATGTGAATGTACAATCTCTACAAAATATAAAACTCGTTATCACAGATTCTACTATAAAAAATACACCGGTATATTCACAATTGCCACATGATTATATCGTACAACATAGTACAATCAAAAAGTATATTTCAAATCAGTATAAATCATTTATAATCGTCATGATATACGGTGAAGATGAATTAATGGATTATTATATAGAAACGAATGAAACTAACGACAATTACGTTTCATTACTCTCGTTATTAACTGATATATAATATAATGATTGGAATTATATTATGGAATAGTATTCTTTCTATATTTTTAATTGTGATCATGCACCAATTATATGTGTATTGTATAGATACGTTGACCGTTCCAAAAACAAGAGATTTGGTATATAAACCTACGAAACGATATAATGATATCATGACCTTACCAAAACCCAAAGTTGACACTTTACAAGACAGTATGCAAACCGAACTACGTGATTTTTTAAATCAAATCAAAAAAAATACATGAATGGTTTGAAGGTTAAAGAGAAATATATTATATATATCATCGTAAATGTCCATAGATACCTTAAATGACAGATTACCTCGTGTTAATGTATCCTATGGACATGTACTAGATAAACCATACACTGCAGATATGTATCAACTCGTTCCAAAAGGCATTTCTTGTCTATTGTGGTATACTTATTGTAAAGGAATGAATGTATGTTATCTATTATATCTGGCACAAAATAATAAAAGTATACATAAGGTTGAGAAGGTAATCACCTCGTTTAATTCAGAATTATGTTATGGACAAGGCACGTTATTAAGTGGAGTATTCTTTCATTATAATAACCTACAAGTGTTTACGATTATGGATATACATGTATTTAAAGGGTGGATGATTTCAGACAAGACGTTTATAGACAAATTTAAATACATTACATGCTTGTTGGCAAATCATACACGTGCAAATGGTTATGTTACTTCACAATTGATTGTAGCCAGTGCGATAGTATTGCCTTCGTATGAAGAAGCTTTGATGCTTTCAGACCGTTTACCTTATCCTATATATTGCATTACATTGATGGATGGAAAAGATACAAAGGTTAAGGGTAAATATATATATAGTAATTCGGTCCGATTTAGGATTAAACCAGATATCCAATGTGATATCTATTATTTACATACATTGGAAAATATATATGGTATTGCATTAATACCAGACTACAAGACAAGTGTCATGATGAACGGATTCTTTCGTAATGTAAAAGAAAACAATAATTTAGATTTAATTGAAGAAAGCGATGAAGAATGCGTGGATCCTATACCTTTGACTACATCCATTGTAATGGAATGTATATATGACCGAAATTTTAAACGATGGAAACCATTACGAAAATATAAAGGTACCCTCCCGCTTACAACCATACAAGAGATACATCGCCTAGAAAAAATATAGCATTATAATATATGATTAATCCAATGGTATATTCTAATCCACACAATGTGACCGGTATGTATAGTGCCGGTAAATTAACTACGAATTCTTCTCCCAATTATAGCCAATATCCAAACCTATTACCATCTACAAACATGTATATAGCCGGTGCTAAAAAGATTAAGCGTCGCCAATCATTTCGTTCACGACGAAATAAATCCAATAAATCCAAAAGTCGCAAAAAAATCCATAAAATGAAAAAAAATAAAAAATATTTTGCAGGAGGTAATACACCCATTGCATTTGGATATGGTATGGATGGTTCCTCGTTATCCAGTACAGAGTCTATGTTAGCGAATCCTATACCCTATAAACCGTATTTTGCGTGCAATAAAGTATGATTGGTTTAAAGGATTTCCAAGTCTGTGATTTTCCAATATTCGCTACCACCGTTGGGTATAGGTCTACGTATTATGAATGGAATCTTTTTTTCGTTTAATTCCATCAAAGCGATGGTATAACTTGAAATGACATTAGGAGGTACTTGAATGAACGATTCCGCCCCTTCGTCCAATTGTTTGGAACGAATCCCTAGTATTTTAGTCTTTTCAAATTTAGTAAGGATAGATGTAGTATTATGAAGCGGGTCTATAACATCTCCATACTGATTTCGGGTTATCACAGACAATGCGCTGATTTCTTCATCATTATGCATTTTGGTTTCTGGATGATATAAACTAATGTAGTCTGTAATGACCTCTCTATCAAATTTTTGAAGGGTTTCTTCTTCACTGTCCGACGATTCTTCCGATGAATCTGGAAAGCCTGCAACGGAATGGTTCGTTGTACTTAATTCTACGGAAGGCTCTTCTTCTTCTAGTTGGTCCTCGCTATCTTCCGTCGTGTCATCTTCTATCGTTATATCTTCTTCTTCACTTTCACTCATCTTATAATTATAATATAAGATAATAAGTTTATATCAATTTTTTATTTATTGGTCGTTGGTTTTCCAAGTTGTATCACAATGGGCGCACATATATACATATTTTATATTTACAGGATCATATCGTAAATAAATAATATCACTTTGACTGGTTGAACCTTTACACGTTTGGTTAGGACATTTAATTGTTTTGATATGGGGTAAAGTGGGGTCAAATTTAGTATACTCATTTACTACATGAGTATATTTTTCATCCATACGTTTGATTTGTGTGTTCAAAATACATACATTTTTAGTATCAAACTCATTGGTTTCATGACCACAATGCCTGCAATAATAAATTAAATTATTTTGTAAGTCGTCTTTAAGTTTAAGATAATACAGATTGTCGCATTTGACACAAAAGTTCATTATAGTAGTACTATAGATGTTATTCTTAATATCCTTTCAATTTTTCTTGGTTAAAGTGTCATAGGTTTGATGCATTTTTTGTTCAAGTGCATCATAACTGATTTTACACGTTAATTTGTATATGCATGTACATATAACAGGCTCTGAAATGGATATAGTTTCACGTAGTTTTTTTGAATTTTTGTTAAGAATCTTCAATTTAGTATTAAAATGATTTATAAAGTCTTGTCTTGCAATCTGAATCAACGGATTAAACTCTTTAAGATAAGTTTCTTGGGTTATCACGTCCAACATTGAAAGCGATATATTTTTATATTCAATGATAAATGTATATAATTCTTTTTCCTCGTGTAATTTACGTATACCAGGTTCATGTGAGAGGGGGTCCTCGGTTAAAATACTACGTAACGTGACAAGGATACTTGAAAGGGTTTGACAGGCGGTCCATGGTTCTCCATTCCATGTGTTGAGTATAGAGAGGCATACCTTTCCATTTTTATACATGTTTGGATGCATTCGTGTAAATCCATCGTTGGTGCAAAATGTAAATACAGGCGGAGAATGTGGATAATCATATGAAAATTCAATTTTAAATAAATAATAACCGCCTTCATACGGAGTATGTTCGGGTCCAATTATCATGGCATACCCTTTTAGCATTGAGGTATCGTCATGACTATAATATATTCCATCGGTTGGGTCACGTTTTAATTGTTGTATATCCTTTACAATTCGTTTGGCAGTATCTTTTGTTACGATCGTCGTCATTATAAATTATATAATCTTATGTTTATATTAAAACTATTTTTTTTATATATTATCGTAAAAATTGAGATAAATATATAGACACAATAGTATACAATAACCATGACATCCAAACAGATGTCTACTTTGGATACATTTCTTAAATCGCATCCTACTAGTAAGGAGTGTCCGTTTACTCATACTAGAATTGGGGATGAGACGCTGAAAATTTACGGAGGGTCCTATTCCATAGATGACAAATATTATGATACCTTTTTAGACGAATATTTCAAAAAGGTATTTGTAGATGGAAAACACGAATATATGACGGAGAAACAATTGGTAGAGAATGGACCACTACTCGTGGATATTGATATTCATTATGAACCCTCTGTTACCCAACGACTACATAATGAGGATTATATCATGGATTTAATTGCAATCTATTTAGATAAAATGAATAAATATATAACGGCAGTCAACGATACCGTTATAAATATTTTCGTATTGGAAAAAAAAAATGTTACCAAACTTGCGGATAAAACAAAGGACGGTATTCATATCATTTTCGGGTTACAAGTACATAAGGCGGTTCAAGTCATGATACGTGAAGACGTTGTAAAAGAAATTTCAAACGTCTGGGATGATTTGCCCATTGTAAATACTTGGGAACAAGTGATAGATGAAGGAGTTACAAAAGGACATGTGAACTGGCAAATGTACGGCTCAAGAAAACCAGGTAAAGAATCTTATTTGATTAGTAATCATTATACCTGTACTTATAAAAATAACGAATGGAGCAATCCGACCTTGCATAAAGACTTTGATACGCGTAAATACATCAAACAGATGTGTGCCCGTTATACGGGAAATCCAAGTACAGTTGTAAAAGAAGAGGTTATGGAATTATTTGAAAAAGCTAAATCCAATTTAATACATCGTACGATACGCAAGGTCGTGTCAAAAATAGACGTGAATGTAAAAAATATCCTACATACAGGTCAATTTTATATGATTAAAGATGAAAAAACATTGGACGCTATTTTAGAATATGTATTAGAATCCAGTAGAGCCGATTATAAACTACGAGAAACCCATGAATATACCATGGCCTTGCCTATTAGTTATTATGGTTCAGGAAGTTATGATAAATGGATACGTGTAGGTTGGGCGCTCGCAAACACGCATCCTCATTTATTCCTGTCATGGTTAAAAATGTCTTGTCAACCAGAGGGTAGGCATACCTTATCGTTTGGAGGTAAATTTGATTGGACGCGTTCGGTAGAAGACATGTATAATTTATGGACAGGATTTGATTGTGCCGGAACAGATGGATTGTCCCATCGGTCCATCATGTATTGGTGTAAGCAAGATGCTTATCCAAAATATAAAGATATTGTAAAATCAACTTTAGATTATTATATTGATAGGACGGTGTATGGTATTCCAACCTCATCGGACAATTATGGAACGATTGTAAAAGAACCAGCAACGGAGGTTGATTTGGCAAATGTGTTATATAACATTTTTAAGGATAAATATGTATGTGAAAGCATTAAACATAAACGATGGTATGAATACGTAAATCATAGATGGGTTGAGATTGATTCTGGAAGTACACTTCGTATAGGTATATCCAAAGAAATGTATCAAGAATATGTGATTCGTATCATGGAAATGACCAATAAAATACAAACGATGGAACAAAATGATAGTGGTTATGAATCGGCGCGTAAAAAAACTTTTAAATTAACAGAAATTGCCATGATGTTAAAGAAAACCAAATCAAAAGATAACATTATGAGGGAGGCGTGTGAAATATTTTATGATAAATATTTCTTAAATAAATTGGATACAAACCAATATTTACTATGTTTCAACAACGGGGTCATTGATTTCAAAGAAAATCGGTTTCGTCGTGGACAACCGGACGATTATATTTCATATTGTACCAATATAGATTATATTACCATGAAAGAGACCGATCAAAGCATTGTATCTAGAATTCATACGTTTATGGAAGAACTATTTCCAAACCATGAACTGAAATGTTACATGTGGGAGCATCTTGCCTCTACCTTGATTGGAACGTTGGATAATCAAACGTTTAACATATATACAGGGTCAGGACGAAACGGCAAATCGTGTCTTGTGGATTTAATGTCCAAAGTATTAGGCGATTATAAAGGAACGGTTCCACATACATTGATTACTCAAAAACGTACAAGTATTGGAAGTACCTCCTCCGAAGTAGTTGCGCTAAGAGGAAAACGATATGCGGTCATGCAAGAACCTTCCAAAGGCGACCGTATTAATGAAGGCGTCATGAAAGAGCTTACTGGAGGTGACCCTATTCAAGGTAGAGCATTGTTTAAAGACGTCGTTACCTTTATTCCTCAATTTAAATTAGTGGTCACCACCAACGTGTTATTTGATATTAAAAGCAACGATGATGGTACATGGCGCAGAATACGCGTATGTGACTTTAAATCCAAGTTTTTGGATACACCTTATCAAGATGAATTGCACTTTCCAAAAGAACAATACCCGTTTCAATTCAAATTAGATAAAAAGTTAAATGAATGTTTTGATACATGGGCCCCTATATTTGCAACGTTGCTTGTAGACATTGCCTTTCGTACCAAAGGCAACGTACAAGATTGTGCCATTGTAATGACCAGTAGCAATGAATATCGTGAAGGACAAGATTATTTGGCAGAATTTGCAAAAGACAAAATTACCAGAAGTAATGGTAATAGAATACAAAAACAAGAATTAAATGAAACGTTTCGTGAATGGTATAAAATTAATTATGGGAATGGAGCTACCCCTCACGGCAAAGAACTTCACGAGTATATGGATAGACGATATGGCAGATATCGCCCCGGTGGGTGGTGTGATGTAAAAATTATATACGATGAAAAGGATTTAATTGAGGTAAGTGAACCCTAGTTGGAAATATGATTATGTTATATATGAGTTTAAATACAATCTATTTTTTTATACATATGGAAGGTGAAACAATTGGAATTGATTTAGGAACAACTTACTCGTGTGTAGGCGTATGGCAAAACGATAGAGTGGAAATCATTGCAAACGATCAAGGGAATCGCACAACGCCGTCTTATGTTGCGTTTACTGAAACGGAACGCCTTGTTGGTGATGCTGCTAAAAATCAAGTCTCTATGAATCCAACCAATACCATTTTTGATGCAAAACGATTGATTGGACGCACTATGAATGATACGAGTGTACTACAAGATATGAAACATTGGCCGTTTCAAGTTGTACCTGGTAAAACCAATCAACCTACCATACAAGTGACGTATAAACATGAAGTCAAAGTATTTTCACCCGAAGAGATTTCTTCTATGATTTTAATTAAAATGAAAGAAATCGCAGAAGCATATCTAGGAAAAGAAGTCAAACATGCGGTTATAACCGTACCTGCTTATTTTACAGATAGTCAAAGACAATCCACGAAAGATGCCGGTATGATTGCGGGATTAAACGTGCTTCGTATTATCAACGAACCCACGGCAGCGGCATTGGCCTATGGATTGGATAAAAAAGAAGAACAAAATGTATTGATTTTTGATTTAGGAGGTGGTACATTTGACGTGAGTGTATTATCTATAGATGAAGGTATGTTTGAGGTAAAGGCCACTGCAGGAGATACTCATTTAGGGGGTGAAGATTTTGATAACCGTATGGTTGATTTCTGTCTTCAAGATATAAAACGTACTTACAAAAAGGAACTAACCAACCATCCGCGCGCATTACGACGTCTTAGAACCGCATGTGAACGAGCGAAACGTACTTTGTCTTCTTCGGTAATTGCGACGATTGAAATAGATTCGTTGATAGATGGTTTGGATTACACTACAACCATTAGTCGTGCGAAATTTGAAGATATGAATATGGATTATTTTCGTAAATGTATGGAACCTGTTGAAAAGGTCATTCGTGATAGCAAATTGTCTAAATCTCAAATACACGAAGTAGTATTGGTAGGTGGTTCAACTCGTATTCCAAAAGTCCAACAATTATTGTCGGACTTTTTTGGTGGAAAGGAATTATGTCGTAGTATAAATCCAGACGAGGCCGTTGCTTATGGAGCGACCGTTCAAGCGGCAATCTTAAGCGGACATCAAAACTCGGAAGCATTGAAAGATTTATTATTGATTGATGTTACACCATTGTCGTTAGGATTAGAAACTTCGGGCGGCGTCATGACCAATATAATTCATCGTAATACAACTGTACCGGTTAAAAAAACTCAAGTGTTCTCAACGTATCAAGACAATCAACCCGGTGTAAATATTCAAGTATTTGAAGGAGAACGTGCTAAAACAAAAGATAATAATAAATTAGGGGAATTTGTATTGGAAGGTATTCCACCCATGCCTAGAGGACAACCACAAATAGAAGTATCCTTTGAAGTGGACGCAAACGGAATTCTTAAGGTAAGCGCCAAAGAGACCACGACTGGAAAAGAAATGCAAATTGAAATCAAAAACGACAAGGGACGTTTAACCGATGACGATATTGAGAGAATGGTTCAAGAGGCAGAGAAATATAAATCGGAAGATTCAGAATTTAAATTAAATTTAAATTCAAAACATGACTATGAACAATCTTTGTTTCAATTAAAAACATCCATTGAATCTTCTTCTACACCAAACAAAGAGAAAGACATGGCTATAATACAAGAACATATGGAATGGTTGAACACGCATCCAGAAGAGAATGCCTCGGTCTATAAAGAGAGACAAACACAACTACAGTCACGGATAAACAATACAATGCCTTCCGTTATTCCTGAAGAAACCGAAGATACGTCCATCACTGATATTGATTAAGGTATTCCTTTGAAAAAAGGGTTAATATTTTGTCTATATTTTTGTGATTCTCATATACAAACCATTTTTTATTATAACTATCCCAACTACCTCCTAACTGTTTTATTTCCTCCTTTTGAACAAAAGGAACTCTTACATAGATTTTTGTTTTAACCGATGTACAATGTTCTAAACCAACTGCTAAATTTGCTAATTTATCTGCATTGTCATTGCCAACCGAATGAATATCTGTATGATTGGTATGTGCTTTTATATGTCTAAATTGGATATTTAATTTACCCTTATACAATTCATATGCGGTTTTAACCAACTCTTTATTTGGTATATCTACATTCCAATATTTCTTATGGCATTTTTCACCATAAGAAGAAACACACCTTAAGGCATATTCGGAATCGCTTACAATTTCTATTTTTTTACCATGTATAATATCATTTTCTATAATAGAATAAACTTCAATAATAGCAGTCAATTCTGCTATATTGTTTGTTTGTTTTCCTTTTATTTTTTTTGAAACATTACGAGGATCGTTTATACCGAAAAATATACCTAATCCTGCAACGGCATCATCTTTTCCATTCCTAGAACAAGCGCCATCGGTATAAACACAATAATCCGGAATAAAAACAACCGCGTCATTGGTTTGTTTGGATTGAACCGTATCAAAAAACGAGGTTATTTTGTTCGCATTATGCGGCATTGTAGTATTATAAGTATACACATTTATATTTATTTTAAATAAATATAAAAAGGTCTAAAGAATAGGATTTATCTTCGTCCAAACGAGCGATTACGACGTTTAGATTGATTTCTAGACATATTTTTACCAACCATTCGTTGCAAACCAATCATTCCAAAAGGAACGGACGCTTGGGCTAACACGTCCATGCTGCCTCCTCTCTTACGTTTCGTTTTTCGTTTTTTACCACCCATCAAACCCATCATATTTCCGAAGGATGTCCCTCCTTTACGTCGTTTACGTCGTTTACCGCCTGTGGTTGTAGATGGAGTGCTGGATAACCCCATTTTATTACTTAAATCCGTCAAATACGAAGCCATACTATATACTATATAAAGATAATAATTTAGAAGAGTTTAATTTTTACGCAACAGTAATATAAATATTCCTAAATGTAAAATAAAACTTATCACTACAACTATAAGAGAAATATAAATATATGGATAGATGTCTATCAAGATTATATCTATCAATGGTTTCATTACGTTTTTTAATTCTGTACGAACATCCTCTCGTTTCAGTACATCTATACACGACTTTGTAAATCTATTATCCATACCTTCTAAATCTAAACAAATATTTATGTAATACTTTAATTATTTTTATAGGATGAACCATTAAATGACTACATATAAAATAAATTCGGCATTTCCATTCCATGCACTAAAGTTAAATCCTCCTTATTTACACAACGAACGGTATCTATTCAAATTACAGGTTAACCATGCGCCGGTATATGTACAATTTCCAATCGCATTTAGCACACAAGGCATTCGTATTATAAAACAAAAACATTTTTTAGATTTAAAATATGATACAACAAACATGACGACTATCCAACCTTGGATGGACCTTCTTCAATCTAGATGTATTGAGTTAATCCATGAGCAAAATATAAATTTTTTCTCTAAAGAACTCTCTAAAACCGATTTAATGAGGATGATGACACCGATGGCACGTCCTTCTACCGATAACGATACTCTTATACGAGTTTCGTTGGACATGGCGCATACGGGTGATTTATCCTGTATAATATACGATGAACATAAGAATATAATTCAAGATTATCGTACCATTACGAGTGAACATTCTTTTATTCCCTTATTGTTACTCGAAGGATTTACCATAACGCCTACAAGTTTTACCATAAATATTAAGGTAATCCAAATGATGGTATATGAACCAGTTTCTAAAGATATCGTCTTTTTAATAGACACGAATGAACCTACCCGTTCGGATAGTATAGATGAAACATTTAGTGATAGTGACATTTCCGTAGAAGATGACCAAAATATATTAAATGAAGTATCCCTTTCTATTTCCGACCCTAATGTTTTGATACTAAAGAAAGCAACGGATGTATATTATGAACGATATAAAGAAGCACTTATGGTTGCACGTAAATTAAAAAAAGAAGCAATGGACGCACACTTGAACGCAATCCAGATTAAGACATCCTATGAATTGGAAGATATAGAATTATCCGACCATGAAGAATAATGTAATTGTTATATATTTTTTTCTCGTATCCTTATAATATGGTAGCTATTGCAAAAAAAGTGAATTTAAATTATGTGTTTGGGTTGCTTGCGATTATAGTGATTGGTTTTCTTATCAAGTCCGTTTTAAATACTAAATCTGGCATGTCGTCTGGTATAAGAACAACTTCTATTCAAGGCGCATCGGGGGGAGGTTCAAGTGTAGCTCAACCTGCGGCACCCATGGGACAAAATGAACAATATCAAACCGTGGACGGAATACAAGGAACTACCAAAGGATTACCTTCTAGTTGTAACTCCCAACCTTTATTGAACGCCGAACAACTTCTTCCTAAAGATAATAATACTCAATTCCAACAATTAAATCCGCAAGGAGGTGGAGCTTTAGAAAATATATCTTTGTTACAAGCAGGATATCATAATGGTATTGATACCATCGGTTCTTCGTTAAGAAACTCCAATTTACAAGTTCGTTCTGAACCTCCCAATCCAACCAGTAAAGTAAGTCCATGGATGAACTCTACCATTGAACCTGACCTTATGCGAACACCATTAGAACTTGGTTGTGGCACACAGTAATTAAAAATATCACGATTATATATGAAATATCTTAATTATTTGATTATAGGAATGATATTTATTTCATTGCTTAAGATATATTCAGAATCCGATTACTTTAATTTAAAATGTATCATATCGGAGGTTGATAATAAAACCTATTGCGTAAGGGACCGTCATAAACTTTCATTAGCCGCTGATAAATTGGCAATTACAACACAAAATATGATTACACTTGTAAATACGTGTTATGAAAAATATCCAGACCGTGAAAATATACAACGATTGAAAAAAGGATTTAACCCTGTTAAAATACAAGAAACCTTGCCTACAAGCGAACATACTGCCTATAGTGAGAATAAAGGCGAAAAAATTGCCATTTGTTTAAATGAATATAAATACGATAATAATGATTTAATTGACAATAATACATTAATGTTTGTTGCCATACACGAACTGGCTCATGTTGCCTCCGTTAGTATTGGTCACACGGACGAATTTTGGAATAATTTCAAGTTTTTATTACAAGAAGCTGAAAAAATAAATATTTATAAACCAAAGGATTATAAAAAGGAACCTAAACAATATTGTGGCATGACCATTACGGATAATCCTTACTATGATTTTTAACATAATACAAGATAAAGTCAAAAATCATACGTGTTACAGAATACTAATATATGGTTAAAAAACTTTCATCCCTCGGTGCGATTCATACAGATACCTCTGCTTCTCGCAGAAATAATCGTATTGATGCGGCGGTTGGACAACTCGGTATTAATTTGAATACGGTTAAGAGTGATTTGAATACATATTTTGCTACGGATGTTACAGGTGCTACCGATGTTACAGGACCAACTGGCGCAACCGCCATGTTAACTAGATATCCCACACTCAATACGACCCAGGGAGTCATAGCTTGGTTTAATTCAGATCCTGGATCTTAGGTTATTTATGGATAAGCGTCTTTTTTTATATTCAATATATGACTTCTTTCAATCAACGTTAACGTCAATACAAACTGTAAACACAGAAAATATTGAAGTAAACACAGAAAATATTGATAGTTTATTGATAACAAGAACGGAACAGAGTGAAACTTTATCAAGTATTCAGTTACAAATATCTTCGAATGATGGCGATATAATGCTCTACAGGGTAGGTTGGAACGTCTTAAGTTTAGCACACGAATAACTGAAAACGGATAGTTGGAATAGATTGTTTTAAGTTTAGGAAAATGTTTGAAAGTGTTATTTTTTGTGTACACCGTCTGAATTTGTAGAAAACATAGTACGCCCTTTTCCTATACCTCCTAATTGATTCATGTAAAATACGGTCATTCGGTTGTTTCCATAGATTCTGTTGTAATTAATTCCAGTAACACGACCTATATAGGAAGGTAAGCCTTGTTTTTTATTACCACCACCTTGATTACCGTTCAATGCGATAAATTTACTTGCACCTGCGTTTCCTGCTCCCATAATTCTAGAGCTCATATATATATGTATATATTATTTTTTTACAATATATACATATATAAGAATATAGTTATTACGAATGTAATGAATGTAATGAATGTTATAGTTGAACGTAAATATACTATCCTTTCTAAACTTGGACAAGGCTCCTTTGGTACAATTTATAAAGGTATCAATAACCTTACACAATCTAAAGTTGCAATCAAGATTGAATATAACCCACCCGATTGTATATTAACGCACGAAGCCAAAATATATAAATACCTTGAAGGTAAAGATGGTATACCTAGACTCTTATCCTTTGGAAAAGAAGGATTGTTCCATTATATGATAATGGATTTGTTTGATGAATCCTTGGAAGTTATGAAACGTAAGAGCAATGGTAAATTATCACTTAATACAGTATTAAATATATTTTATCAAGCATTGGAACGTCTTGAAACCATTCATACACTAGGTATCGTACATCGTGATATCAAACCAGACAATTTCATTGTAGATAGATCTACAACTAAAATTTATATGATAGATTTTGGACTGTCTAAGCGTTTTCTAGATGTGAACGAAAAGATTATACCTCTATCAACAGGACATAATATAACAGGCAGTGTACGATATTCAAGCATACATGTTCATTCTGGTATGGTAGGAACGCGTCGTGACGACTTGGAATCGCTTGGATATATGATATTGTATTTATGGTTGGGAAGACTTCCATGGCAAGGAATCACTCACGAGTCTCAAACTATACGATATGAATGGATTGGTCGTTATAAAACAACGCATACTTTAGTTGATTTATTTCCATCTGCCCCCACGGAATGTATAGATTATCTCAACTATTGTAGAAGACTATCTTTTGATGAAAAACCAGATTATGAATATATTCGTTCTATGTTTTATCCGTTGTATAAACAACATCATTGCTCTGAGAATCATTACGACTGGATAAAACAATAAAATATACTTAAAGACAACCTAATATTAGGTTATAATGCGATCAGAAGAGAGTATATTCGTGCCCGATGATACATTTTATGTGGGACGTGTAAAGTGGTTTAATAAGAATGGATATGGATTCATTGAAATGATGGATACAACCGAAACAAAGGATATTTTTGTACATCATAGCGCCATCCAAACCACGGTCAGTCAATTTAGATACTTGGTGGAAGGCGAATATGTACGGTTCAAACTTGGAAAAGGAAACGGTAAGTATACAGTCTCTTCGTCGGATGTCACTGGACCGAATGGTGGTAAGTTGATGTGTGAGACACGATATGAAAAGTCGCAAAAACGTTCTTCAACAAGTGAAACAGAGGTGAATGGCGTAACTCCACTTTTTATCGCCGTGGATGATACGTGAAACCGGTATTCGTTGAACTTAATTTAGTATATTAATAACATCAAACTCGGAGTTGAAAAAGGCGTTCCATCTCTAGATGGAAGTATTAAAGGAAAAGTTATAAATGCTGTTATGATTTCGTCTCATTTCTTGGAACATATAATGAAAAATCGGCGTTCAGAAATGTAAAAACATATTTACGAGAGAATGTGCAAATGCGCCGTCGCTCGGATAATGCAATCCTGCCGCTACACGTACATCATCGCAACGTCTTGCCATTGTATCAAGTTTCGTTTGTAACTTTGGATATTTATTCCCAAGAACACGTGCAAGATAATAGGCTTGAAACGCATGACCTGCTGGAAACGCAGGGGTATTTGCAGTAGAAGAATATAAAGGTTTAATCACAGGATTACTTTGATACGGTCTTGCCCGATTAATCGTATATTTAAAAAACAATATCGTATATACCACACGTGATTGTTGAATCATTGTATCTAACTCCGATATAGTATGTGGTACTACATGTGAAAATATGGAACTTACACTTTTATCTGTATATTGAAAGAAATCATAATCGGATTTGGTTCTTTTTAACATTCTAGATTCTACGAGTTTGTCTTCACACCGATTGAATGGATATACGTGTAGTGTAGGCAACCAATAGATATATCTAGAAGGGGACAATAGTATCATACATAGATATAGTACTGCAATATATATTATATACATACAATATACCAATATTAATAACAGGTTTGTAATATAACCAATTTAAAAATATATTATCAATCAATTTAAAAATGGAAGGCGTTCTATTTGAAAATGGTAAAAATGTAAACAGTTATAACGGTGTTTTGTGGGATGGTTTATTTTCAAAAGTTCTATCAAACGGTAAAATAATAGAATACATACAAACGATTTTACCAAATAATGTATTATGTATTATCCCTAAATCCGATGGAAATATATCTAAACACGACACTATACAAGACTATCGTGATATTGATTGGGACACACATATACAACCCTACATTGATTATGCTGAAAAAATAAATAACATTTTTATCATTGGCACGCTGGCTCAGGTTAGAGAAGAAAATTACAATTATGTTTATTTACCGTTAGATGATGACTTTTTTTGTTATGGAGTCAATACATACTTTAAAAAAGAATCTCTCCCTAAATGGGAAGAGCGTAGTTCAGATTTATGTTGGCGTGGTGGTTGCTCTGGTGTAGGTGGTATAGAGTCTTTGCGTGTAAGATTTGTTAAGAAAATATACGAATATAATCCACATACCAATGTAAGACTTTCTGTATGGTGGTCTTGTAATCAAAACATACCAACTCAATATTTTGCACAACCTTTTGAAGATAGAATCAGTTATTTGGAATTTACAAAACACAAAATTTTTTTTATAGTGGACGGAGCATGTATAGCTTCAAATCATATGTATGGGTTTGCGTGCGGTTGTGTTCCATTTATGTTGTCTAATGCTAAATGTTGGTTTTCACACTTAATCGTGCCGTATGTACATTATATTCCGATACATTATGATTTAAGCAATTTGATTGAACAAATTGAATGGGTAAACCATAACGACCACGAAGCTAAAATAATATCAGAAAATGCATATATTTTTTCTGAAATGTATTTTTCAAATGAATATCAGAAAAAATATTTGAGAGAAAGTATAGATAATCTTGTTGACACAAGATGATATGGCGCAAACCAGTTCATACTTTCGTCTAATAAATAGATATGCCTTATAAGATAGTATAAATAGAATAAAGCGAATTGTATAATAATAGTATGTTGATAAAAATAGATTTTCGCGAGCATGATTTAAATACAATTTTAATTCAAAGTAATGTAAAGATTGAAACCTGTAATTTACCAATCGGAGATATTGTGATTTGCGATGATACAGGCAAAGACATTCTCATGATAGAACGTAAAACACTCAATGACCTTGCTTCTAGTATATGTGATGGACGATACAACGAACAAAGTTATCGGTTAAATCAATGTTCTTTACATAATCACGCCATTTTTTATTTGATAGAAGGAGATTTACGTAAATTCCAACCGCGTTCTTTTGGTAGACCCATTACGAAAGAAATCTTAATTTCATCCATGACCTCTTTGAGTTACACGAAAGGATTTTCTATATACAGAACCATGGACGTACAAGAAACCGCTTTGTGGATATTACAAACGACGCATAAATTGTCTAAACTAAAAGAACCGTTTTATTATAATGACCCAGATAGTAAATTATCTTATGTTGACGTGAAACACAATATTAAGAAAAATAATATTACACCCGATAATATTGGTATATTAATGTTATCTCAAATACCGCTCGTAAGTACAACTTCTGCCAAAGCAGTCCTCTTGAAATATACATCCATATCTAATCTTTTGACTACAATTCGCGAAGACCCCAACGATTTATACAATGTTCATACGATTACAAGTGACGGTAAAGAACGAAAATTGTCTAAATCCTGTATAATCAATATCATTGAATTTATGAAAGATATTTAATTATTTTTATACACGTATAGTTTAATGGATAGTCGTATTAAGTATGCTGGACTTATCGTAATTGCATACTTATGTATAAGATTTGTAATCAAAATGTCTTCGTATCAAACCCGTGTAATTGAATCCATGACTGTATCTACCGTGGACAGTTCCGCCATTGCCACGAGTGTGAGTTCGAATACAGATAAACTCAACGACACTTTGTTGATTAGTAAGTATAGAGCCAATTACGAAGATACCATTATACAATTAGAAAAGGCTATTAGTATAGCTATCTTATCGGAGGTAGTGAACAATGCCGTCACCATTTCATCAGACCCAATCTCGTCGGATTCTTTAAAAGCGATTGCGAATATCAATCAACTTAAAATGTTCAGAGAGAGTTTAAACCAATCTATGATAATTTTAGATAAGAATTAATGACACGTAAAATATCTTCATTAGATACCCTACGGTGGTAGTACATAGAAATGGATTGGTGGAAGAATGAAAACGAATAAAAAAAACGCCTTTTTGTTGTTTTTTTGATGTTTTTTTTGTTGTTTTTTTGATGTTTTTTTTTGTTGTTTTTTTGATGTTTTTTTTTGTTGTTTTTTTGATGTTTTTTGATGTTTTTTTTGTTGTTTTTGATTTTTTGGTTAGAGATAATCGCGGATTGGTCCATAGAGGTCATCTGGCAAGTCAACCTTCATACGGAATACTCGGAATCCCCATGTTTTGACGTCCAACAGCGGTTGGACCCACGACTTTTTCATTTTTTTGTTTATGATTTTGGAAACGGGGTAGTAATTCGTCTTGACCGCCCGCTTCAGTTCGGAAAATGTGTACGAATTCATAACGTCCACTTGTTCTTGGGTCATCGACCGACACGCGATCAGTTTTTTCACTTCTGGTTTCATAACCAACCTGCGAGGAATGTCTTTCCATAAGCTCGGTGTCTGTTGCATCAATAAATCCGCCTCATAGTACGCATCGTATTCACTGCTCATGATTAATGGCATAATTCCATCAATGCGCCCCCAACGCGCAGGCCAACCATCAATCACGTCATAGTCGGTCAATGACATCACTACACGTCTCTCAGAGTCTTGTACGTAGTAGTATATGCGTATTTTGAAACCAACCTCCATCAACTTTTGCTTTTCGGTTTCGTAAGTGTTCCACATCGTGAAAGGTTTTCTTTCAGTCACAAGAATGTAAGTTATATATTTTACAATTATGAAAAAGTATTTCAATTTTCTAACTATGCTTAACAATTTATAATTGACATTTGAAAATGTTAAGATGTAAACTCTCCAAGTTCGTATTCCAGTCCACGTCTGAATATACTATATTATTGGAAATACACAAGTAATATTTCCTTCCAATGTAAAAAATATAATCGGTTTAGTTTCTGACGTATTTGAGACATCAAACACGGAAAAGGTTTCATATTCACGTTTCAACATTTCATCTGCAAGACCTCTAGTATCAAACGTAGGTTCGTAATTTTCCAAAGGTGGCGGTATAAAACATTCATCAAACACAATACATACCTGTTCTGACTCAAACCATGGTTCCCCTCTTGGTTCATTCAGTTCTATGTCACCAATTTCTGTATCATATATATTGGACACTCTTGTAGGGGTTACTACTACAAATTTATAGGATTGACGTGGGAAATATAAAAATTTATCAATATAAGCATCGGAACGAATGTATGAATTCGTAGGAAGTCCCTGTCTCTTACGCAACGCAACCTCCATGTGAGTCACCGACCACGCCTTAGGTATTCCTACATTTGGTTCGTCTGGTTGTGAATTATAATGTCTCCAATACTTTTCGGTTATAATATTATTTCTATATACAAATTCCGTCATATAATAATCGTCATATAATAATCGTCATATAATAATCGGCATATTAGGTCGTTCCAACGATTGGACTACTTACTATTCCACCAAAACCTACATACTCTTTCATAGGAATTAGTTTGTTTGCGCCTACAAAATCATCATAACCATATAAAAATAAGTGTTGATTCTTACACCTTTGAACATTTAAAACGCCTACTTTATAATATTTAGGGAATTAACAGAAATTGTTAATTTAAGTTAAATAAAAATTGATTTAAAAATAGATTTAAAAATAAAATATATATTAACAATATATAACGAAAATGGTTAAATATAGTTGCGAACGATGTGGAAAAGGATTTTCTCAAAAATCTCACTATGATTCTCATAATAGACGCATGACGCCTTGTGAAAATAATGCTGATAAAATTAAGGCACTTGTAGATAAAGCAGTTGAAGAAAAATTAAAAGAATTAAATAAAAAATTGATTATTGAAAATGAAGAAGTAATTGTAAATACAGACGCTATGCAAACACAGGAAAACCAAAGAAAAGAAGTTAAATACATTGATCTATTTTGTGGTTTAGGTGCTTTTCATACAGCATTTAATAGAAATAATATTCTCCAAAATGAAGTAAAATATACTTGTGTTTTAGCAAGTGATATTAATGAAGGTGTTAGAAAAATATATGAAGAAAACTATGGAATAAAACCAGAAGGAGATATTAATAAAATTAATATAGATACAATGCCTGATTTTGATATATTATGTGCTGGTTTTCCGTGTCAACCATTTAGTATTGCTGGTAATCAAAAAGGATTCCAAGATAAAACGCGTGGTAATCTATTTTATAAAATATTGGAAATAATTGATAGAAAACAACCAGAAACATTAATGCTTGAAAATGTTAAAAATCTTCATACTATTCATAAAGGAGAAACATTTAAAATTATTAAAAATGAATTGGAAACAAGGGGGTATAATATTAGTTATAAAGTAATTGATTCGCGATATTATAACTCACCTCAATCACGTCAACGTATTTATATTATTTGTAATAAAAATACAGAATATATATTTAGAGAAATTAAAAATCCAATTGTTCCAGTTTCAACTATTATAGATAATAGTATTACAGATTTCTTTGATTATACTAAAAAATATAAATTAGAAAAATGTAGTGGAAAAAGTATGATGAAGTCTAAATTAATTAATATAAAATCAGGAAAAGGAGGAAGACAAGGTGAACGTATATATGATATAACAAAATATGGACCCACTATATGTGCTTCTTCTGGGGGACCTGGTGCAAAAACAGGATTGTATGATTTTAATGGTAAAATAAGAACATTGAGTGTTGCCGAAACATTAAAAATGTTTGGGTTTAATGAAACATATAAATTTGAGTGTTTATCAAATAAAAAAGATATGTTATTTTATCTAGGAAATAGTATAGTTATAAATGTTGTTGAAGAACTGATTAAGGATTTATAATTTATATTCTAATATAGGCACTTTATCAATAAGATTACTTAATATAAGTTTAATTTGTAATTGATTACTACTTTTTCTCCCAGAATCACCACCTTTTCTTTGTAACGATATTATGTTATTATCACCAAGTAAAATCGCTGTTTTTCTTGGTGATATTTTAAAATTTATTTTTTCTAAATACTTTATAACATCTTCAATTTTAAACACTACTATTTTGTTTCTTTTATCATTTTCATACTCAACACCAAATAAATATTCTGGTTGTATTTCTAAATTAGAACCATAAAATGCATATTTCAATATTTGTTTTTTACATTTGTTTAACAAATCCAAGAAATTATCTAATATTTCTTGTGAATAATTAGAATTACATAATTTTTTTATATTTTTTGATTTATCTACATGTGTTCCATTTGGTAAAAGTGGATATTCAAATAAATCTTTTAGTATTTGTGAAGCTTCATCTAATTCTGGTATATTTTCAACAAGACTAGAAGTCCAATGTCTATCTAATTGTTGAAATTGACCTTTTTTATATTTTTTGACTTGGGCTCTCACAATCTTATCATCAGATTGTATATCACATTTATGATTACCTGTAATTCTATTACATTTATTATAATTATTACCTAACATCGGTATAAATGCTTCTTTTATTAATTCACTATTTAGATCTTTACAAACCAGTTCTTCTTCTTTATAACCATTTTTTGCTGTTTGGCTATTAATATAAGATAATGACTTCACTTTAATATCTTCTATTTCCCTTTCTTTTGATTTAATAAGTAATTTAAGTTCGTCTAATTCATTATTTTTCTGTTCTAATTTTGCTTCTAAATCATTGTTTCTTTTTTTTTCTTTATTATAAAGTTTCTTATAATTTTTTCTTTTAATAATCTGTTTTGGTTTAGGTTGTTGTTCTACAACTTCTATTTGACTGGTTATTTGTTCAGAAGACATATTGGTTTCTTTAAGTATATATTGGTTTCTTTAAGTATTAAATTAAGCTCAATTTTTTATAAATTGTTAAATTATATTATAATGCCTACACATAAAAGTAGTGATTATAAATTATCAGCAGTTAAATACTATTTATCCCATTCTAAAAATCAAGTGCAAACCTGTAAAATATTCGGTTGTTCTGAAAGAAGTTTAATGAGATGGGTAGATAAATACAAATCTACTAATAATATTACACGAAAGAAAGAGATTATACATCATATAAAATTACTAATAGTCATATTTCATTCATAAAGCAACAACTTAAACAAAATAAAACTATAACAATGGATGAATTGTTAGTCAAATTAAAAACTAAATATCCAGATCTAACATTATCAAGAGTTCATTTAGGTAGAGTTGTACGGGATATTAATATCACACTAAAACAAACACGATTACGACATGTTCCAAAAACAAGATATAAAAAACCTATTGTAATTAAAAATCAAATCAAAGAGTTTTATAGTAAGGTAAAACAATATAGCTTAGATGATATTATATGTATTGACGAAACATCATTAAACTCATTTATGATTAGAAGAAAATGTTATGAAGAATTAGGTAAAAGGTGTGTAGTCAAAACTGAAAGTCAAGAAGTATTCAAAAAATACACTGGTATATTTGCTATTTCTTCAAAAGGTGTAATAGGTTATGAAGTATATAAAAAGGCAGGGATTGATAGTAATAGAATGGTTGATTTTATTAACAAGTTTATAAATGGAAAATATAAAAATAAATTAATCATTTTAGATAATGCGAGTAGTCATAGAAATCAACTTGTAAAGGATGTAATTAAAAAGGATAATAATTTATTATATGCTGTTCCATATCAACATTATACAAATGCGATAGAGGGATATTTTAATGTATTGAAATCACGATTACAAAAGAAAAAAGGATTAACATATGATGAATTAGTTAAGAATGTAAAAGATGTATTAGATGAAATACCAACGCATATTTATAAAAATTTAATAAAAGGGGCATATGATAGGAGTGAAAAATATGTAAAGCGACCATCAACAAGAAAAAGAAAACCTAAAAAATATCTAGATTAGGTCGGCGTTTTAAATGTTCAAAGGTGTAAAAGAATTGTAATCACCATTCGGTTGTGGTCTAGATTGTTCCACTAATAATTTATAAGTTCCTTCTAAATAATCATACTTGCTGTTTTTTGTGTGTGTCTGCATTATAATTCATACCAGAAATAAAGATTATCATTTAGATGGGGTCTTTTTTATCATACTTTTTGCAATAGAATCTACAATGGATGGTGCCACGTATATTAATATAATAAATAGTATGACGCCAACCAATGGAATAAGCCATTGGGTCAATGAAGCGGAAGAGGTTGAGGACGAAGTTGAAGTTTGTGTATCATTCGTGGATGCATATGTTTTTCCATCCGACCCAGTTGGATTACATTCAATATATATATCATCTAAAGAAGTTCCTTTGCTTGGTCCATTTTCGTTGTAAAAAATACCATTTGGATTTTTATGAACTCCGTAAGTTTGTGCTGTAATTATTTTTTTTAATCCAGTTATAGTTTTACTTGTAACCGATATAGCATTAGATTTATCAAATACGATATATTGTATATTACCTATACATGGTAAAGTAGGCATGGTACCCGTATAATTATAATAAGGTTTATTGGGTACAACATTTGCCAAATTAAAGTTGGGTATACTAATTGCAGTTTGACCGCCGTTGGAATTGGCACGGTCAATGACTTGTCCAACGAGTGTATCTATAATACTAATGGTATTCCCACCAGATACGATTGGAATACATATACATAAAGTAGTATTTTGTTTTACATTGGTATGTGATATTAATAGTTCGCCGTCACATTGAATACCTCCGTAACGATGCAAGGAAGGTTGATATAATCGTAATTCACTAACATTATATTGTTCTTTGTTAAACGTAGCCTGAGGAGTTAATGAAGATAGAGTATAACGAATATAATCCCCCTTGTTTTCTGCATTCACATTACTAACGGTATATTGTTGCGAAAAATCACATTTTAAATTACATGTGCCTGCCGTATTTTTAGATAAATTCACTGGAGAAGTTGCATTGGGACACGCCATACAATAGAATTATATTATATGATTATATATATGAAGATTTCACGTAAACGAATCTATAAAATATTGAATAATAAAAATCAAACTCGTACATTACGTGTAAAGAATGTAACCAATCTACGTTATAAAAGCAAACGTAATCGTAAACATTTTAACCTTCGTTATAAAACATTAAAAGGTGGATTTGACGAAGACTCTGACGAGGTGCCTCTTACACGTCGTCCTCGTAATCAAAGGATTCGTCCATCCGTAGCAACCGGTGCTACTGGTGAAGACGATGTTACAGGCGCTACAGGACCAACAGGCGCTACAGACGCTACAGGAGCAGACGGTTTTACAGGAGCAACCGGTGCAGACGGTTTTACAGGAGCTACAGGAGCAGACGGTTTTACAGGAGCAACTGGTTCAGACGGTTTTACAGGCGCAACTGGAGCAGACGGTTTTACAGGAGCAACTGGAGCAGACGGTTTTACAGGCGCAACCGAGGATTCAGGAGCAGACGGTGTTACAGGAGCAGACGGTGTTACAGGCGCAACCGAGGATTCAGGAGCAGACGGTGTTACAGGAGCAGACGGTGTTACAGGCGCAACCGAGGATTCAGGAGCAGACGGTGTTACAGGAGCAGACGGTGTTACAGGCGCAACCGAGGATTCAGGAGCAGACGGTGTTACAGGAGCAGACGGTGTTACAGGCGCAACCGAGGATTCAGGCGCAACCGAGGATTCAGGAGCAGACGGTGTTACAGGCGCAACCGAGGATTCAGGCGCAACCGAGGATTCAGGCGCAACCGAGGATTCAGGAGCAGACGGTGTTACAGGCGCAACCGAGGATTCAGGAGCAGACGGTGTTACAGGCGCAACCGAGGATTCAGGAGCAGACGGTGTTACAGGCGCAACCGAGGATTCAGGTTTAGACGGTTCAAGTTCCGTGAGCGCTATAACAGAACCATCTAATGGTATAAACGAACTTCAACCAAGTACACCTACGGATTCTATCACTGATACAAGTCCAGATTCGCAAAACAGTATCTCTCCTAGAGAAGTAAGCGTTCAGACAAATACGACTCCACTCGCAGACGGTGGTTCCCAGATTATCGTAAAAATTACTATACCACGTAATGCAAATTTTAACGTGAGTGGTAATGCAGGAGGGGATGTAGAATCTGCATTAAGCGCATTCCCTCAAAGTTCAAATTCCTCTGCTGAAACGGAGGTATAAACCTCTAGGATAAATGACGGAACGATGTTCTGTATCTAAACATTTACAGACAATATGTTCTCTCCATATAGACCCATTAACATTTTGAGTTTACTCCGGATGCCATATGGATACCAAATGAAACGTTATAAATATGGGATATATTTCATATTTTGATTATCATAAATGGTTACCTTAAACGTATCGTTATACCCTTCTACATAAACAGTATCGTTGTTGTATAAATTATCACAACCATATTCGTTGGTACAACTTTTCCCCTTATAAGAGATGGGTAACTTAATCATAGCGTTGGAATCTTTCATTGTATAAAAGTTCCATTTATCCCTAGAAACAAATAATGGTTTACCCATGAGTGGTAATATCAATTCGTTACCCGTTCTGGTTAATATACCAATTTGTCTATACTCCGCATTCACAGAACTTGTGGCTATATAAATTTGATTATCTCGTAGTGGTGGTTGATAAGGATTCATTAAAACGTCATTTGAACGATTGGACACCATTGCCGATGGACGTATATAAGTATCACTCGCTACATCATACGTTTGTACGAACGTGGTTGGATGATTCGTTTTGATAAACCATATCACAAATATACATAAAAGGATTGAAATACATAAGGTTATATTTTCTATACATATAACTCCGGGCGGACATTTTTTATTCATATATTATAACTGTACAATTAATACATTAGGATTTGGGTAAAATACTGTTTGTTACACCGCTAAATTTGGTTAACATATTATTGACGTTGGTTATCATACCTTCTATACCATTAGGACCTCCCATTTGATTGAGAAGATCCATACTCTTACTTAAAGCAGGTTGTAGATTGGTAATTTGTTCTTGTAATTTTTGTTGGCGTTTGACGAGTTTTTGAGTATCTTTACCCATATGCTGTATCGTTTTGCTTCCAAGAATATTTTCTAAATTTTCGTAAGTCTTATCTATGGTAGCTCCCGTATCTAAACCTCCTGTTCCAGTACTCATTTCTTGGTCTAAACTTTCAGAAGCAGGCATCACACTATTATCACTTATTTTACGTGTATTTGTTCTAGAGGCTCCCTTACCTCCAAATCCTTCCGTGACGTTTTTCATAAAAACGACATATAGGTTTGTGGCTATCATGGTTGTAAGCAATACAATAATCATATTCTTATTAAAGTACGTCATTAATAATCCTACTGCTGCAAAAAATGTAACCGCATTCATATTTTTCACCATAACATAACCCATTAAATTGACCAAGGCTAATACCGAAATTAATCTTAATACGTTCTTATTCGTGAGTAACGATTTTACATTCAATCCCATATATTAATATTAGATAAAATTGAAATGAAATGAACCATGATAGAGTTCTAAAAAGGAATCATGAGTAAATATTCGGTCGCCATGTGCGAAATGTTCAACGACCATATGCACGGTATAAATACACTCAGTAGTGTAGGTGTTCAATCTCATTGGTTAGTATCCTATACTTTTACAAAGGAAGAGTTTATGAATGACGAATGGAAGTCTATGTTAGATGTCATGCGTAATGCGTATCACCTCTACCCGTCGGTATTGAAACAACATAGGTATATTCGTAATTATTCAAATATTGTAAACCATCCAAATTATTGTAAATTGGATATAGTAGAGACCGTGGAATTGCCTGGAGGAGAGTGTGTCGGTATTATAAAAACGAATTGTATCAAACAACTACAGCGACGGTGGCGTAACCGTCGTATTATTATTTAGTCATTTGTTTCCTTCGTTTTGAATATTTTTTTTTACTTTTCTTCATGGACGCTTTATATGATCCTGGACGTTTAGAATTATATGGTTTATAAGAATAGCCGCCGGTCATTGGTCCAGCAGGAGAACTTGAGAGTGCTTGACCAAGGTCCGGAGGTCCAGTACCAGCACTTCTAATTACTCCCTCCAATTGAACACGTGCTTCGGTCAATTGCTCGGTTGTAGGTGCACCTTGTAATATATTTATTATTTGTTGGACCGTACCATCCATCGTGGTAAACGAAGTATTGGCAGACGTTAAGATTTCATCTAAGTTTGCACGGGTCGATATAAGTGTTCCCAATAGGAGGATAGCTCCACGCATAGCCTGAAGCATGTTTACATTCTCTGCTTTCAACGCTGTTAATTGTTGTAATATATTGGTGTTCTGGTTATTTAAAGTACCTAACTCTGTTAATCTAGTCATAATATTATCTCTAGTAGTCATATAATATAGTGTAGATATTATTCTATCATAGCGTCTATTTCTTGACGCATGCGATGAATATAGTGAGAGATGTGTTCCTGTTGTTTTCTACTTTGTGCTAATACCTCTTCCGTTTGTTGGAGTGTATTCGTGGTTTTAGAGATATAGTCTGAAAGTAATTGAAGTGCCTCGGTTTGTTCTATTTTTTGTTGTTTAATGTATGTATGATATTTGGAATAATCTTGTGCGACTTCTAATAAAAATTCATTGTCTTGACTGGATTTTTGTATATCGTTCGTTTTTAACCTTAAAAAACGTCGTTTATCCTCCAATATCTTATGCAGGGACAACAGCACAATGTCTCTCTTTGCAATTTCCATACAGTAACCTTCTATTATAATGATATAAAACTTATGTATTATAATAGTATATGCAAAAGGACCCATTGCTAAATGAATCCATGGATAGGTATGTAATGTTTCCTATACAATATTCGTCCATTTGGGACATGTATAAGCGACAAGTAGATTGTTTTTGGCGTACAGAAGAAGTGGATTTATCTAAGGATATCCTAGATTGGAATGCATTAACGGACGATGAACGTTATTTTATCAAACACATCTTGGCATTTTTTGCGGCGAGCGATGGTATAGTATTGGAAAATCTTGGATTGAGGTTCATGACAGAAGTGCAGATAAGTGAGGCACGTGCGTTCTACGGATTTCAAATTGCAATGGAAAACATACATAGTGAGATGTATTCATTGTTGATTGATACGTATGTAAAAGACAATGCTGAAAAAGATAATTTATTTAAAGCCGTTTGTAATTATCCTTGTATTAAAAAAAAATCAGATTGGGCCTTAAAATGGATTCAAGACAATAAAACCTCGTTTGGTATTCGGTTAATTGCATTTGCCTGTATAGAAGGTATATTTTTTAGTGGTTCCTTTTGCAGTATTTATTGGTTAAAAAAACGGGGACTTATGCCAGGATTAACCTTTAGTAATGAATTGATAAGTCGCGATGAGGCATTACATACCGAATTTGCAGTATTGTTATTTCATATGTTGCATGATAAACCATCTAAATCTATCATTCGTAGCATAATTCAAGAATCTGTAACGATTGAGCAAGAGTTTATTTGCGAGGCATTACCATGTAAACTAGTGTCTATGAATACTCAATTGATGAAACAATATATTGAATTTGTTGCCGACCGTTTATCGGTTCAATTGGGGTGTGATATCATTTACGGTACGGCAAATCCTTTTGATTTTATGGAGATGATTTCAGTAGAAGGAAAAACAAATTTCTTTGAAAAGAGGGTTGGTGAATATGCTATGACAAATACAACGCGTCAAATAGATATGTTTGAAATGAGCTCAGAATTTTAAAAATATATTATATTATAATATGTCATATAATCGTTGTAATAAATCTAATCTTTAAATAAATCAACCACTTCTATATTGTCTGAATATTACAAGAAATGTGATTCTTGTAGTACAAAAGCTCCTATCGGCACAACGGGGAACACAGGTGCTACAGGCACTACTGGTGCTACCGGACCAACCGGCGCTACTGGTGCTACCGGTGCTACAGGTGCTATCGGTGCTACAGGTGCTATCGGTGCTACAGGTGCTATCGGTGCTACAGGTGCTATTGGTGTATGTGGTGCTATTGGTGTATGTGGTGCTATTGGTCACACAGGTCACACAGGTCACACAGGTCACACAGGTCCCGTAGGTGCTATTGGTCCCGTAGGTGCTATTGGTCCGTCCGGTGGTGATACAGGTGCTACAGGTGCTACTGGACAAACCGGTGCTACAGGTGCTACAGGCACTACTGGTGCTACCGGACCAACCGGCGCTACTGGTGCTACCGGTGCTACAGGTGCTATCGGTGCTACAGGTGCTATCGGTGCTACAGGTGCTATCGGTGCTACA
>Ga0208413_1000139_pt1 | contig 61046 bp, 38 predicted proteins | sample AntAceMetag02UKD_FD_184761 | JGI IMG/M metagenome (GOLD analysis project Ga0208413, IMG submission 184761) | Saline lake microbial communities from Ace Lake, Antarctica - Antarctic Ace Lake Metagenome 02UKD (SPAdes) (version 2) | ecosystem: Environmental > Aquatic > Non-marine Saline and...
GCTGTAGGGTCGCTTTGAGGCTTCAGCGTCACGTTTATGCCCTGCTCGTGGAAGAACAATGCATTGTCCCAGTCACGTTCAAACCACTCTGGTACCATAACCATGTTGATTGTAACCTGCACGTCATGCTCTTGACAGAAGATTAGTTTGTCAGCAAAGTCCTGCATCTTAGCCACAGTGTCCAAATGCTCTGTGTGTAAGCTGGCTGTAATGCTAGCACGATGAAAGGGCTTTACTGCTTCTACATACTGTTCAAACCACACCATGTTACGGCTACAGTTTGATGTCATATGAACACTAGTATAATTAGTATTAAGAGCATCAACAGCAAGATGCTCAAGTATGCTGAGATACCCAGGATGAAAAGTAGGCTCGCCGCCAGAGAGACTAAAGTGAAAACTGTTGAATCCATTTTCTCTAGCTTGTCGTTTGATTTCATCTATTGTTTTTAAACACAGTTCTGTTGGTCTGTGGTCTTTTCGATCACTGCGAGCATATGGCCAACAATAACTACACTTGTAATTACAAAATCTACCAAGCAACCAACTTACAGTGAAGATATCACGGTAGAGCAATGTCCTTTGCCCCACTGAAACAATATCGTCAAATGGTATTTTAGTAAAGTCGTAATTGCTCCATTTTAAATCTTCAGTCATAGCACAAGTATACTGTTTATATGTAAATTAGTCAAGTTATAGAATCTCCGGTACGATAAACTGTTGAATGCGATTCCACAGCCAAGGATTTAGTGTTTTCCAAGTTTCGTCACGTATACCATTTAATCTAATATCGTTTCGTATAAACATACCAAAATCGCCGGGTTTCTCCAGTTCAGTTATAAGAAGTTTGAATACGTTGCCGTTACGTCCGTAGCTTTTTGCTTTTGCTTCCAATTGCGGAATCAGTTCTGCTTTAACAGTGTCTGGTATATGTCTTGGCATGATCCAATTAGGACCGTCGACTACAACATAATCGTGGTATAGTTTATTTTTAAGACACCACATAATTAAATCATCAATCATATTTATATTATATATACTTGCCACACTATGAACGTTAAAATCTATAGGACAACCTGCAAACATTTCCTTATACCATGCTACGTTTTCTTCTACTTGCTGCCAGTTGCTGCCTTTTCGTAAAAAGTCGTTCATAGGACCATAACTGTCAATGCTAAAGGTAATGGTCATTTTTTTACATTGCTTGAATAACTCAGTTAGTTCTTCATTTGGACGTTGTGTAGTATTAGTAACCAGTAAAATTACAAGTTCTGACAAGTTGCATTTTTTAATAAGTTTAATAAACTTTTCTTGTTCCATCAATGGCTCGCCGCCTAATAATTTAATAAAACGCAAGTCACTTAAGTCGTAGTCTTCTACAATACTATTACGGGCCAATACACCGCGTTGTTCAAATCCATACAGCATTTTCTTAGCATCACTGTACCACTGTGTACTAAGTTCAGGGCCACACATACGACACTTGTTGTTACACACATTACTAAATGCTAAATCTAGGTTTGTTAGTTTTGGAATCTCTCCGCGGTTTTCTTTTGGTAATCCAAATTCAGTAAACGGAGAGTTCATATCAGTACGCATACTTTTGCCGCTGTCTGCTTCGTCGGCATAACACTTGCTGCACCCTTCTATGTATTCGTCCTTTAGCATACGTTCACGTATGTCTATCATAAACGGATGATTAAAAGGATCAGGGTGCGACGTGTTTAAATCTTTAGGAACAGTTTCTTCTCTGAAATAACAACAAGGACGTATGCCGCCGTCAGGACGTATAGCCATATGATGGAACGGCAATACACACCTGTGCTTATACATTCCAATACTCCGGTTGCATAGGATCTACGCTCAGCTCGTTGATGCACAAATGCTTCGGCTGATCTGCAATCCACTTGATGTATTCAGCTGCAACATCAATATCCATTGTTCGACGATCTAGATGCTTTTCTTGATTGTTTGATAAAGTGCCAAAACTGATATAACTTAATTTTGGACCGTTTGCCCATACGCCGTTTAAACCTAGTGTATTACTGTAATCACGCAACGCTTTCTTTTCTGCATTGTATAACCATGCACCACCCTTTTTAACACGGTCAGTTGTACTACCGATATTAATGATATGACAGTTGTGTTTTTCTAATACACATTTATGGTATACAATATTTAACAATGTGGTTTGATTGAACTTGTATAATGCTGCACAATTAATAAAAACATCATGTTTGCATACCGACTCAGCAAGACGTTCCTGATCTAATTTTGTACTTAAATCATACCCAGTGCTGCGACTACAAAATTCAGCGTCAGGATATAATTTTGCTAGCTCGCCGGCTAAGCCTTTGTTACTATTACCTGTTATTAGCATCTACAACTCCAATGTCTGCATGATTACTTAAAACGTCAAAGTATTTTTCTGAAAATTTACTTTTTGGTGCGCACAACCCGCAACCGCAAGTGTGCTTAGGACAAATGATAGTCGGTAGTGTTTTTTGTTCTAACATATTTCGCAGATTTTCTATTATCTTTTTGCCTTCGCTGATTTTTCCGATGCGTCCTCTAGTGCCATCAAACCTTGCTTGACAAGTTTGATGATGATAGACACCGTCTGTTTGTTGTTCAAGATGCAAAAAGAACCAATTAACACTACAATGCCATCCTTTGAATTCTCTAAAATCCACAAAAGTACTTTTTTTAGATTCGGCACCAGAAGATAGACACATTTCTCTACTACCGCAGCAAGGTCTTCCGATTTTTAAGCCTAGCTTTTTAGCTTCGTTTGTAGGCTCTCCAGTGGCTCTTAGTCTATCAGCTGTTTCTGTCTCGTTGTTTAACTCGGCATTTTTATATTTCCAATAGTTTTTCATGTAATCCAATTGTTCGTCAGTGTACTTATGAGCAAAATTGCTAGCACTGTCTGGTTCTTCTCCAATTATTCTTGGGACATATTTTATATTATTTTTATGTAGGAAGTTGCAGAGCTCTTTACATTCATCAAAGTAAGCAGCATGAAACATTACATTTACACTTAGAGTAAAGTTATGGGCTGGTCCGTCATTGTGAAATTGTAAAATACGGTCTCTTACCTGTTGTTTTAGCTTGTCGTTACTTTCGGCGTGATAGCTTACTGTGGCATGTCCAAAATTTTCCATCACTGCCGATGCCATTTTTTTGCTCATTGCACCATTGGTAGTCAATGAAAATCCGCAATGCCATTTGTCTGCATATTTTTTCTCATACTGTTCTTTTAGATATTTTGCAAATGGAATAAAATTAGGGTTTACTGTGGGTTCTCCGCCTGTAAATCCAATATTTGCTTCTTTGAATTTTCTGTGGGACATATATAGATCAATATATTCATACAAAAAGTCAACATTACTTTTTAACGAGTCTAGTGTTGCGTGTGACGAAAAATTGTCGTGCCTGTGAGCAGGACAATAACTGCAATCATAATTGCATCTTCTACCTGTATCCCATGTTACTTGAAATACTCCGCCGGTTAATAAGTCGATGGTATCAAAGCTCATTTTACATACTCCTTAAATAACGGTTCTACTTCAAGCAAATCTTCAAATCTTATTTTGTCTAATTGTTTAGTATAGTTTTTAAAACTATCCCAGTGATCGTGGTAATAACTGTCGCTGTTCATATATGTTATTACTCCATTTTTAATTTTTTTAGCATGTTCAATTACATGCCTTTCTAATTGGCTTTCAATTGTCCAATTATAGAACTTTTCGAATTCATCTGTTATGTGTTTTTTCATTTCATTGGGTAACACTCTTATATTTAGATGTTTAGGATGATGAGCCACATGATAGGTAATTATAGGCCTATGAATAGATGAATTTATTTTTTTAAAGTTACTGTTAGTTAGTTTCCATTTCATAAAATCAATCATGTGATATACATTATACGCAGTAACCGTAAATGCTAGCCACCCTACGATATTAGTGTTAGAGGTATCTAATGCATACAGATTTTTTAAAGTTTTATTCCATTTCGCAGGATGGCGTTGGTATTCAAAAACCTTTTCCATGCCATCTATGCTTGCGCCCACTCTAACCTGTTTAAATTCTTTCCATAGGTTGAGTACTCTTGTAGGAAGTGTACTCAAATTTGTATTATATTCTACGATTATATTTTTAGCATAGTCTTCAGTAATACACTTTTCTAGAAATTCATAATGCCTGTCGATTAACATAGGCTCGCCGCCAGCAAAATAAACGTGTTCAATGTTTTTTATATTTTTTTCTAATTGTTGCCAAAATAACTCATTGTTAGGCCAGTTATAATCATCGGCTACTAATTTATTTCCTACTTTCTTAATAACAACTTCGCCGCTGGTATCGTGAAAAACATTTGTATTGTTTAGTTTTATCCAATCTGCATACCAACTATCGCTATCAGTAGGACCGCACATTCTACATTTTAAATTGCAAAAATTACCAAATCTTAAATCGTAATATCTTACTGGAGTTTTATCAGTATCAATTACACCGTTAGAATCGGTTACTTGTTTGGCATCTTCTACATTGAATTTCCATTGTACATTTTCGTAACTGCGTCTACTTACTAAACCGTTTTCTTCTTCTTGTCGACAACGTCCGCACTCTTCGCTCCAAACACCTTGCATCATATTCAACCGCATTGCATTCATCAGTTCTGCATTTCTAGATTCGTCGAGATTGTCAGTACCTGCATTATATGCAGTTCCATCTGGTTTTCTAATAACACCTTTGTTTTTTGTTACGTTAGCTTGACAGCAAACTCTCAGATCTCCGTTGGCTCTAGCTGCTTGAAATATCCAAGGTATTGGGCAAAATGTATTAGTCATTTTTTTATTTCTTCGATTACTTGTTCTACTCTTGAATGTGCCCATTCTCGTTCTTTACACCACCAACAATCCTGACATTCTGGAATATACATACCCGGAACATATTTGGTGAAATCTTCGCAGTAATGTTTTATAATCTCATGCATGTTGATATCACCTTCACAACTTCTTGTTAAGGATAGTAAGTCAAGTATATTATGCAAATAGTAGTTTGCAATTATCCAGTCTTTTTTTACAAATTTAAAAGGATAACAGAAGTTCATTTTTGAATTACTAAACCACAGATCTGTTAGCTCACCGTTTTCGGCATCTTTATCTCTATTTAACATTCTATCTGTTCTAGAGTCGTCATAATTTTTGCTGGTAGCATTAAATACTGCGTCAAAGTTTTTTTCCCAAGCTATATATCCATTGAAGCTGCCAACGATTATTTGGTCGCCGCTTCTATCATTGATAATATTTCCAATTACACCATGTTCTAATTCTGGAGGAATAAATGCAGTGTGCCTGTCTTGTATGATATCAGGAAACATTGATTTTATTTTATCAAATACCTGCATTGAGATATGCCCTTGCCAGGGCCGAGATGTCCAACATCTCGTGTATGTAATCACATCAATTTTAGTGGATAGATTATTATCCGAAATTATTTTACAAAGCAAATAAGTTAACAACGCACTGTCGGCGCCGCCGCTTAGATTAACTCCAATTTTTTTCCAGTTAGTATTAAAGGGAATATCCAGTCCATTTACGTTTGTTAGAAGGACATTTAAATCCTTATATAATATATTATTATCTTCAAACATTTCTAATAATCTCCCCGTCGATAAATTTATAATTTTGTATATGGTCATTAAAGTTTTGTTTCCATATACCGTCGCTTTTTCGTATGTATACTTTAAATGCTTCCCAATGTTTTTCGTCAGCTCGATGATTGGTTATATAAGTTTTTATATTTTCCAGTGCGCTTAATGCACTTCTATGAGCACTTTCTCTTATGTTAGCTACATTAAGATTTTTAATATATTTTTGTGTGTCTTCGATATCATGTAATGTTTGTTCTTTGTAATGCAACATCATCAGTGCAGGATTTAAATAATCAGGAGTAAAAATAATACTACTGTATATATAATTTGCATCTAATGTTAAAAATCCTGCAAATATATCCTTTATTTCCATAATTTGATAAGCACCTGTTGTACAAACCAAGTTAATTTCTGTTTTGGTGTTTACACTTCTAAACGCAGCCATGTTCTGTTTTAATTTTTGCCAATCGCCTTGTCTAAAGTACGGATACAAACGTGGTCCTGCATCTACACTTATCATTATACGACTGATTCCAAATTTTTGCAAGAGATTGTTTAATTGAACTGGATCAAAATCTGTATTAAAATTTGTGTGGAACATTATCATCATACGGCGTGCATTGGGATGTTCACTAAGTTTCTCGAGAGTAGGAAAAAACTGTTTTTGATAAAGTACTTCACCGCCGGCAAAGTCTACCCGTTCTAGTCGAGGAAAGTTTGTATTTAGGTCGTTGACAATTTCTAATGCACGTTCGGTACTTATACTCATTGTTAAATCGTCGTCAGGAGATTTTCTATGCATTGTACCAGTAAGCTGATGTAATCGATGTTGTGTATCTTCTGCATCGCTAGTATAACGTTTTAGTTTGCTCATCCATCCGCTGCTAAAAACTTGACTACAATGCAAACAGCTCATATTGCAACTGTGACTAAAACGTATTTCTGCTGTACGCAATCCTTCAAAGTCTACACTACCATCATCGTGATAGTACTTTAACTTTACAGGTTCTTCCTGTCTCATGCTCTGGCCGCTGTTGGCACATTCTACACGCTCGCACATATCACAGCCACGTGGCCAGGTACCGCTCATCAAATCTCTTCGATGTGCCTTAAAACTTTCGCTGTTAAAAAACTTACTTGGAAGATATTCCTGATCTAATATTACCAGCTGATCACTCTGCTGAGGACAACTAGTAACAAACCCGTTTTTAAAATTTATGCCTCCGAGTGCATAGTAGCATGGTAAACTCATTGTTTAATCAAATATTTTTTGCTGTTGTCAATAACCCACTGACGTTCTTTGCAGAAGAAACAGACTTTGCATGCCGGAGGCTGTTCGTCTTCAATGTGAATCCACATTTCGCCGAGTATACTTAATCCAATTCGGTTAAATTTAGCATCAAAATGAAATGGTAACCCATTTACATCATGTATATCAGGATACGCTTTATTATGAAAGCTTTCGTATCTATTTTTAAAAGTTTCATCAGTGTATTGTTTTTTAAGTTCTTCAAATGTTTGCATTGAAAATTCCTTTCATTTCAGGGAATGTTTCCTCAAATGTTATTCCTCTTTGACGATCGCATAATCGTAAAAATTCTTGCATTTCAGGTAAACGCTGTGTCCAATCTTCGCTTTCCATAAATTGGAGCATGCCGTTAAGGCGTTTGATTCCGTATGGAGCAACCATAAACTGTTCTTTGGTAACTTTGCCTTTGTGCCAACTAGGTACGCCCAGTTCCCAATTAGACTCCCACCATGGATAAAATTCTTCATATTTTTTACGTACTTCTGCCTTGAACCATTCAGGCAATACTTTAACATTTAGATGCGGTGGATGATAAACAAAATGATAGTTGATGCCGCCAGCGCCAAATGGCCACATGTTAATTTTTTTAAATCCTTGCTCTAGTTTCCAACGAATAAAATCAGGAATGTAATAGATGTTGAGTGCTTGTACAGCACACGCAACAGTGATTTCAGTATTATCTGGAGTTTCGTTATCAAGAATGTGAAAAACTTCTTCAGTACGTTTCCACTTACTAGGGTAACGGATGTAGTCATTCATTTCATGTATACTATCTACACTGTAATGAAAGCGTACTAACTTAAACTCTTTCCATAAATCAAACAAGTCATCTCGCCATTCGACACCATTGCTGTTATAACGCAACTCAAGATCTTTTGCTACACCTTGACGTATTGCTTCTTCTAGTATTTCATAGTGTTCTTCAATAATTAAGCTTTCGCCGCCTGCAAAATAAATCTGTTGCATATTTGGCATCTGTTCATAGAACTGTTTCCAAAAAGTAGGATTTTGCTTGTGCCAGTTATAACTGCTGCCGTTGGTGCTGCCTTTGTCCTGCCACTGCATAGTTTCTTTCAGCGACTCATTTTTAACTTCAGGGAAAATCTTTTTGTAATCTTTGATCCATCCGCTGCTGTCGTGCGGGCTACACATTACACACGCAAGTTGACACTTAGTACCAAAACGTAAATCAATGTATGCTAACTGAGGCGGAACTTCGCCATCTTCTGTTGTGTTGGCAATCAAGTCGTTTATATTTGTGCGTTGACTCCAATATGCAGTTTCCCACATGCGTTTTGAATTATGTCCAGCTGCTTCTTCTTTGTAGCATTTTAAACAACTAGGTGGCTTTTCGCCGTTGAGCATTTGCTTGCGAACATTTTTCATGTAGTTGCTGTTCCAAGCAGTTTCAAAATCTGTAACGTTTAGGTTATTTGGCTTGCCGTCATCAGTTTTTAATATGCCTACTTGTCCGCCATGCTCTTTGTCATTGGTAGGGCCAACGCTGCTGGCATTTGCAGTACAGCAAACTCTCATACTACCGTCTGGTCTTGTACTTAAATGCACCCACGGTAGAATGCAAAATGTGTCACTAACTTTACTCATATTGTATTTATTTTAAAAAATTTGATGATGCTGCAAGTTCGAATTAGCTAGTATAATAACTGCCAACGGGTCTTTTTAAATCTTTTATATTAGGAACATATCTTTCGCTTTGCGGAAATTGTTCATATAAATGCTCTATCATAGGTTGCATGTGAGGAAATAATTTGTTCCAATCTTTTTGAGGTCTTTTAATTTTAAAATAGTTAAATGCTACATCAAAGTCTATTGGACTGGTATCGACTATTTTGGTGCCAATTAAATTATGAATATTTTGTAGATGGTCGACAAGGTAATTAAGATTTTGATTATTATTACAATATTCAATGGCGCGATCTATATCGTTTTTAAAATACATAGGCATACCTACAATGCTCATTCCTGGTTCTACAGCATAATTAAACGAATCCTCGGGATGTAAAAATTTAGTTGTGTCATCCTTAAAAATATCGTAGTAAAATTCAATATCATCCTTAAAGTAAGGAGCACTAAATGCACTAATTGTATTAGCTAGTCTTATACTTACGTTGTCTAATTTACAATCTAAAATATATTTTAAATTAGAAAATGCTCTATCCCAGTTTAGACCATACCTAATTGCTTCTGCTCTTTCTTCTACAGAATCGCAACTGAAATCTAGTCGCCACTTAACATCTTTGTAATCTTTAAATAGCTTAATATAGTCATGGAAAACTTTAGGTTTTGTATTCAGGTTGGTATTCAATACAAAATTTAAATTTTGATTAGGCACTAATTTAATTATTTTAGAAATAAGTTCAAAGTTATGCGGATTATAAGTAGGCTCGCCACCGGATATAATAAACCAATAAGTAGTATCTTTATTATATTTTTTTAAACTTAAATAATTAATAAAATTATTAAACGCAGTATTAAACCATTCTTCATTTGGTTTAGAAATGTTATATCCAACTTCTTTAGCCCAACTACTACTATCTTTTGGCGAACAATAGACGCATTTTAGATCGCAAGCACTACTTAAAGAAATAGTAAATCTATTTACAAAGTCTTCATTTAATAATTTGTGTTTAATTTCTGTATCTAAGTTTTCTGTAAATTCGTTTCTTTTATCAAAAAAGCTATTAGGCATAAAGTTTATACAAGTTTTGCATCCAGGATACGGTAACTCGTTTTTTATTATCATAGATTCTTTTCTATTTTTTAGTTCATTATTGTTTATTAAGATGTTTGGGTCAGCAAAGTCTTTAATGTCTAAGTGATAATCGTCAGCCTTACAACAGTTTTTTATAACATTTTTTGTAAATCTTAGATCCATACTAAAAAAGAGTTCACTACAGATATATTGTTTATTGGAAGTTGATTTCATTTTGATATGCCTTATTTGCTGCACAGCTTCTTATACATCTGCTTAGATGCAATTTATGTGACGGATGCCAGCTTTCCTCTATTAGGGTTTTATACCAAGGATGCTGTAGTATTTCTTGTATTGAGTGATATCTTAAATTATTCCAGTTAGGTTCAAATTCATTTAATTTGTCTATTATGCCTTCGCTGTTTTTAAAATAACTATCCCATAAAAAACAACAAGGCCATAACGTTAAATCGCTGGCAATGAAGATTTCATCTTCATGCACGTACTTACATACAATGCTGTTGACTACTTCGTTGATTTGTACATTATCAACTTCTTCAAACTTAGATTTTCTAATAAATTTTTCTAATTGCGCTACCTGGTCTTTTTTACTGTGCTCTTTGGCTCCAGTTGTTGTTATTACATATTTTTTTTCAACTAGTTGCTGTTCTTGTTTCTTTTTAAGTGTTGCAATCCACGAGTTGTAAGAATTTCTCATTCCTGTTCTAGTTGCAAATCTGAATCCTAGTTTTTGGGCATGTTCTTTTGCAGTGTTTAATTCATGCTCATTATGGTCAAATACAATATAAATCCATGTAGCATGGTAGTCAGGAGCATTGTCTGCAAATGCTTGCATATTTCTTTCGATAATGGAAAATTTTGTGTTTACTCTGTATATGTGATTAGTTTCTTTATGACCGTCTAAGCAAAAATGTATATGTACCAGGCCTGGGTTAGCACTTGCAATCTGTCCTAGTCGCGCCCACCATTCCGGACGTTGCACGCCGCCGTTGGTGCTAACTTCGCAATACCCGCCGCGCGACGAAAGATAGTCAATCATGTCAACGCAGCCCGTAACCATAGCAGGATCACCTAAAACTCCACAGAATTTAAACTGAACGTTTTCTATTTTAGACTTATCTGGAAATAGTGTTGTTATATCATCTAATGTAAAGCTATTAATTTCAACTTTTTCACTGTGTATAGTCCTAGCACAACCCGGACAGGCTGCATTACAATCACTGGTTATTTCTAATTCTACTTTTTTAATCATTATATGTGTACTTTACCATAAATATATTTATGTTCAATTTATTTAATAAAGATCCGTTAAAGAAATACGGATCTAATTTCTGCGCTGCGCCGTTCACAAGTTTGTACGAGGGACAGGTTAATCGTATTAGTACATGTTGTGCAACACGAAATCCAATAGGATATAATGATAGTGTAACATCTTTTGAAGACATTGTCAACAGCAATGAAGCTAAAAGCATACGGAAAGATTTTTTAAACAATCAATTTCCGAAGCAATGCGACAGTTGTGCTCGTATGGAAGCAGCTACAGGAAAAATTAGCGGTGTTAGAGAACAAGTAAATAAATTTGGTGCTGCGCAGATTAAGACTGCTTTAAAAAATACATTACCAGACGGAACAATGATAAAGCAGACTCCTGCTTGGCTAGACTTGTTGTGGACAAATAAATGCAATTTTGCCTGTATGGGATGTAACAGTACTCTTAGTAGCACAATTGCACAAAAGTATAACAGTGCATACGAAATAGCAAATGGGCTCGAGCCCGGAAGTATGCCTACAGAAGAATGGCAAAATCACAATGATGCTAAAATAGATTATATACTACAACATCAAGATACTATCAATTGTATACACCTTAATGGAGGCGAACCTTTCATGCAAGAAGGAGTATATGAATTATTAGAAATATTATTAAAACATAACCTACATAAAAAAATTAAGATACGGGCACACACAAACGGTAGTATTGCTACATATAAAGGAGTTGATATTGTAGATAGATATCTCAAGCACTGGCACGTAAATTGCAACATTATTATGAGTCATGACGGACACGGTGAGAGAGGCGAATATATAAGATTTGGGCTTAAACAAAAAAAATGGTTAGAAACATATAACCGTCTTAGCGAAACAGGCATACAGATTGATGTGCAAACTTGTTATAGCGTTTTTAATGCTGTTGTGTTAGAAGAATTATATACATGGTATTTAGATAATATAAAAGTCAAGAACAATATTAGTATCAACCCTTGGCAAGATCCTGCTCCGTTTGCTGCAAACTTTTTACAAGTCAACCCAGAATTATTGCTTAGTGCAAACGCACAATTAGATAACTTACAAAAACAGAAATATCAAGGTTGGGATATAGCTATGTTAAAAAGTTTTTTAAACGCTCCTGCAGAGGATTTACCAAAAAGTTCGAGAAATTTTGTAGCAGGCATTCACGAATTCGACAAGCTTAGAAAAACTGACTTTGCAAAAACGTTTCCTGAATTAAGGTGTTTACTTGAACTGTGATCCAAATGGATCAAATTCTTTACCGCATTTCATACTGCAAACTTTTAGTTTACCTTCTGCAACGCTGGCTTTGTTCCAACTTTCTTCAATACGATCAAATATACCAGTTTCAAATACAGAACGTAAACCATGCTTCTTAGCATTGACAGTATCTTTGCCACCTGCTGCATCTATAAAGTCCCATATCTGTTCTTGTTTAGGATCTTTATGCCACCATTTATACATTCTACCGGCTGTCCAACAGCAAGGCATTGCTAATCCTTCTGCTGTAATAAACAGGTTGCCTTCATCTTTTACCTTGCAGTGTATTTCAGCACGGTCGTAATATGCATCCATAGTGCCATGCTTTTCTTTAACAGCATCGTATTGCTTCAATGCAGTGTTTTGATACTTAGCGTCTGGTTTTTTTATTTCTGCTGTTTTTTCGCCCTTGCGATTTACAGCTTGGTGACTTTCTTTCTTTTCACTTGTAGCAGTAACAAAGCGTCCGGTCTTTTTAGCAACAAACTTTTCAAATCCCATTGTTTGACTCAGTTCTTCTGCTTCATCTACTTGATGTTGATTGTGCTCAAATATTAAAAAGTCCCAACGTGCTCTGCCACCTGCTGCAATGAACGCTTTCATGCTGCGATAGACATTATCCCAAACAACTCCTTGGCGATATATGTGATTGGTGTCTTCTAATCCGTCTACGCTAAAAATAACTGAGCCCATACGACCAAACACACCTGCAAGTTCTTGCCACCATTCTGCACTCTTGGCTCCGGCGTTAGTGTTCATACTCAGCCACATGTCTTTGTTGTGTTCTCTAAAATACTTGAATATTTCTAATGTGTCTCTTGCTACAATAGGATCGCCCAAGTTACCACACATATACATGGTTTTAAGCTGTGCGATAAACTCTGGTTCAAATATACGTTTGCAATCATCGAGTGTAAGTTCGCTTAAATCAATATGAGGATTTAGGGCGCCACCGTTCTGATTACGGTCACACATAGGACAACTGGCTTGACAGTTTTGTGTGTTTTCTAAGTGTATGGTTTTTATATTTTCGTACTTATACATCGTATACCAGTTTTATATCCTTGCCAGGGCCTGTTTTACTAGGAAGATCGCCATATTCTTTTACATACCAGTCTATTACAGCACGATACCAACGTTGACTATCATGGTGCGCTTCTTTGTTAAACTGCCAAATGTTATTGTTTGTGGCTTCTATAGTGCTCAACGCTCTTGCGCTTTCTTTTTGCAACTCTCGCAAACTTAAATTATCGATATCCAATTCTCATAAACCTCTTATATGTTCCAAGACCTAATTCGCCGCTGTACAATTCAACAGTTAGAGGAGTTTGTTTTGCAAAACTTTCAAGCGTGTCATGCGTATTTACGTGTTCTTTGATTTCTTTAAAATCATTGCATTGCATTACAACAAACTTTCCTTCGGGTATTTTATCATACCATTGTTCAAAATTATCTATATGTTCACAGCTGGTATTAATTATTGTATCTGGTGAATCATACAGTGTTTTAAAGTCGCCATCAGTTTTTGTAACTATGTAAGCATGTTCTCTAAAATTGATATCACGAATGTCTTGTACAACAGGTTTAAATTTCCAGTTGTTTATAACCCAAGGCCTATTAAAAATTTCTGCTATGGTTTTTGTGGTTTCATCAATGTCAAAACTGCGTATTTTTTCTATACTTAGTCCTGATTCAAAAAGCATTGTAGCAAGAGTGCCATACCATCCTGCACACAAAAACACTACGCCAAGATCAATGCCTATTTTTTTTAATTCATGAACCAGCCACAGCTTGCTTCTAAGTTGACCTCTGCTAAAGCAATCTTCGTCAAACTCGATGTTTTGTTCATTCATAAATTTAAATGCGTAAATAAAATTTGTATCTATATATTGCTGTAATAGTCTCCAAAGACTATAAATGTTATCGTTTAAGATTAAACTTTTTAAATCATCGTGTTCGATCAATCGAAAAATGCTGTGTAAGTTTTGATCTAATACTGCTTTGCGTAGATCTTCTAAATCGCCTACGATTCTTTTGTTATCCACACAACGAAAAATGCTATGAATATTTTTTTCTACAATTGCTTTGCGCAATTCGTCATCGGCATTGGCTAACTTAAAAATACTGTACATATCACGATCAATATATGCTCTACGTAAATCAGCGAGACCTTCGTTTGTCGAACCTATTAGCTCAAATCTATCTAGTATTTTATAAATTTCCATCAAACCGATCCTTTAACCAATCAAAGTCGTTTATTTTTTTAAGTGCTTCAATGTTACCGTTGTTAGCACTACCATAAGCCATTCCTGCTTTTGCACCCGAGATTGCATGTTCTCCAAATGCTTTGTCTTTGCCTATTGTTGTCCAAATTTTTAGCCTAAGTTCAGTTTCGTCGTCTTTTTGCCGATCAATTACTTTGCTAGATAGCTTACAACATTCTCTAAACGAACTACGCCATGTGCTGAATGCATCTACGTTAAATGCAGTAATGTTGGATATTTCTTTTACTGCTACAAACTTATCGCTTATGCTGGTGGTCATATCCGGTTTGTTAGTGTCCATGCTTTGTGTAAGCTGTGTTGGAAACAACTTTATGCCGCCATAGCCGTATATAAGTCCGTTGATTGGATTTTTGCTGCGCCATACGTGTACATGATTGTATTGCCATGCTGGCACCTGATAATCAAAGTTAAAACTTTCTACTATTTCTGCATCGCCGTCTACTATCCAAAACATCGGCGTGTTGCAGAGTTTGGCAGCAGCAATATGTGCCTGATGAATACCTTTTACACCATGTACACGCTTTGCAGTTGGTACTTTTTCCAATAACTTGGCATAATTTTCGTCAGCATTTGGTTCTTGATAACTGATAAAAACAATATCGTAAGTGTTTGGCATACTAGCAACAGTATTGTGTTCTTTTTTACCTGCAATAAATTTAAATTGCCATTCTCTAGCACTAATTTTCAAGTACTTACTACAAAGTATAACTCCGTCATGGTATTTGCCGTTTAAAAACACATGATTGATTCTTCTGTCGTATTGGTTGTGATGATCAATAGTCCAGTTAAAATCAAAACTAGTTTCCAAAGTTACTGTATTAGGAACTATCCAAAAAAGATCTTGCTTTGAAGTTTCAAGTGCCTGAACATATTGATCATATGTGTCGGCATAAAAAATTTCGTACGGCCTAGGATAACTAGCTACAATCTCAATTTCTTTTGTTATTTCATCAATACGCTTGATTTCTTCGCTTTCGCTACGTTCCATTATACTTCTCTATCTAAAAATTGTTTGCTGTTATCGCGAGCAGGATTTTGATACACAGTTTTAAAGAATCTACTGCCGCCCGCATCAAACGGTGTTTCCGCAATAGGAATGTTTAACTCATTGATTAGTAGCGCACCCATATCTTCAACACGGTCAGGAAGTTCTTCTTCTGTAATTGGTGCAATCTCTGTGTTGTAAAAATCGTTTAGATATTCAAAATCACGAACATTTACAAAGTCCCAGTCAGTACACATAGTACGCCATAGGCCTTCTCTTGCTCCGTAGATAGCCCACATGCCGTTTTCTACATCTGCACCTATCATAAGCCAAATGTATAAACGATGCAAGTTCTTCCAATGATTTTTATGAAAGTCTTCTATGTTTACACGCATACCTCTATCCAGTGCCATTTTGACACCTTCGCGGAAACCAGCACGCCATGCTTGCTTTGGACTAGCGTTGTTGTATATATCGCTGAATGTACCATTCATTTGGATGTATTCAGTGTTCCAACAAAAATCTACCTGTGCATGAATGTTGTCAGGATCGGCATTTTCGTGTGTACGCATATCCAACACGTATTCTTTAGGCCAGCATTTTAATCCGCCGTTGCCGTATGATAATCCGTTGATAGCATTTTTTGCAGTCCAACTGATTACTTTATTTGTTAAGTCGACGTTGGTATCAAAGTCAATGCTTTGGCTGAGAAAGTCGTCTCGTATTCTATTGTCGCCGTCAACTGTGATAAATCTGTCTGTTTCGCTTAAATTTGCCGCTGCTTTGTGAGCGCTGTCGCTGCCTTTTACTCCATGCACACGTTTTGCCCATGGCACTTTTTTACAAAGGTCTGCGTAATTTTGTTCAGCGTTGGGTTCGTCATAACTTAGATATACAATATCATAGTCAATAACCCTAAATGTTTTAGCCATCAATTACCTCATAAGCATATGTAGAGAACTTACGAACAGTATATATTGATAAAGACAATGTGTCAATTTCAAAGTCGTGATTAAACGGTACTATATATTCGTTGTCTTGTTTATTAAATTTTAAAAGTCTATAAAGTATATTAGGATCATGTTTTTTTGTAACACTGTAATATTGTGCTGTAGACATTTATCACCAAACTCTTCTTCTTGTGCAAATTCTGCATGGTAGCTGGCTGTTATGCTTCTACGCTGTAATGTTTTGGTATTTTCTAGCCAGCGTTCCCACCACTTAGTGCCAGGGCTTAGATTAGTGGTCATATGCAGACTTTGATATTCAACTTCGTTGTCGTTTGCATAATGCTCTATTATCTTATCAAAGTGTTTATACGCTGTAGGTTCGCCGCCACTGAAACTGAAGTGAAAATCAGTGAAGTTATTTGCACGGGCTTGTGCCTTGATACTATCCACTGTGTGTAAGTACAATTCTAAATCTTGGTGGTCGGGGGTACTAGATCTAGCGTAAGGCCAGCAATAACTGCACGAATAATTACAAAATCTAGCCAAGATCCACGAAACTGTAAAAAGACGACCTTTTAGCATAGTCTCTTGCCCAAATTCTGTTATATCATTCCAGGGTATTTTTTGAAAACTGTTCATACATCCAATCAAAATCGTTTATTAGTTTAAGTGCTTCTGTATTAATTTTATTTTTTACGCCGTATTCAAAACCTGCGTTGGCACCAGCAATTGCATATTTGCCGAACGGCCTGTTTTCTCCTACAGTTTTCCAGGCAAGTAATCTTTCTTCAGTTTCTATATTATTTTGTCGATCTATAATCTTACTAGACAATTTGACACATTCTCTAAACGCACTACGCCATGCACTAAACGAATCCGTGTTAAATGCAGTAATGTTAGATATTTTTGACATAGATTTAAATTTATTTGTAATACTAGTAGTCATGTCAGGTTTTGATGTATCCATATCAATAGCAAGATGTCTAGGAAATAATTTTACACCACCGTAGCCGTACACTAAATCATTTACGGGATTTTGACTTCTCCATACATGAACAGCGTCTTGATCCCAGTCTGATACTAGATAGTCAAAGTTAAAGTCGTCGACTATTAATGCATCAGCATCAACGATCCAAAACATTTTAGTAAAGCAACGCTTTGCTGCGGCAATGTGTGCTTGATGTATACCTTTGACGCCGTGGACACGTTTTACTGATGGAAATCTAGCCTTTAGGGCAGCGTAGTTAGCATCTGCGTTAGGTTCTCGATAACTTATGAATACAATATCATACATACTTAATTATAACAATCCTATCTTTTTCATTTCTTTCTCTAATACGTCTGCCCATATTTCATGACCGTTTTCTAAATAGTGATACCATCTATCGCCATCTCTTGGATCTAATTTATATTTGTGTTGTAACGACTGAAAATAACTGTCCTCTGAACTGAACGGCAATCTGTAATAAAGATCGTTCTCTACTTCTTTAAATCCTGTCAAATCAACTGTGTTATCATTAAAGAAATTAGTAGGATCATTATTAGGATAGTTAATTCCGTCTATTGCATTAAAGGCGTAGTATTTGATACCTTTGTTACGAAGATAACCCGACAGCAACTGATGTCTTACTACATGAGCATTACATAAAACATCATAATCTACAAATCTTGTCCATAACTTATAAAATTTTCTAATATCACTGGTTGCATAGGTTTTCCAATCTTTAGCAAGGTGTTGATTAAGTGTCCATCCCCAATATGTATTGTTTTGAATTACATAATCTCTCGAAAAACTAGACCATCCTATTAGTACTATTATATCTTCTGGAAGAATACCTGTTGCAGTAAGCCTATTGATATTTTTTACAATACTTGATTCGATTAATCTATTTGAGGCGCCAACAGATGCTATGTTTACCATCTGCATATTATTTCTTACTGCTATCTTATTACCGAAACATTTCTCTAAATTTTTTGGATCTTCTCTACCAGATCCTACACTCATTATTTCTGATCCGCACGAATGACTACATCCAGCAACTAATAATATTTTTGACATCATTTAATTTCCTTTGATAATAAAATATCCGCAGCACAGTGACATTCATTTTTATTACATATTATACTGGTTGTTGGCCAATCTACACTGGTATTTATATTTCCAATATTGCCGCCGACTGCACAATTGCCTCGATGTACTCTGCCGTCGTAATGTACAAACAGACTTTCTAATCCTACATTACAAGTCCATCCTTCAAAATTAGTGTTTTGTGAGTTTGTTAACCCACTTACAAACTCGTATGAGAAGTCTTCTTTAGTATTTGATACATCTACTATTTCTGATCGGATATTAATATTCCTGTAAGTAGAAGGTAATGTAGCCCATCGTTGAATTATCGGAGTTTCATTTAAAAGTTTATCTTGCTCTGCTGTGTAATTTATTACACAGAACGGGTCGCCAATTCCAAAATTATCTAAAATCCTTACAATTTCTAAAGAGATCATCAAATCACTATCCTTAAGCCTATTATAAAACGCTATGCATTTGTCCCAGTGATCAGGGTGCATCATTACACGAACTGTTACTCCGGTTAATTTTGAAGTTACTGCAATTTTTTCAAAAAATAGATCTTCATCGTTCTGTGTTAACATAAACTCAGGATGATAACTACAACCGATACTAGACATTTTAGACGCTATTTTGCCCCACCATTGTACTGATTTTGCTAAATTAGTCGTAAGTGTTACTGAGCCGCCTCGATCATAAATCAAATCTACCATTTCTTTAAAGAAAGGACTTATCGACGGCTCGCCGCCTGCTATACTAAAATGCAATTTACCGTATCGATCGAAACATTCATTGATAAACTCTTTAGCAGTATTCCATTCATAATGATGATTTTTTCCTGTATGCAAATCAGCAGGGCAATATGAACAACTATTTGTACATATATTATTAATTACCCAGGTTATTACTACAGAATCCGAAAGATTAATTATTTTATTATAATGTTTTCCGTTATAATTAATCAGTGCTGCTTTACTCATGCTAATGTATCCTTAAAAATTTGGTCTAACTGAGGAATAGACTCTTTGTAACTTACACCGCGATGCTTATCTAATACGTCTAGCGAATCTCTTAATAAAGTTAATTTCTTTATTGAATCGTTATTATTACACGGTATTGATAATTGATCGATTAGTAAATCAATTTTAATTTGTAATTCTGGAAACTGTTTTATCATACTACTATTATCGATATAATTTTGTAATTCATTAATAATAGGCTCACGAAATTTTTCAGGTATTATTGTAATTTCTTGGTGTGGAGGGTACGCTAGCAAATTAATGTTAAACGGCCATTCTTTATAATACGGATACAATTTTGATTGCTCGTCAATATACCATAACAATTTATGTATTTCAAATATATTAAATATACTTACAGTAGCGTTAACTAAAATTTTAATATTATTATGCTTCATATATTGTTTGGCTTCTTCAAAATTCTTTTGTATTTGGCTCCAGCGTGACGGGAATCTACTATACTCTTGTACTTCGCCTACTGCATCGATACTTGCAATCAATTCAAATTTCTTAAAATGTCTCATAGATTTGAGAAACTTTGCATTAAGATTAGTAAAATTGCTGCTAACAAATACTGTAATATTTTTAGCATAGTCATTAGTTACACAATATTCAATCATCTTATGTACTACCGGATTAAGTGTAGGCTCGCCGCCTGCAAAACTTAATACTTCAATTTTAGGGAGAAACATCTCAACTTCTTTCCAAAACTTTACCGACTCGGCCCAATCCGCCGTTGATACTTGTTCGAGCGGAAATCCTGCTTCCCAAATACCTGGTTTGTCAATCTTTCGAAAGAATGAGCCTCCTTTGGTTTCGATGCCAGAGTCTTTGCTCAAAGCTATAAATTCTTTTTCGATCTGCGACGAATCATAAGAGTTACATATTAAACATTTTAGATTACACAAGTTACTTGGTTTTAATTCAAGTTTTATTGGAGTATGAATTGCTATGCCACTATTGTCTAATGTATCTTTAACTAATTGAAGTTTATCTCTATCGTTGCTATATTCTTTAATACTGCGCTGTCTCATACTAGACTTACCGTCTCGATAACAAGTAGAGCAGCCGCCTACTTTCTTTTCGCTAGCAACATCAATTCGAACACGCTGTACTAAATCATTATTCCAAAAAGTACGTATTGTATTGTCATTGCTTATTCTTTCTTGATCGTAGAAACCTTGAGTAGTAAAGTCATTCCAGTAACAACAAGGAAATACTGCGCCGTTTGGACGAGTGCTTATTTCTAAAAACGGATAGAAACAAAATGTTTCACTATCTAGAATTGCTTCGCGTAACTTATCTAATTCATCCATTCATCATCTCTCTGTATACTGTACAATTATTTTAGATTTTTTTATCGTGCTTTTCAACTTCTTCTTTTACATAAAGCATTTCGGGCACAGTTGCATACATATTTTCGTTTCTAAGTTTATCCATTATTTCGGTATCTTTAACAAATTTTCTAGCAAACTCGAGATCAAACGGTTTAGTTAGTTCATGTAAGATATGCTCTAAACGATGTCTAATTGATGTATTATATTTCTTATCGTGATCAGCAATAAAATTATTTAATTTAATTATTGTTTCTTTTTTAAACCAATCTGGTAAAATTCTAACATTATATTTTTCAGGACGATCGAGATAATTTAAAAAGAAGTTAGTATAGTTATAACCTAACTTCTCATCTTTTTTAACAACACCAAGTTCTATTAGTCTCTCAACAATTTCTGGTATTCTAAATACATTCCAGGCACCTGTAGTAATTCCAGGACGAACAACAATATTATCCAATGTAGTCATTTCTTTTAAATTTTCCTCTACCTTGGCCCAATCAGTGCCAGCACGTATTAGTTCTGCGCGGTTATCAATCTCGTCTAAACTAGTCCATACTTCAATTTTGCCAGGTTCCCATTGTTTCCAATAATCTAATACACTTTTTCCTTTGTATGTTAACTTAGATGTATTTGTGTTATAACATATTTTAACGTCAAATCTTTTAGCTTTTACTAACATTTCAAGGATATACCAATGTTCTGGCATTAGTAGTGGTTCACCGCCAGCAAAGTAAATCTTTTCTACTTCGCCTACTTGACTCTCGAGAAATTTGTAGTTATCTAGACCATCAATTTCGTCAGTAGTAACTACTTTTTGCCAGTCTTCTACAGGCCAATTTAATTTTTTAGCATCGGGTAACCAGCTAGAACTATAAACTGGGCCGCACGAACGGCACTTAAAATTACAGAGATTACTGAATCTAAAGTCCCAATATTTTAATTTCATTTCTGTAACAGTACCATCTGCTAGTGTAGTTTCAGGTATTCTATCAATCACATGAGGAAACTCTCTCAGATGAAAGATTCTACTACTGTCCCCTGTAATAGGTTCTCGGTCAGTACAAGTCTTACAATAATTAGGAATTTCTCCGTTCAGCATATCAACTCGGAGTTTTTTCATCCTGTCGCTGTTCCAAATATCTTCAAATTTATCTGTTTTGATATTTCCTAAATTTGCAGATTCATGTTGTGACGTCAAACAACAGGGAATAATTTTACCATTAGGTTCTAATGCCATATGCATCCATGGAACTGGGCAAATAGAACAGTTTGCCTTTTTAACATCTTCTTTTGTATATGCTGTCATAATTTTATTCCTACTTATTAAGTGATATTATTCTATAAGATTCGTTGCTCATTGTTGATCCATTAAAAACCCAGCTTTTAGTCTTGCTGGACTTTGGTATGTATGCTTATAAAATTTACTTGCTTCAGCGTCTAGTGGTACAGTTGGAACAGGAATATCAATATAACTCTTAATAAGTTTGCCTAGCTTTTTAATTTCTTCTATTAGATTGTCCTCTGAAACTGTTTCAGTTGTTTCATTCCAGTAGTTATTTAGATAATCAAAATCTCTAACATTTACAAAATCCCAATCTGTAAACATTGTGAGGAAGAATCCTTTTCTAGCACCATATATTGACCAAAGGCCGTTGTTAGCATCTGCACCTACTGTCATCCATATATATGCTCTATGTAGATTGCGCCAATCGTTCTTAAAAAAGTCTTCTACAGCAGCAGGACGTGCTCCTCTGTCAAGACACATTTTTACGCCTTCGCGGAAACCAGCACGCCATGCTTGTTGAGGAGTAGCATTGTTCATAATTTTACTAAAACATTTTTCTATTTGGATATATTGAACATCCCAACAAAAGTCAACCTGCGCATGTTTATTATTAGGATCTGCTGCTTCATGAGTACGCATGTCTAGAACATACTTTTTAGGCCAACATTTTAAACCGCCGTTTCCGTAGATTAATCCATTTACTTGATTATTTGCAGCCCAGCTAATTACGCAATGTCCTAGGTCTTCGTTTTGAGCTAGGTCAATTTCTTGCTGTAAAAAAGTAGGATCTATAATATTGTCGCCATCGACAGTAATAAAGCGATCAGTTTCTGATAATTCAGCACAAGCCTTGTGTGCTGCATCTGATCCTTTAACCCCGTGGACACGTTTTGCCCACGGAACCTTTTGACATAGGTCAGCATAATTACGCTCTGCGTTTGGCTCGTCATAGCTTAGATAGATCATATCATAGTCTATTACTTTTAATTTGTTAGTCATTGCGTGACCTTATAGCTGTATGATTTAAAATATTTATTTGTGTATATACTTACTTCTCTTTGTTCGAATTCGAAGTCAAACTTGAAAGGTATTATTATAGAATTTTCTATTGCATTTCCTAATTCTATATATAAAGTTCTGTATAAAATATTTGGATCATCTTTTTTAGTAACACTTAACAGTATTTTATCGTGTGATGAAAGATTATTAGATCTTGTAAACTGAATAGTTTCATTACTTATTGATACTTTCCATGTGTTAGTGATAAAGTCTTGTTTAATTATTAAATCTGAAATTTCTAAATCTTCTTTTGGAATTTTATACAAAACTTTATCGTATAGAAATACAGTGTTACCTTCGTGTATATTTTTTAATATAACTAATTTAGTAACTATGTCATAAGAAACTTTATAATCAGCGGTCTTTTTTTCTCCTGTTAATAAATCTTTAACTTTTTTATGATCAAGTTCTAAGATTTCATAATTAGAATCTTCTTTTCTAGGAGAAATTTTGTCATAAGAAACTTTATAATCAGCGGTCTTTTTTTCTCCTGTTAATAAATCTTTAACTTCTTTATGATCAAGTTCTAAGATTTCATAATTAGAATCTTCTTTTCTAGGAGAAATTTTGTGAATTTCTCCAGACTTTTTATCATAATAAACATAAGAAATGTCAGCAGTTTGTGCATCTATTTTTATCTTTTCAAAAAGACTTTTTAAACTATTTGACATTTAGTTTTTTCCTGTACTTCAATTTCGCATTAATAGTATCGATAAAATCTTTTTCTGTATAATGAAAAATGCCGTGCTGTTGATGATTGCCTATTTTTAAGACACAGTCGGCATCGAGATATGCGCTGATATTTCGTTGCCAATTATTAGAAGACAATTCCCAATTTTGTATTTTAGATTTCATATGTACAAAGGTCGGAGTTGTTATGTTTGGATTGACTATTTGATGTTCGCAGTCTAGTATTTTTGCTACAATTGCTGTACATACGTCCATGCTTATAAATTCAGGACAATCGGCTTTGAGAAAGATTTTATAAAATTCTTGCCAGTTTTTTACTACTATTTCTAGTTGTGCAAAAAATTCTTGTGCAAAGTCACTCTTTTTAAAGTAATATACACCAGTGTACAAGTTAGATAGATTGTTGTTTACAAAAGTTTTTCTATAATAGTCACTTGTAACTGTTTCGCCTCGATAAGTCAGCACTGAAGATGTAAAGAATAAATTATAATTTTCTAAAAATTTCCACCAATGCGATATGTCTTCCAATACCAACATATCAGTATCCATAACTATAGTTTCGTTGTATGGAGTTGCATGATACACTTTCCAACGATTTTCTATTTTCCAATCTGAAGCTGCTGATAGGTCTTCCCAAGGAATTTCTATAATTTTATCAAACAACACTGCGTCTTTTTTTGTAATTTTTTCATTTGTAATTATAGATATAGGCAGATCAGGATTGGTTAATTTTAGACTGAGTGCAAGAACTACTGCTTGATCTATGTAATTTACTTTATAATTATTTTGAGCTAGAACTAATACTCCTTTAGTCATTCACAATCTCTCCTTGATTGTCTATTACTCTCTGCAAACTTAATTTATTCATAACATGTACATTTAAAGAATCAGTTTTAAGCAAAGTATATTCTCCAGGACGATCTTTTTTCCCTACTAAAAAAGTCATAGCAGTGTTGTTATGTTTGATTAACAGATCTTTGTCAGTTGTATAGTATTTTTTTCCAGGTAATTTTTTAGCAAAAGAACCCGTTTGAAACCCATTCATTATGTGAATTGCTATACTGAATACGTAGTCGTTGCGATAGATTGAAGAAGGGAGCCTGTACACTCGCACATAGTGATCCCACTCTTGTCGAACGTGTTTTACTAAGTCAAAGAAAGTTTTGTTGTTGTGTGTTTTTGTAAAATACACAACTGTGGCCCAATAGAAATCAACGCTGGTATCACTTACCTGTTTAAATTCTACAGTATTTCTAACTTGCGATAACTCATATGCATCCTTATACAGCATAAACTCATTAGAACTGTCAAATACATTTTTTAATAGACTGTTGTTTATAATAAAATCTGTATCCATTAAAAGTGTTTGGTCATAAGGAGAAAGATCATAAGCATCAACTCGGGTGCCGTTTTGCCACTGAACTGTTTTTTGACTGTATTCTCCGTCAAATAGTATTCGACGATTTTTATCGTCAGTATCGTTTACAGCAATAATTTTATCAAACACAGAAGCGTCAAGGCAATCTGTTGCGTAACCAGGACTGTTGGTTACTAGGCTAACAGGCACTTCTAAATATTTCTTTATTCTTTTTGCTAGGTATACAGACTGTTTTACATAATCAATTTGACTGTTGTTATTAGCAATTAAAAGTACGCCTTTACTCATGGTCAATTAATTTTTCAACACTTCTATTTGATTTTAATTTATTATACTCTGCGTGATAAGTGTTTAATGCATTAAAATACTGATCTTGTATGTCTTCTAAGAATTGAGTCAAATCAATAACTTCTACAGGTATTTCATTATCATCAACAAAAATAACATTTTCAGTATTGTCTTTTTCTACTAGCCAATTAACATAGTTAATCAGCGTTGTATTAATTGTAAATTGGCAACCTTTATAAAAGTAAACAAGACTTTCATTAAACTGTTCCTGTAAGACTCTGCGTTGATTTGACAGTGTCTGCATGTAATTCGCAAAGTCTAATGCTTTTTCAAGACGTTCGTCCATATATATATCTCCTAGTTTGTTAAAGTATATATGAAAAACTGTGTAAAGTCAAGCAGTTATTGACTAAAGCGTACTGATATTTGTGCCTGTAGGTAAATCCGCTGAAGGTATAACTACTGTATCTACTACAGTTCCGTTAACTGTTACCGATCCGTCTGGCTGTAATAATCTAAGTGCGCTGGTAAAGTCACCTAGTACTGATTCGTCGATACCAAAGGTTCTGTTGTTAGGCCGGCCATCTACAAAATCTATCTTAAATTGTATTTCTCTATCATTAAGCTGTAGTGCTGAGATGCGATAACGATTTCTAGCATAGGTTGCTCCGCCAGTCTGATCATAACATAGTTGATAAGTGCTAGTAAGATTATAATTACCAATCGAATAACTAGTACCTATTCCGTTATTTGATATAGTCTGATTGGCTTTAAAGCTGATAGTGCCCATAGCACTGAGTTGTGTTTGCCAGTCAACTGTTTTAGCTTGGCTTCCTGCATAATTTACAGAAGCATTAAATCTTACTTCGCCGCCAGAATTAAAAAATTGTCTACGTTGTAGTGCATCGTCAAACGTAACTTTTACAATATGTGTTATTGTACCGTTCCAGGCGCCGGTATTTGCGAAAGATCTTGTACTAAAAATCGGCGTGCCAACTGATGTTAACAAATTCAATTCGGCGGCCTGTGTTGCGGAATCTATTAAAAATCGATCTGTTTCTACGTTCGTGCCTAATGCTTCTAATGCTTGGATGTATGCTAATTCTATTTTGTCAGCACTAGGATTAGTGTCAAAACCGCCTTCGACAAACGGATCGATTGTTGTAGAAGAAACTCCAACTTGATGTACACGTAATCTTATAAGATCTATATAGAGATTTTCGTACTGTTCTGCGGTAACTTTATCAGTAGCTAAAGTATTAACGTCATAATCTCCTACAACAGCTACAGTAGAAAAGAGTTGTCCGTAGCCGTAATTAGGAAAAGACAAAGTAGAATCACCTAGTATTTTATTTACTAGGGTTCTTAAGGTGTTGTATCTACTAGCTGTTACAGGTATAGTTGTTGACATTTACAATTCTCTCAATGTATTTATAGTAATTATATACTAAGAGAATTTATTATGCAAGAGTTGAAGAGTTAAAGTACGACGGTGCTGCTACTTCTACATAATCGCCTGTTGCTCTGTAATGTCTTACAGTGCTTTCTAATCTGCCATCAACATTATTGTCTACGTTATTGTCTACAACTACATCGTTAAATTCAATTCTAAAAACAATTCTAGTATTTCCATCTAGTCTTGCTTTGATTGTATAGATGTTACCAGCGTAAATTGCACTGTAAGTACCAGATCCGATCTTTTGATAGATCACTTGTAAGCCGCCGTTTAGATCATAATTGCCTATGCTCGATCCGCCGCCTGTGGTAGATATAGTTGCGTTTGCTCCAAATTTTACTGTTCCTACCTGAGCACAAAGTTCTGCCCAGTCTAGTCCTTTGGGTTGACTAGCAACACTATTGTTGGCCTGAATCCAAATTTCGCTGCCTGTATTAAAAAAGTGGCGACGTTGATCTTCGTTAACAAAATTGATCTGTACTTCGTGTACAATTAATCCGTTCCAGGAAACTGTTCTAACGCTGCTTATGCCAGGTTCGATAGTAGCTTGACTGGGGTGTATTAGAAATTTATTTGCTTCGATCGTAGTCATTAAACGTTCAAAATCAGCAATACCTTTTTTATCACCATCAGCATCTATTTGTGTTTGACCTAGGTCGTTTACAAAAGAACTAGTTTCTTCAGCAACTACATTTAAATTTTCTATAACTTCAGCAATGCCTACGTCGCCTGGTCCAACTTGGTGTATCCTAGCACGAATCATATCAGCATACATATTATTTAAATCATCTGCTACAATAGTAGCGTTGCCGTCGTTGAGAACGTTAGCACTGGTTATGGTTTGCCCATAACCATTTTGTCCTGCACCATTTCCTAGAATAAGTTCAACTCGTGCCTGTAAGTTATTAAGTCGTGCTGCTGTGATTTCTGCCATGGTGGTTCCTTAAACTTTCAGTACACATTCTACTAGTTTTTCGCCCTCATCGCTGTTTGTTTCTAAAGCAACACCCACTAATCCGTTTGAAGCTATAGTTGACGCTACTCCATCTTTCCAAGCATATACAGCTTGACCTTTTGACACTGGTCCTACGATTCTAACAGGAACACGTCCTTTGAGACCAATTGCTTGCCCTTCGCAATCGCTGTTCATTAGGTAAGCAGGTTTATCTGAAATTACACCTATTGCTATATCACTAACTGTTGCTGCTCTTGTTTCAGCAGTGCCTCCTACTGTCATTACAGTTCCAACTGAATATTCTTGATCTGTTGTATACTTTTCTGCAAGGTCAGCGTAGCGAGCTTGTGTTGCGGTACCTTGGAATAGATTAGCAGCTAGATTTCCTGTTGCATCTCTCACTGCTACACTGTTGTTCGTTGCACTTACGCTGGCTGTGCGGAAATCTGATCCCACTCTTAAACTGGTTGCTCGACTTGCTTCTCCGACAAAGTTTACAGCATACACATCTTTCCAACGTATGCTTGAATTACCTAAGTCAAATGTATTGTCTGTATCTGGAATAAGTCCCACAGTGCTAGCTGTTACAACCGTTGTTAGTACACCGGCACTGTTAGTTGCTTTAATTTTAATTACACTGCTTTGACCTGTAACGTTTTGTAATACAGCTTGGTCGCCGTTTTCGATAATAAGTTGAAGATCTTGGCTATCACCCACAGTCAAGCCGGCTTCGCCAAATGTAACCACGCTGTCGAAACTTATGCCAGTTCTTCTAATATATTCTGCTGCTACAAAGCCGCCTAGTTTTTCTGCGTTTGAAGCAGTGCCCCAAAAATTAAAATCTCTACCTATTACACTAGTACTGTTAGTAATGCCTGCGCTGGCCAACTGTGTCCACTTTAAGGTAATACCTTTTTTAATTCTATCAAAACCTGTTATAGGAGTAGTTGCGTTAAGATCAAATTCGTTTGTGCTTACAACAAACACAATCTCGTCTTCGATAGTAGCAGCAATAATGCCTCGAGTAGCGCCTGTAGTGTCAAGTACTTCACGGCTTTGCATTTGTGTTACACCTTCGCCGGCATTTTGCGGGCCGATTAAGATATAACTAGTTCCATTAAATACATAAAGTTGATCGTTGCCGCTGTCCCACCAAAAATCACCTATTGCTAGTCCAGTAGGTTCTGTTGTAGCAATTTCTGATCCGCCTGTTGTACGAAATTTTGTTCCATCATAAAACTTTAACTTGCTGTTAGCAGTGTCAAACCAAATTTGGCCACCCAGGGGTCTTGCGGGCTGATTTGCTCCTGAAAAGTTTTCTAGTAGATAAAGGAAATTTTCATTTTGTATTTCGCCGTATCCAGCATAGTTTTTACCTATAAACTTTAGATCAGTTGTTTGATCTATTGTGCCGTCTTCGACCGCAGTTAGTAGTGTGTTGTTATATCTATCAATTTGATATGCCATTTAGTTTACCCCTAAACATTTATATTATTTATCGTTTTTACGAATATGTAGTAGTGCTCTGATATTGCCATACTGATCCAGTAGACTGGTACGTCATCATTGTTCTCGACGGTTCTAGCACAACTGTACCGCTAGCACCTTCGGGATCAAACACAATATCTTGTACTACTGATTCGTTTTGTGTTCCGTTTGAATCAACTGCTATCAGGCTGATATTTTTTACACTTTCAATGTCTACGCCTTCTACTGTTGCTCCAGCATAAGATGTTGTATGTATTCTTGCTATTTTACCTGTGTTAATACCTACAGGTGAATATAATTCAGTTAAAAAGCTGCCAACTGCTGTTTGAAGTGTTGCTCCAGCGCCTAAACCAGTGATGTCCATGCTAAAAACAATAGGTTCTATAGCAATTTGTGTATCTACATAAATCTTAGTAGCAGCATCTTGATTGTTTTCAGGATCAGCTAGACCTGTTATTTTTCTACTGTCTTGAATTGCAATATCACCGTTAGCAGTAATGTTAACACCGCTGGTTGCGGTAATATTCATAGCAGCGTTTGAACTGATGATTGTTCCATCAATACCAATACTGTCTACATTTAAATATAGCAGTGTACCAATCTCATCAAGATCTAATGCTTTTTGAACGTTAGTTAAGCTTGTATTTGTAATCTTATCAACTCCGCCTATTTTATATGTTTTAGCAGTGTCAGTTAAGTCTACATTAACGTTGGTGCTCCACGCATCTGTAGTGTTCTTCCAGGTCCATAGCTTTTGACCAACGTTACTAGTGTCAAGGATTAAACCAGCGTTGTCTGCATTAATTCCAGTTAGTGTTGAACCGGTTGATGTTTTGGCTATTTCGATATTTTTATCTTCTACTCTCAGAGTAGCGACATCAATACTAGTAGTAGCACCTTCTACTAGTAAATTGCCAGTCACACGTAAATCACCTTCGACGTCCAGTGTATACTGTGGAAGTCTATTTACATTGAATATACCAACTCTAGCAGTGCTTGCGTCAATGTATACACCATCTACTGTTAGAGCTCCGAAGGCACTACTGCGCACTCTAAGGCTAATGTCATGATCAGTTAGCTGATTTTCAAAGAAGAATCTTGGGCCTACAACTTTTTGAACATGGTTTTGAGATAGACCAACTGTTAGACCACCTGAGTTTTGTATAGTCAATGTTCCTGTTGTAATCCCGTTTGCGTTTGATGGTAGAAAACTGTCAGCTGTTCTAACTACGCCGCCTGCAGTGACCAACGCATTTGCTGAATCTGCTATACCTCTGTATTTAAAGTTAGCTTTGTCAATAATGTTAAATCCGGGGAATATAGTTCCGTTAGGATTAGTCGCTGTAACAAGTCCGCTGATTCTTTGACTAAAGATTGGAGTAAATTCGATATTACTAAACAGTCCAACTAGTTGATTGCCTACAAATAGATTAGCCACTGTTCTAGAACGGCTTTGTTCGTCTAGTATACTACCTATTTGAAAGCCGCTGACACCTTGTTGTTCGGTATATTGTGGACCAACCAGTATAAGATCAGTTCCATCAAAAGCATACAGTTGATTTCTTAGATTGTCAATCCAGAGATCACCTGCAACCATCTGAGGGCGAGTTGATTGTACAAATGGTCCGCCGCTTGCTTTCCATACTGTACCGTCATATACTTTGAGTCTTTGGTCATTGGTGTCCCACCATAGCTGACCAGTTAACGGATTGCTAGGGGCCGCAGTGTTAGCAAAGTTTTCTAATAATTTAATAAAGTTTTCGTTAAAAAATTCACCGTAGCCTGTGTAGTTTCTGCCAACCAACACAAGATTAGTGCTGTTGGTATCGATTTGGCCGTCGATCAAATCAGTTAACAGTGTCCCGTCAGTCTTGTTTAGTTGATAACTCATGTTTCTGTTCCAGTATAGATAATATAATTCACAGCTAGGTATGGGTTCATTACGCTTAGAGGATCTCCTAGAGAACCAGTTGTTTGTACACCGCCGCTGGACGCAAGACCCTGTGTACCGCCAAGACCAGGTTCGATAGTTAATGTTACAGCATTGTCATCAACTGGTTCACCGGAGCCAGCACGTATACCGTAGAACTGTGTTCCGCTTTCGCCTTCTAGATCGTGCTCGTGTTCTGGTAAGTTGTTAACCCCTACTGTTGTAGTTTCGCTACCTGCGTTTCCGCCTATAGCATCAGCAGCAATGTTAGTAACTCTGTTAGCACTTGGCCCACCTAGATTATCAAGACCTAACGGAACTCTGCCTCTCATGTCAGGCAATGCAAAAGTGTTAACTCCACTGTCACTTAGTAGAGACGGGTCTCTAAAGTTGAATCTAATTGCTTCGAATAATAGAGTATAGTCTGATTTAAAAACTTCTGATCCGTCACAGAGTAGCCAACCTGCGGGGGCAGTTTCTCCTCCAAAGGGCATCATAGCACCAGCTGGAATAAGCGGAATGCTTTTTAAGAAGTTGCGTTTGGTAATTTTGTAAACACCAGTTTCGCCGATTACTCTATTGATAAGGATTTCATCAGCATTATTAGCATCAAATATTGTTTCTTTGTTTGATATAAAGCTGTTGGCAATTCTCACGTCAAAAGTTTTTGTAGTTCCGCCGGTTTGACCATCAAACGCAAAGCTGGTATTTTCTACGTCGCCGCTTACACCAAAAGTTGTAGCACTGGCCAATCTGTCTGCTGATCCTGCTCTACCGCTGACTGTACCGCTTACGTTGCCTTGTAGATTACCAAAGAAAGTCTGAGCATACACTTGATCGTAACGAAGATTAGTAGCACCTATGTTCCTTGTAACATTTTGATCAGGAACAATGTTTCCTGATATAATCGTGCCGCCGACATCAAGGTCTGCACCTATATATGCGTTTAGTGCTACAGCTAGGCCGCCTTGGGTAACAATCGACCCTGTGCTGATATTAGAACTGTTAACTGTACTTTCAACTCTTAGTACACCTGTTTGAGGTTCGCCTGTTTTTGATGATATCTTAATGTTGCCTCTAATATCAAGGGCTTCTTCAGGCGCAGCATTGTTAATACCTACTAGGCCAGCACTGTCAATTCTCAGTATAGTAGGTGTGCTGGTTCCACTTCTTAAACGGAAATCAATATTTGATCCGCTGGTATTGTGTTGTATAACCCCAGCTTCGCCATCTATACCAATACTAAGCTGCCCGCCTGTGCCTATTTTTAAACCTTCGTTGTTTTTAATTCTAAGATCAAAGTCTGTAGATGAGCTAGCATTGCCTCTTAAAAAGTTACTAGCAGGAATAGTCTGACCTGCAACTACTAGGTTTTCTGCTTTTTCCGCAGTGCCCCAGTATTTTAGAACATTTGTGCCTACCAATGCTTCAGCACTGATATTCATGCCTGGATTAACACCGCTTCTAAAACCTGGTATTGCTGTTTTAGGAACAAACTGTTGCGCACTGATTATTATAGCAGTTTGATCTTGTATTTTTATCGAAAGCACATTATATGTTTGATCATCCGTACCCACTATCGATTCGGCTTGTGCTCCAGTTAGTAGTCCATCGCTAAATTCTGGGCCGACCAGTACCCAACTTGTACCAGTAAACAGATATAGCTGCTGACTTTCAGTGTTTACCCAGAGATCGCCTGCGTTTGAATTTGCTACAGCAGGTTCTGCGTTGGCTTTTTTAAGACCACCTGATGCGACCCAATTAGTGCCATCATATATTTTTAATTGATCTACACCTAAGCTGGTATCATACCATAGTTGTCCTTCTACTGGACGCTGTGGTGCAGTAGAATTAGCAAAGTTTTCTAAAAGATGTAAAAAGTTTTCAGCAAACACCTGTCCATAGCCTGTGTAGTTTCTTCCTACAAATACTATACTGGTTTCATCATTAATTGTACCGTCTTCAACAGTAATAATGCCTTTGTTAACAAAGTCGGTATATTTAATTTCGTATGCCATTATCTATCCCTTACCCTGCTAAACTCTGTACTCGTACGGTATAATCTATCTGTATCAATCTGTTCAGTGACTTTTGTACAGGGTGGAAAATAACGTGAGTTAAAAGTCTGCCTGTAGCGTCTGGGTTATAACTACGCAGGCCCAGTTCATCAAATACAAACGCATCATCAGCATTGGTAGCTGTGTCAAATGCCTGTTGACCATTGGGTTCGCCATAGTCTAACAAACAGCTAACAAGAATGTCAGTATAATTTGTGCCGCTTACATGACGTGTTTCAATTTTGTTGCGAGCGGAATCAGTGTTGTTTACGCTGCGATCATCTACAATCTTAGTATAGGTTTGATTGTACAGGCTAGCATTAGTACCAGTTGAGTTTGGTGTAAGATATGTAATCACACCAGTTTGGTCTACAGTAGTTCCGCCGTTACCAAAGCTCATTTCGTATATAAACCCTTGGCCAGCGTTGCTCAAGCTTTCAGCAAGAGCAATACTCATATTTTCATAATGAATGGCATTTCTTTTGTCAATATAGACATGATTAGTTGTAGGATCGAATATCTTAATATGACCTTGTATTCTTACACCATTGTTGTCTTGCATGTTTCCGCTCATTGTTTTTCCTATACTGTATTTATTCTGGTAGCTCAGTTGTTCCAGCACGTAAGAATCTTGCTATGCTATTTTCAGCAGTTGACAGTGATTCTCCCAGTCTAGTCCAAGTTTGTCCTATTTTTTTGACCACTGTGATTCTAGTTTCGTTTGCAGGAATTGTCGAAGTACCTAATGCTGTAGAATTACCATTTTCGTCTAAGTAAACGTCAGTAACTTCGAGTTGGATGTCTTGGATATTTCTAGCAGCAATTTGTGCAGATGTATACAACTCCGATACTGGTATTGTTAATATGTCGCCGACTTTATAATTAAATCCGCGATTTGTTGCTCTACTTACAGAAACTACTCCATTAGTTAGTGTAACATCAAACTTAGCAAATAATCCAGAACCGCCGGCTGCACTTATAGTATATATTGTAGGTTGTATAATGCCCGAGTCGTCTTTGTAAGTACGAGTATCAAGCACTGGATCTAATTGATATTTTTCTGTATCAATTATTGTATAAGAATTATTCTTTTCGATAAACTCGTTTATCGGGTCAACTCCAAATTCTTTCAGTGCTATTGTATCGCCTTTCGGACTATCAAGTGCTATAGTAGCATTAAACACGTCTAGTGATGTTTTTCGCAGGCGTGTGCCGCTACTAAACACTTCTATATTATTGTCTGTTATAGTAAATCCAGGCACAAATGTATTTGTTACCTTAATAATATCGTTATCTGTTGTTTGTTCGTTATATACCAGTGTCTGATCCTTGTATGGAACAGTCTTGCTAGCATTTTGATCAAACAGTTTTTCAGCCGCAGGATGAACTACAGGAGTACCTGTGCCCAGTGTACCTCTGCGCAACTGACGCAGTGTATTTCCTTCTTTTACAAAGTATTCAATACGTTCGCTGTTGATCCAAACGATGCCGGGCAAGTTGCCGCCTTTGTTTGGTTCTGCTAGATCTGTTCCGTCTACTACTTCAATTCTTAGATCATAATAGTTTAATGGTTGTGCAAGTGCTGTTGTTGCAGTGTCGAGACGCTTGAAGTGTGTACGATTCAGCATATCCTTAAACTGTCTGTAGGCAAATCTTGGCGCATTTACAGGCATAGTAAAATGTATTATGTCAATGACATCATTTGCCGCTGGCAGACGTACTAGTCTAACCTTGGTTCTATCATCAGTTACATAATAATCAACGCTGGGTGTTAATAGTTCTCCATTTACAGCTACCCAAACATACTCTGCATCAACAGCAGGTGTTCTCAGTGCTATTTCGCCCACTGTTAATCTATTGTATGTAACATATTGTACATCTTCAGGTATTAGTGTAGTTCTAGCAACTACATCATAGTTTATTCTTTCAATTCCTAGTACGTTGTGATTGCTAAATTGATAAATTTCTACTGTAGTGCTGTTAGTCGGAGCAGTGTTTAGTATAACAGTCTTGTTTGAAATTCTGTAGTCACCATCTGTAATCACATAGACCTCAACAAAGTCGCCTGGAGCACCAACTTCATCTGCTAGTATAATGCTGCTGTTGGCAATTTCTAAACGCCACTGTACTGGAGACACAATTTCAACTCCGTTAAGGAATACACTAACATCCTCAACTCCCAGCGATCCCACTGGTTGTTGGAATGTTTCAAGCGCAAACTCTCTTTCACTTAGTTGAGAAATTGTAAATTGCTTGTTATATCCAGCGTTTAGTATAGTGTTGCCGACTTTAACTAAGATGTTGTGTTCATTTGGCAGAGCATAGAACGGTGCAGACAACAGTTCAAATTGTGTATCTGTACCATTGGCAACGAACGTGTCTTTTGATACTTGACTATAGTTTATTTCTGTGTTAGTATTAAATATAACCCAGTATATAGTCTTATCTGCTGTGGTAGGAGTATCAAATCTAAATGTTGCTCTATTATCGTCCTCAAACAGTGTAACAGTTTCAGCTTCTCCGTCAACAGTTACATAGACGCTGGCAGTGTCGACCCATTCTACACTAGTTTTGTAGTCAGTTTGACCTTCCACAGATGTAAAGAATCCGTAGTCCATAATATCCTGTGTACCAAGACCCATTGTGAGAATGTTTAGTTCTACGCCGTCAACTGGGTTAAGAATAGTTACAGTGTTGTCGGTCCAGTCTATAGTATATTCATCGTCTGCTAGGATTTCGTTGTCTAGTTTTACAAATACACTGTCGGCGTTGCCGGGTGTTGTGCCCAGTGCGTACTGTGTTATGCTTGCGTCCATAATATAGCTTTGGCTATATATGGTGCCTTGACCACCGCTTTCTCTAGTGTAAACTTTGATGTCAAGTGTATCAAGTACTTGGCCTGGGACTAGTTCTTCTGGGCCGCTGCTGGTTGTAGGTGTTACAAAGCCATCACCGTCTACTATGATTTCTTCTGGGTTCAGACCTTTGGCAGTTTGGTATGACAGGTCACCGCCTGACAGTGCTACATCATAACTCAACGGATCAGGAATAACACTACCATCGCTGGTAATTTTTCTAACAATTAGAATATCACCATCTAGTAGCGATATACCTCTGTCATCAAGGTCTATAATTTTAGTAACGCCATCGCCTGTGATACTGTTGGTAATTGCTGTTGGATTTACGGGTGTGCCTAGGTCGTAGTCAGGGTCGTCAAGTCTTACACCATTTTTATAGATGTTGTAAACTATGCCATTTTCTAGAACATTGGTCAATTCTACAGCAATAGTAGAACCGTCGGCTATGAATACTTCATCTTCAAACGTGTTGTCAAAAGTATCCCAAGTATCTGTATACCATCCTTGACTGTCCCAGCCGCTTGGTCCGCCGAAATCAAATCCGCGCACTTCAACTCCGCCATAGTCTACACCACTCATAAGCTGTGCTAGATCGTTGCCCAACATACCTGCTACTGGTGTATAGGCGAATTTGATTCTATCTTCCGCACTCAACATGCTGAGAGGTCTGTAGTATCCGACTGTGATGGTTGCTTCATTTGCAGGAGGACGAGTAAACGTTATACGACCTTTTTGATAGGAATATCCGTCTGTAATTTTCTGTGTGCCTGGGCCTGCTGCGCTGTTTACATCGCCATAATTAAACTCTTTAGCAAGTGTTTCAGCAGTTGGTATATAATCGACATTGCTGTAGGTATATTGACTTCTTAATTGTTCTACTCCGTTGACAGATATCTTGACTTTTCTGTTGTCAAGATCCATTGGCCATTCTAGATTAAACACTGTGTTGATGTTTGTTCCTGAGAATGTTTCTGTTTCTGCTAGATCTTCAAAAGTGTAAACTCCTGCTGTTCTATCAAACTTGATTCTGATGCTGGGTGTTCTTACTAGACCATTGCCCAATATAGCACTGGCTGCGGCGACTACTCCATCGTCAGTCTGCGGGCCTTCAATAACAACACGGGGTGTAGTGATATATCCACTGCCAGGATTAGTTATTTTAATTTCGGTAATACGACCGTAACCTAGATAAGCTTTTGCTGTGGCTCCTGTGCCTTCACTTGATTCAAATCTAATTCTTGGTTCACTGGTATATCCGCTACCTGGGTTAGCTATTTGTATTTCTTTTATACTATAACCTATGTTGTCTGCCCAGTGCTTTCTAGGATATGACTCACTCAACACATTAGCCCCAACCAACACACCGTCTTGTATAACAGCTCTGCTGGCTTCTATACGCTTGGTCAATCTGTCGTAGTAAGGAGCATTGTCAAAATCAGTTACACTGCTGTTGGTGCTGTCTAAGCTAGTGTACGAGCTAATGAATTCTCTAATCTTAGTGCTATATGGCTTAACTTCTTCAACATAGGCTTCGAAACTTGGAAGCTTGTTGTTTTCAAAGTTAATTTTTTGCTCAAGTTCTCCGAGATTATGCTTGACATTAACAAAGCTAGACTTGAACATCCAATCAACTCTCTGTTGCTCTGATAGGATGTAACGCAGGCTAGCAAAGAACAACTGATTGTATTCTACTGCTAGGTCTGTGACGAGAATATCGTCTCTCAGTGTTTCTAGAATAATTCTCAACTCTTTGGCAGGATTGTTATCGTAGAACCAGCTGTCAAAGCTGCGGTTGTCGAAGCCTACTGTGTTTTTACTAAAATCATAGAGACTGTCGCTGAATTGTACAGTTCCATTTTGACGACCTATGGTTTTATAGTTTATAGTGTAGTCTTCTGTGTCTTCGTTGGCAACTTTTTCTAACAGTAGCCAGCCGCCAGTACCCACATTATTGATTTTAACTATATCACCGACTAGGTCATCTAAGCTGGTTAATAGATACGCTCCTTCGATTTCATAATCTATATTTGTAAATTGATTGAAGCTAGACGCATACCAGTCAGCGTAATTCCAGTATATACTTACGTCAAAGTCTTGTAGGCTGCTTCTGAACCAGGTGTTAGCAGTGTCGTTCCATGAGTACAATGCCCACTTTCCGTTCAGTGTTTCGTCACTGTTTACTAGTACAGAGAATCTTCTTGTATTAACTAGAGTGCTTTCATTATAGCCGCTGCCGTCATTTACAACTTCGGCTGACACAACCTGTCCTAGATTGTTTATAGTTAGTTCAACGTCAGCATTAACTCCAGTGCCTACAATATCTACACTAGGTGCTGTTTTGTATCCGCGGCCACTGTCAACTATGTCTACACGTATTAGACGACCGTTTAGAATTACTGGGCTTAGTCTAGCAGGTGTTACTTTGTTAGTGCTTACAAAACGCAGTTCAGAATAGGTATCAACTGCTAGGTCATACAGCTTTGTGGCTGTCGACGGTGTTGGCTCTTTTTCAAAAAGTCTGTCTATGTCATATTGGTCTACAACAAGATTTTCTGCTAGCACTAGGTTGGCACGTTCTATAGTCTGCTTGAGTGCTTCTATTCTGTTGACAAACATGCCCTGTCTTGGACGGTTCTGTATACCATAACGCTTGGCTATAGGAATATTAGGATCAGGCACTGGTCTATTGTTGGTGTCAACGCCTATCAAGCTGTCAAACCACTTGCGTTCAATGTCAGCATCAGGACGACTGCGATCTAAGCCGTCTGACATTAGACGATACTGTGCGTGAGTGTTTTGTAATTTTTGTGAGCCAACATTGTAACGAATGTTTAGAACTAGATCATCTGATGTTACTAGGTTATCAAAATTGTTAAGAACAAATTTATTCTCACTTAGGAAACTAACAAATCTGTATCCCTGTTCTCTTGGTCTGGCTACTAGATTAGCCATTTCAAATGTACTGATGCTTCTGTCTCTAGTAGATGGAATTGTTCTCTTGTTTTGTACCCAGTAGTAATACTTGGTACTGAATATTTGGGCGATATCATCGTATGTCAATCTAGCACTGTACTTGCTGTTGACGTAAGGAGCAGTTCCACTTACGCCCAGTTCGATACCTTCATCAGTATCTGCTAGTTGATTCCATTGACTTGGTAGATATTCACTTTCTACCCATTCATAGATATCAATAGTAGCATCAGGCATTAGTCTATTCCACTCGTTCTTTTGGAACGCAGTAGTGCCCTGGTATGCGAAACTAAATCTAGCGGTATTGATGTTCCACCATGTTTGACCTACGTGTTCACCTGCCCAGTATCTGCTGGGATCAACTGTTAAATCTGTTAGATCACCTACGTTGTAAGCAGCAGGATCAAATCCTATTTTGTAGGTCAATTCTTGTTCTACAATACCAGGTATCTTGCCCTGTATAGGATCAACATAGTCAACATAGCTGACTATTTGATTTGTACGCTTGTTATATAAGAATACACCTTCAATTCTCGATACATCTACAGGAGTTACGCTTGATCTTAGCGTATTCCATGCTGTATCGCCTTTTGGTTTTCTGTAGTCTACCACAATGCCCTTGCTTGAATCGCCAGCACTGTGTGAAGGCACGCCCACATACACATGGTTAGCATTGGCTAACAGTATTTCGCCAAACTCTGACTGAGCAGTGTCGTAACGGAATTGTTCGCTGTATACTAGTCTATCATTTAATTCTTCAAAGATATAAACTACACCTGTGTCTAGTTTGATATTTCTAAAATTAGTGAATCCGTTGTCAAATGTTACGTCACCGTTGTCAAAAGTAGTTGGTATTCTTTGATCGCCATTTAGACTCGAAACTGCTAAATTATCTTCGCCAAAACTAATATCATATCCAAACTGTTCGCTTTCTTCGTTGTTTGGAGGAGTTAATGTTTGACTTAGTACAAACTCTCCATCAACTTGTGTATAAACATAAACCTGTCCTTGATCAGTTTTAGCAGTATCGTCAAGCGGAGCACTGATAGCAAACTGTGTGCCAGCTGGATTAATAGTGATCTTTCTAGCCCAGTTGATAGTGTTTTGTAGCTGCGGTGCGTCAATAATTTGATCTAGCAGATACTTGTCGTCCGTTTCTCTGTAGATCAACACTTTGGTTTCGCTAGTGCTGCTGGCATCGACTAATTCAGCAGTTACTACAATTACCTGTGCGTCACCACTTACATCATACGCATTGCTAAACTGAGCAATATTTGTAACTGGGTCAAACACTGCTTCATCATAAGATGCTATATCTGTTAGGTTTGGCAGATATCCTACATAATCAATTAGATCAGTTATCTCTGCCCACACAGTTGTTGAGAACGGTTCGTTGGCAGCTATGTTAGTTGTAGCTCTGTAGAATTTGTTGTTGAATCGTACAATGCTACCTACTGCGTAACCATAGCTGTTGTCCCAGTCTCCTCTGTAGTCAGTGTCCTTGCCTCTGCGCCAGCTGATATTGTTCCAATAAATAGGATCCTGTATTCTGTTTTCAGTTTCTGACATATTTTTAAGAGCAACGTAATAGTCATCTCTATAAATTACAATATCGCCTTCTGAATACGCAGTAATCTGATATTCGCCACGGAAGCGATCAGTAGGTTTGACGCCATGACGGAATATTTCTATACTGCCTGGATGTTCTCTTCTCTCTGTTGAGTCATCTCCAGGAAGCACAACACTATTGCTTGAAACAAACAGTGTGTAGTAGTTGTCAACCTGTTTAATTTTAACTGATTTGCCGAATCCTCTGTTGGCTGTTCTGTACTCGCTTACAAACAGTTTTTGGAATCTATATCTTCCGTCTGGTAATTTACGGAATATTGCTACAGCGCCTTCACCGTTGGGGCCTGCTGTTCCAAATTCATCAGCTGAAATGTGATATACCTGTGTATAATCTTTGTTTAGACTGAACGGTGGGTTTGGTAATCTTTGTACACCTTGTTCTATTATTTCGTTAAAGAAGAAATACTCTTCATCTACCACTGGCGGTATTTCATTCCATGCTCTAGTATCGTTAAAATCTGAACTGTGTTCAAATACTATTAATTTTCCAACTTCATTTGTTCCGACAGCGATATCATTTCCTGGATCGTTCACAGTTCCGATAACACGGTCAACATCGCCCGGGCCTCTAATTATATTGTTGGCGTTGCGTCTTATTTCGTAACGTCCAATATTATTTTGTTGTAACCATGAGCCCGATAATACTTTTACATAAACTCTTACACTATTAAAATTACGTTTCATATACATAATTTCTGCACTACTGGTTGTTGTAGTTGTAAGTGCTAGGCCGCCTGCGCCATCTCTCGGAGTTTGTACATCTTCAATAATGTCTCCTACTTGCGGCTCGAAAGGAAATCCACCAAAGTCAAATCTAGTAAATTCAAAATCAATATATCCGTCCCATAGATCATATATAGTCTGTGTTTTATTAGTTACAGAATAGTTTCCAGTAATTCCAGCAGTTTCTAATGCATCGGTCAAATCTCTATTGTCTAGGTCGTACACACGGAATTCAAAGCTGTCTCCTGTAGACAATGTGTCAGTAAATAATTTACCTGCTCTTACAACCCAAAGGTCACTAGGAATTTGTTGTTCTGTACCGTTAACACCGTCAGCGCCTGCTGGGTCGCCACGGTATGACAATTGAGTAATAACGCTTACTCTATTTCGATTGAGAACATAGTTACCAATTGTAACTATTGTGTCTTGAATATTGTAATAAGAATTTAACGATCTATTAGAATCTTGTAGACGAATGTCAGCATACACTAAGCCTCGGCCTATATCATAGTAACGTCCATTATTAGAATAACTAGGGGTTTCGATATACCAAAAACCTGCTACTGCATCGGTTGTACTGAATGTATTCTCTTCTGTATAAAATCCTACAAAGTCTACATCTTCAATAAACAATTCGCCTGTGATATCAAACGTACCGTTGGTATCTTTTAGATACAATACAGTACTGTCTCTGCGGGTGCCTACATAAGCAACTTCGGCTTGGCCAGTATCTGTTGTAACTGTATCTCCTACGCCAGGCAGGGTAATAAAAGTCTCTATGAAAAATACATGATCAATCTTTTCTATGATTTCATGATCTTGCTGTAAAAATTCAGGAGTTATCTGTGGTATTTCGCCGTCAAATGGCAGGAATACATCCAGTGTTGGATATGCAAAGCTGCGTCTGTTCCAAAATAGATTTACGACATCACCAGCTTTTGTACCTAGATACGTGTCTCGAGGAGCTCTTACTAGTAGGTGATCTACTGTGTTGCCTTCTAGACCAGGGTCGCCTGCAACTAGCAGAGTTAAGCTAGTTGAGTCCGCATCTGCGCTGCTGGCTATATTAATGTAATTGTCAAATGTGCTGAATGGCTGTGTTGTGATTTGTGGTAGAATTTCTCTATTTGCTTTCCAGAGGCTGTCGCGGTCTTTGACTATATCATTTTTATTGTAGGCAGCATCAGCATCAAAGTCGCCTTTGAATCTTGTGTTAACTCCGCTGGCTGTTGGCAATCCTACTACTAGATATTCGCCGTCTTCAGTTACATCTAAACTAGAAGCAAATCCACTATCTGAAACTGTGAATAAATCACCGTCGTCTAATACCAATTCTTGGTCTATATTAAAATTAAATGTTTCTTTGGTTCTGCGATAGTAAAAAATCTTGCCGTTGCCGTCGCCTGGGGCTGCTACAAATAAATTGTTGTTGTCAGGAGTAGCTGCTATGTTGGTGCCGAAATCTTGTACAGTGCTGTCAAATTCAGAAAGATTTACAAGTGTCTGACGGTTTACGTAAACAGGATCGTTTTCTAAAACTGACCAGTCTCCATTATAATTGTCGACCCACACACGCTGTTGGTTGTACAATTTTTCTTGTGCTAGCTGTGCTAATTCATCTAAATCGTCAACTCTTACACTTCTTAATTTAGTCAGTATATAACTCTGTGTAGCAAAAGGAACAATTTCATTATCTTCAGGAACCTGTATTTTAACTTCTTCTAGGCTTACGCTGTCTACTTTGTAGATGCTGTTTATGTTAAATTCTTGTGCTGATCTAACACCTACAAGATCGCCAGCCTGTACATGATCCTTGGCCCATTTGTCTAGATAGAGACTGCGTAAAGGTATCCCTTCGCTGTTAAGTTCTTGACGATCTTCTAGTTCAATTACGTTAGCATTGGTTGACACATGTTGGTATACGTCCCAGGGTGTAGCATTTACTTCAGTGACCCATACATATTCGCCGAGTCCCAGTTGATTCACATCACCTGTGTTAAGTTCGTCAGTGGTGCCTGCTATAAATGTAACATCTTCTTCGTTGACATAGCCTGCTGAACGTATGTATTCGTCAACTAACGGTTTAGTTGGGAAAGGTGTGTGATCATAATCTGCAGGGCGATCATACATTTCAAAAGGCAGTATACGATAAATTTTATCAAAGTTAACAGCAGGTATACTGTTCACAAGTTCTACTGATTGCGGTGATTCTTGAATTTTGTCCTGCTTGAGATTGATTTCTATTTGCTGAATATTATCCACAGCACCATATCTGCCGACCTGTAGTGCCCATTCTTCAAAGAATTCTAAGCTTTCTTCGCCAGCACTGCTGAGTTTGACAAACATCTTGTCAAGAGCATTTTTAGTGCCTTTGTCTTGAATCATTCCTTGATAGAATTTGTATTGGCTTACATCGTCGTTGATAATGTTTGCTAGATACTGACGCTTTTGATAACCAGTTAGGTGCTGTGCCATCTTTTGTAGTTCAGCATCAAATCCGTCTGTGTCGAGATCGTAGAAATCTGCGAACTGATTAATTCTGTAATCAAAGTTTGTGATCAGTTCAGCCTCTGGCTTTTCATTTAATCTAAACCAGAAGTTGCTGTTAAAATCTTTAGTGCCCGGAGCATTTTCTGTAGCCACATAGAAGAATTGCTTGTATTTTACTAGGCTACCGATGGCATAGTCTTTCCACTGTGTCCATTCTGTGGTTTTGGCATCATCAAACACAAATCCAGGAATGTTTAAGCTGCCGTTCCAACCGTCTGAACGATATCCTGCTACTTTAATTCTGTCTCTTCTATAACCAGTGCTGGGTTGATAAAGAACGTCGTTGAATATAGTAAGATTGTTGACCAATACAACATGCTCTTTTTGTACAAGAGGTAACGCAATAGAATACAGGCCTTCGTCTGTGCTAACTATTTCAAGACCGAAACTGTTTTCATCTCTTAGCAAACTTCCAAATTCTCTTGGAAGTGATTGTCCGTCTGATTGAAGTAAGCTGTAGTTATAAAAATCATCATAGATATCATCAACTACTACAAATTCTCTTTGGAAGAAGAATCTGTTGGCAGCAGGAGAAAGTGTAATAACAGTGCCACTGGCCCAACCCTGTGTGGTCCAGAATAAGAATTCTCTAGCGGCGGCATTCCAGTTGTTTACACGACCTTCAGATTCTACAAAATTAAAATCAAATCCAAGGTCATTTAATCTTGCGCCATATCCTAATAGGAAATCAACTACGTCTTGACTGGTTCTCAGTACTGTGCCGTAAGGTATAGAAAGAGGTTTTCTTGATTCAAAGTTTTTCTTAAACTCAGCAGTTTTTCCTCCTACTATCGGAAGAGCAGGCAGTCTTGCTAGATTGTCTGTATTAAAAGTGTCACCCGAAGTAAAGGTTGCTGTTGCTCTATAGAATGTATTATTGAATTGTACAACTTGACCTTCTTGATATCTTTTGTCGTTTTCCCATTCTGCTGCTGTTTCTGATATACCACCCACAGTGACCGCTGTGCTGCTGGTTCCTGCTTGTGGAGCATAGTAATCGAAGAATGATGCGTCGTTGTTATAACCTCTAACAATAAATCCGTTGGCTACTTTTTCAACGGCCACACCACTGTACACTGCCAGTTCAATAGGCGAGCTGGTATTGAAGAATATTTGATAATTTTCTTGTGGGACAAAGATGCCGCCTTCAAAATTAGCACTGGGTGATCTGCTTTCTAGTATTAGGTTTAATTTTTGAGTATCGCTAAATCCTGCTAGTTTAAATCCTAGTTGATTTATTAGCGTTGTTAACTGTGTTTGATAATCACTGTATACTGCTAGTACATCGCTGGCTACTAGATTGTAGATGTAGTTTACAAATCCGGCAGTGAGTATTCTTTCGTCGTCAGCAAATGTGTTAGGGAATACTATGTCTGTGTTTGAGATAGGCTTGCTAGATTGTTGATAAACTTTTTGGCCGGCTAGGTTTCTTGATATTCTGCTTACGTCAAATCCTGCGCCCATTGTTTGTGCAGGCTTGTTTAACAACATACTGGTAATTAACGCAAACGGATATTGTGAACTTCTACGCCATGCTGTTTCTACAGGTGCTTCGTCGCCGAAGTTAAAGTTGCCAGTGCTCAATCTCAACACAAAATTCTTAACATAGCCGGAGCGTAGGGGAGATTTTAAATTGCCTTGATTGTCTGCTGGGATAAAGTTGGCCAGGCCGGCACGAACAAATTTATCCTTTACTTGTATTTCTTTACCAGGTTCTCTTACAATGCCCTGCTCTAGGTCTCTCCAAAGTATAAGGTTATCGCTGGTATATGGTGCTGGACCATAAACTGTGTTCCACCATGTTGGCTTGATTGTGAATCCCAACATTTCCCATGGATGTGAGTGAGGACGATCTGTGTCATACGCACGCTTGTACACACCTCTCCAAAATCCTGGTGCTAGTTCTCCTTGTGGATTGTTAGCATTTGAATAGTTGAATGTAAATTCGTTTAGACGATCGTAGAAGAAATTGTCAGTGTAATCGTTGTCAACCAGTTTTAACCATTGTGTAAATTCTGTTAACAGACTTCTGTTTAGTTCTGTTCTAGTAAATTCACTAGATCTAAAATCGCCGCCTGCAAATCCGTAGACGTCAGTTATATCTTCTGACCATTCAACTTTGATGTTGTTGAATATTCTTTTTTCTAGTTCTAAAAGTAGCTCGTCTCTATAGTCTAGGTATGCTCTAATATAGCTGCCGTCGTGACCTCTTACAAAAGGTATGCCCACAGGATACGCATCTATTTCAATATTGTCTTGGCCACCACGAGTGTTTTCTGCTGATGCTGCCATGTACAGTGTTCTGTTTAGACCTTTGAACTGTAGAGATTCAATTGTGCCTGTGCCTCCCAGAGCTGTGTCTGCTGCTCTAGCTGCTGAACGTGAAGTGTATACTGGATAGAACCATCCTCTGGCTCCTAGCAGCGGATGACCGTCGACTATAGAACCGTAGATTTTATATGGGCCTTCTGAAGCGGGCTCGTCAGTTTGGAAAGTATCATCAATAGTTAATTCAGGTTCGTACTTTGGATACAATCCCAACTTGCTAGGTGTTGGGGCAACAAAGCCGCCATCTGTTGTAGCATATTCTACTATTTCAATAGTGTCGCCTTCTCGTTGATCAGCACTGATAAGAGCATATCCATCGGTGTTAAATGTATAATCTCTGTTGTGTGTTAGTTGACGACCATTGAGGTAAATCAGCGCACTTCTAGCACTGGGATCGCTTAGAGAAAATGTTCGGCTCAGAGCATAGAATGTTGATCTGGGATCTAATACTTCGTATTCGATTCTATTGAACGGACCATAGCCTATCATATCTGAGAAATAGAAAGGCTGACTTTTGATCTTGTCCTTGTTCATTTCTGCTAGAACTCTGTCAACGTGTATTCTAGTTTCGCCGTCGAATCCCAGTGTTTCGGCAGTTTCTAAAAACACACGCTTGAACTTAGCATATTCATCTCTGCTGTATCTCAATGCCTTGACAATGTTGTAGTCTTTGGTGGTAAGGTGATACAAAGGTAGGTTGATTGGTCCGGTGTGCTTTACAAACTTTTTACCGTATCTGTCAATATCGCCAAGATCTCTGATGTTGCTGGTTCCTGGGAATACTCCGCTGAACTGATTCAGTTCTTCGACCATGCTGCTAACATGATCAATTACTTCGCCTAGTGTAAATTCAGTCACGTCTTGGTTCAGTGGATTGCGCTCAAGGTTATGAGGAAATTCATAATATCCGTTGACATTTTTAACTGTTGTGCTGCGAGTTTTTATTACAACTACGTCGCCTTCATTGAGATCTTGATAAAATCTCACAAACGCTCTTGAATTAATTCTGTCGATTTCATAGTCTTGAAGTCTAACTTTTAAGCTGTTGTTAACCTGTACAATTACCTTGAGATCATTTAGATCGCCTGCACGATCATAAACGTCTACTTCAAAACTGTTGACTGTTAGATCGTCGGCGATGTACTGTGTTACGACATACTGCTTGCTTAGAGCAGGCACACTTGACCATCCGTTAACCCAAGCAAAGTCAGTTCTGGTGCGATATCTTCTTAGGTTTGCTGTGTCTGTGGTAACTGTTTCTACACCACTGTCAGTTTGTACTGTAAAACTGTCAGTAAGTAAATTGAAGTCAAACAGTATGTCACCGCTGTTTTCAATATTTCTATATGTTAGAGCAAAATCTAATTCAGGATCAGTCGAGCCGGTGTCCTGTCTATAGCTGAATATTTTTGTCCCTCTAAATGTAGCACTGTCAAACACATCAGTATCTGCGAACTCGTTGCCCTGTGGACAGCATAGATCAAACAGCGGAGGTTGGTTGCGCTGTGTTTTTTCCTGTGCTATTTGCCAGTCTGTACCATTGTAGAAAAATGTTTGACCAGCATATCTATTACCCTGTGTAACAAACACTGTTTCGTTTTCTAAAGGATCAGTGTCCGCTGTTTCAACTAGACTAATCTGTCTGTTATTTCCTATTTCTATAAAGTTTACTTGATAGATTTTACCACGCACTAGTATGTCAGTATCTGCTATAAACAATACTCTCATACCATCAGCAATATCAACACCGTCTACGTTATATCCTAATTGACCTTCTATTGTACTAAACACATCTTGAGTAAATGTATCCACAAGATCAACATCACGTTTGGCTTCTGTACCAAAGTTGTACAGTTTAAGTCCTGCTTCAAATTCAATAATAGGACGCTTGGCTCTAGTTTCTTCGTCAATGTTAACTGGTAGATCGTTGCGCAGAAAACTAGTCTCAACAACACTTCTATGGAACCAACGGTTGTAGCGACTCCACGCATTTCTATCACGTGCGGCTCTGTTGATTACTAGGTAATCTTTTTCAGCTGGGAAAGAACTAGCATTAGCAAATGGCAGTACATCAAACTGATCTGAATCAAAAGGTATTAATCTGTTTTCAGAATAAGCTGCTGGAATAATTAGATCAACGTCTTTGATCAAACGAATCTTGTCGCCAACACCTTCGACGTACCATTGATTCTGATTGTATTCAGCAGGAGTAACGTCACCAGTGAATTGTAATTTCATACCGTTTGACAGTTCTATTCCATCTGCGTTGCGATAGGTCTTCTTGCCTAGAATATCTGCTTCTACGTCGAGAAAAGTATTTTCTTCTACATCATAGATTCTTAACAGACCGCTGGTATCAATACTGTTTTTACTGATATAGTAAAGTCTTTCAGGTGAGTCGGCAGGTATTGTAAATTCAATAGTTCCACGTTCTACATAAACAGTAGCAACTTCTTCTCCATCTTCGCCTAGCTTGCGAATACCGTCTGGATACAGTGTGCTTACATTATCATCAGCTTCAAAGAAAACGCTGCCGCTGCTGGGAAGGATAATAAAGTCTCCCTGATCGTATTCGTTGCCATAGAGAACGCCGTCAAAAAGTCCGTTAGCTCTTAGACCTTCTGATCCAGCAGTGAGAATAGCAGTGCCTGGTGTAAACGTTCTGCTGATCGAAAATGCAATAGGATGGCCTGGTGTGTCTATTTCAAATCTGTAGGTCTGTCCTCTGTACAGTTTAAGAGTTGGGTTTCTAGTAAACCCGTCATTGAACACATAAGCAGTGTTGTCATCTTCTGTCACAGTGGTTACAGTGTAGGTGCTGACGATTTCTCTCTGTTGTCCTCTTAGAGGAATACTGAGAGGTCCGTTTGGTAGCCAGTAGTATTCACGGAAGTTTACAAATTTGTCCCAGTCTATGTGGGGATCCCAGGCATAGTATTCTTGGCTGTTTAGACGGTCGTGGTTGTCTGTGTTTGCTCCGAAGAAACGTAGAGATCCTAGATAGTCGTTATAATCTTTGTAGAAGGTAACATTATCCAGTGTGTCTTTGATTACAGCAGCTGGTTCAAACTGATAATTTTCTCTATCTGCACTTACATCACCGATATAGTTGTCGTCAGCTTTGCGAGCTTTGGCTGTTTTACGTCCTACAAATCCACTTAGCTTTTCTGCTACGCCAGGTTGTATCAGCTGATCGATTGTTCCTTGTAGAAACTTTCTGTTGGCTTCTGTTTTAAAAAACTTCGGTATTAGATCAGATGCTGTGCGCTTGTCATTGCCTGGTGTTGGTAGCGGACTTTCATTTTGATTATCGTTGTACGCCATTAGTAGCTAAAACCTCCGCCCATAGTGCTTGTTGGTGTGCTAGGAGAACTAGTTATGCCTGTTGTAGCAGTTGTGCTAACGCTGGTTAATACTGTGCCAGTGGCTTGTAGTTCTGTAGCAGTTAATTCGTCGATGATTTCTACATCCGCAACTGTTGCTGCGCTGATAAAGATTTCATCTGGTTCTGATTTGATTTCAAAAAGACTTCCAAATGACTGTGATCCTTGTCTAGGAACAATAATCACACTCAATAGTTTCGGACTAAGTTGATTCATAATGTAGGCACTCAGTTCTTGGAAGAAAAATGTTTCGCCGAAGTCCCAGTTTTCAATTGCGAAAAATCTGTCAACAGCCTGTATAATATCTGCTTTGAGTTCATTTTCGTTAACTACTAGATCTTTATTTCTTACAATTTTAAATTTCACTTGTAGGTCTTCTTTTGCTTTGCTGCCAAACAGCATCTTATACTTAACCGGATGATAAATCACTTCATCGCTGATTGATTTTATAGAATTAATTGCGCTGCCATAGTTTCTAAACAGCTGGTCATTGCTTTCTGGTTTCGGGTCAGTAGCTCTGCCACCAGTGAGGAATTTTCTCACTTCTGTATCATAGTTTCTAGTAAGCAGGTAAGTGTCGATTATGTTGCTAGCACTTGGGTCAATTCTGTAGTTTGAATCTGCAACATGTACATAATGAAACTTAAGGCCACTGCGACCTACAAAAGCTCTGTAGTTGGTATTAATTGTGGTGTTGTTGCGAGATTTATTTAGAGTCTTAAACACACCTTCTTCAAACAGATAAAATACTTGACCTTCAACTTCCCTGCTGTAAACTATCGCAGCTTCGTTGGTTACAATTTTAACAGTATTATTAGCGTTGTCAAAATATCTAAAATCTTCTACGCCGTCTGTAGTAGTATAACGCTGTTGAATAATTATTTTTTGCTGAGGATTGGCACTAGGCTCGATTAATTTTTCAAACAGGTCTGGGTCATCTATTACGCCGTCGTCGTCTAGATCAAAAAATTGTACTTGTATTTTTCTAGTATCAACATAGCCTTCGTTGTCTCTGTAAGCATCGCTGATATTCCATACAAAATCTCTAGTAAAACTATTGTTAGCGTCTGGTTGCTTGTTGATGTTTAATACTGTGATATTGTCTCTAACTATTTTTCCGGTTTTTGGATCGTAAATTTTATCAGCACTGTCAAAGAAGAAACGTATTTCTCCAGCACTTTCAAACACATAACGAAGATTTCTGTATGTAATGGTATATGTTTCGCCGTTGGTTTTAAAATACAGTAGCCAGCTTGAATCTAGATTCTGTCCGCTGATATCGCCTGCTTTACCTACTGCAAAATCATTAATAGTATTGACATCCGCTGCTAGCACAAGTTCCCAGTCTCGTTGGTCCACATCATATCTCAGAGCATAATCTTTGTAGGCAAAGGTTTGATCGATGATCTGTGTCTTGAGATCATTTGATAACGATCTGGAAAACTTAGGAACGATCTGTTCTAGTATAGCACCGTTGGGTATAAAGTCAACCAGTGTAACTGCTCCGTCGCCTGCTTCAGTAGGTTCAGCACCATTGCCCGATACAGCAGCTACTCTGGTCCATTTGTAACTGGTTGCTCCTACTGCTTCTATATTAGTAGTATAAGCACCGTCGGGTAAGAAATATTGCACAGCGCCTGACGATGAAAGTGGTGGAACAAATCTCACCAGTGTTCCTGCTTCTACTAATCGCAAATTGTTGACAGTGAACGAACCCAGTGTGTAAGCGGTGCCGTCTACGTCTTTGATAAATCCTGTATATTGATTTGTAAATTCAGTTGTGTTTTCCCAACTGGCATTTAGGTCAGTAACAATAATTTGTGGAAATTCTGAATAGTAGAAATTCTTAAGATTAGTGCTGGCAATTATATCTTCAACAGTGTTTACAATTATGCCTTCGATATCACTCTGTGTAGCAAAACTAAACTGTGTTTTTGTATCAAATGTTTCTTTATAAACTACACCGTCATCTGCGAACAGGCTGGTATTTGAATATTTTCCGCTGGCATCTTTGAGATCAAAGTATCTGCTGATGCCGCTGGATATTCTGTTTACTGCTTTGGTTTTTATAATGTCTTGGCTGATCGCAAGAGGACCAATGTTGTAGTCTTCACCAGTGATCAATCTATTTTGTGTGTAGTATGTTGCCGGGGCATTTTGTTTGATGCTGGCGTTTGATTCTGTAGCAGTGCCGTTGGCTACTGTGTTTTGTAATCTCAGGCCAAGTGTAAGAGTTTCTAGCGAACCTGTACGACCTTGGTATGGCACTTCTATGGTCACAGTGCCTATTGCACCTGGTGCAATAACACTAGGTCTATTAGCACTGGTTCTGTAATAGATTTTAAAATTGCCAGCAGGCAGGTTGCCAAATACACCATCACTAAACACTAGATTAATTCTGTCGCCTATTCTAGTAGTCACAGCATATACGTTTCTTATATTTTGAAATAGGCTGTTGTAGATGATGTTGTTGCCTTCTACTGAATCCAGTTTGGTCCAGGCAGTTGTTTCAAAACCGTTGGTGTCAACTGAATATATCCAAACGTCCGAATTGTTAATGTTTTCTGCGTCGATAGAAACTATTTGATTTGGAGTAGGATTATTAACAGAAAAAGTTCCGTTGTCTAATTTTCCTTGACGGAAATGCATAAAGAATCCTGTGTTGTTGCTGCCTGCACCTTGGCCGTCATCACGGAATAAAAACGCAGGACTAGTTCCAGGCAGTGGCGGTTCTTCTTTGATACTGCCGTTGTCGAAATCTGTGCTTACTACTTCAAAGCGAGTGCTTACACCTTCTACGTTCTTTGCGAATGGGAAAACTGGAACAGTGCTGTTGGTAGCATTGAATCGATATTTTTGTGTTTGTACGCCGTCTATGTTTTCGCTTTTGAGCGGAGTTCCTACAGCATTTGTAACTGGCAGTGCAGCGTTGAGCACTTTGATAAACTGTTCAAAATAATTAGAATTTGATTGATCATTCCAGCGAACAACTACGCCAGCAAGATTTACCCCAGAACTGTCTCTTATTGATTCAGTAGTTTTTACTGTGGTAATTTTTAGTAAACCGTTGGCTGCTTGATTGCGTCTTGGGTTGTAGGCAAGCATTCTAGCAAGACGCAGTATTGATTCTCTACGCTCTGCTGTTTCAAGGAAATTTTCTCTAGCATTGAGATCAATACGGAAACTTAGATTCTGCCCAAGGAAAGCAATCATATCAATCAGTGCAAGATATTCCGAACTTTCAATATAATCATTAAAATCTTCGGGGTAATTTTGACGCAGATAATTGATCATTGTTCTGCGAAGATTGTCGAAATCATAGCTTTGGAAGTCTGCGTTCCTAAAGCTTTGATATACTCTTTTCCAATCTTCGGCTACTAATAGTCTGTTTTGTCTATCGCTTGAAGACATGCTGAGATTCCTTGTTTACTATGATATTTATCCAGTTTGAAAAACTGCGTAGTTAATTATAGTAAGCCGTTTGCTTGGTCAAAACGGAATCTCAACTGCTCTGAAATATTATAAGGAAGGTACGCTATTTGACATTCTACACTTATACCCTGTTCGTAGGTGTCTACTATTATACTGTCAACACTTACTCTGGGATCAAAGTTAACAATAGTAGTAACATTTTGTATAATCGCTTCCTGAACCTGAGCAGTAAATGGTTCAAACAGTAGATCCCAAATTATGCAACCAAATGAAGGATCGCTTAATTTCTCACCTTGACGGATATGAAAATGATTGATAATGTCCTGCTTAATAAGTTCAAAGTCGTAGAGGCTAAATCCTTCGTTTTTAGTGCTAACTGTGCTGAACCCTCTATAGGCCCTGCCACTGCTGGCAGTTGACCCATTGGATTTAACAGTTACACGTTTGTACAGATTTTTTTCTAGCTCACTCATACAGTATTTATCTCGTTATTATGAGCCGGTTCTAGATGTGCCGTCAGCATTTTGTGGTCCTGGTAGATTTGAATCATCGATATCTGATGGTGTTTTGATATCAGTTCCGTCTTCAGGTACAAGCGGTACTCCGTCTGCTCTCTCTGAACTAGGCCCTAGAGGAATGAATCCTCTAGGGAAATCAAAGGCGCCGCCTTCATTCTTGCGAGCACTGAAATGCATAGCATCATCAATCGAAGTCCAGGCGCCGCCCCAACCTAGTCCATGTTTATTAGCAAGTTGTAGTGTGTTGGGTGGCATGTCTGTCATAGGTGCGTTAGCAGGACGTGGCGAGTAAAATCCATTAGGATATTGATTGTGTACTGGGTTTGGTGGATTGATGTCAATAGCGGCGCCGCTGGCATGAACACTCCAGGATCCTCCGCTAACAGTTTGACGTTTAGCATATCCCAATAGAGTGCGTATTTCATAACCACTGTCTTCTAGATCATCAATAAATCCTTGGAAATTAGGTACAAACAATTCTGCTACTTGTGTAGTAAGTCCGCGTTTTTTAGTTTTAATAGTTCCTAAGGGTCCGTCGCCTACAAAGAATCTTGTAGTAATGTTGTCAGGATTTCCTCTAGCTGCGTCAATCTGTTGATCGCCGCTGAATGTATTTACAGAGCCCTGAGACTCAGTTCCGTTTACTATAGAACCATCGCCTGTTCCGCCGTCGAATCCTTGTATGTTACCAGAATTAAGAACTGTCTGGCTGGTGGTAATTGATCCTTTGTTTTTAGCAAATGTATCAGGTGTTACAATTCTATCATTTGGAGGCAACATGCCAGGATCTTCTCTGTCTGTTTGTTCTTTTTTAAACGCTTGTGGGTTCATGTTTTCGTGATGCGACCAAGGTTCATGCTGTGGTGCTCTTGTTAGTATACTTTCATATGGTACAGGCTGTTGTGCTCCAGGAAATGTATAAGGTAGTGTAACTGTAGTTAGCGGAGATACTCTGTCAGCATCTAATGCAGCCTGTGCAGTTAATGCATTTTGCGCTGTGACTGCTGGGGTGCCAGATCCAGCAAGGTCACTGTTCCAATGAATTAGGCGAGCATCACCGGCTATGATCGACCCACCTAATAGATTAATACCAACCGCAGCTTCGTCGTATATACTAGCACCGCTTTGTCGTGTAATACTGGCTCCTGCTGTGGTACGAACTTCGCCGCCTGCTTGTTGGCTTAGTAATCCACCCACTGTTAGTCTATAACCAAATCCTATATTTGAATCAAAATTAGCAGCTTTTAGCATGTAACTCTGTGCTACATTATCATGCATAGTGCGGCCTGAAGTTCTAAAGAAACTTTGACCTGATTTCATATGTGTTGATTTATCTGACAATGTCATAATATCTTGATTAGCGTGGAGATAATAGCTTTCTTTGACTGTGGTGTTTAGATCTAAATCAATAGCAACGTCGCCGTTACCCTTAACTGTTAGTTTATAATCATGTCCTACAAAAAAGTTTGTATCCCAAGCACTTTCAACCTGTACACGGCCACTTTCTTTGTTATCAAGATATTGTGCTCCATCGCTGTATCTAGCAGTGGCTTTCATATTGATGTTGCGGCCGGCTTCTACGTTAAAATCTCTTTCAGCAGTAAAATTAATATCATTGTCTGACATGATGCTGATACTGTCTTGAGCATGAATATCAATTTTACCGTCTGATGTTATTTCTATCCATGCTGTGCCGCGACTGTTGCCTATGTAGATTAAATCTTCTGAATTGTGTAATAAAATTTGGTGTCCGGTTCTAGTTCTCAATCTAAGCAATTCGTTTTGCGGTATAGTTTCGTCGCCGCCTGTTTCGCCGGCTCCTTTGTTAATATAGAACGGTGGTCCTTCCTCTGCGTGAGTAGCACGAACAAATTTGTCATCGCCGTCGTCCATTACAAAGCTGGATCCGCCCAATCTATTAAAGGGCATGTTGGCACGTCTTCCAACGGCTCCTAGTTCTACTCTGGGGTTGCCAGTTCTTTTATCTGCAGGTCCAGGAGTACTCCATCCAGATACCATACTGGGAGTATCTCGTCTAGCACTGGTTGTGGTTGTGCCTCTAACTTCATCAAAAAGTAGGCCTTGTACTTCTAGCACATTTGTAAAATCTTTATTGTAGGGTTTTTTAAACAGTGTTGGGTCTACTAGTTCGCCTGTTTCAATAAGTTTGTTGTATTCGCCTACTGGTAATTTAACGCCTGTTAAATTTTGAGGTGTAGCTTCGGTTGTGCGCTCTGTACTTGCTCTGCCATCAGGAACCATAAAATTCATATAGTCGTCTTGTACACAACCGATCCAGTATCCGAAGTTAGGATTTCCTTCAGCAAATATCACAAGAACTCTAGTACCTATGTCAGGTGGTACTGCCCAAAATCCATAGCTTTTTTGAGTGTTGGCATATCCGTCGTCAAGGTTTATGCCTCGGCTAGAAGTAACTCCATAGAACGGTGACAGATACCTCACTGTTAATATTTCGCCGCTGCGTTCTGGACTGTTGCCTGCACCGGTATATTTTAATATTTCTACTTCAAGTGATCCCATATATTTTGGATCAAGATTGTTTACTATAAGAGCTTCATATGGTCCTGAGTTTTTTATTATTGTGCCGCTAGCTGCGGTTCTTGTATAGCTGGATGCCATTATTGAGGTCCTACGTTGTTAGCAGATGGAAAGGCTTTATCTGGTCTAGTTTGTCCTGGTCTTGTCGGTATAGTTATTGGGACAGGGCCGTCCGTTCTATTAGAAATGGTAGGCTCAGCGTTTTGTAACACTTCCAGCTGTCTTGTTACAGCACTGGCAAAATCAGTAGCACTTGTTGATTGGCCGCCGGTGAGTGCTGAATTAATAGCACTTTCATTGAACAGTGAACTTGCCCTCTCTACTAGATTAGATAACACAGCACCAGGATCTGCTAGAGTGCTTAGTGCCTCACTAATATTAGATTGTAGATCACTAGACAGAGCAGATTCAGTGCTGTCTGCGACTGGTACTGTTGTTGGCGGTTCTACGCCACTGTTGGTTGTAGCTACTCTAGCCAATCCAATATTGCCATTTATTACAGGTGATGCTGAGGCTGGTCCAGTTCCGTGTATGCCTAGATCTTTTATTTTTTCTCCAGTCCTAAAGTCATATCTATCATCTAGTGGATCTGTAGTTCTATACTGATAAACAGCGCCTGTTGCAGCCGGTAAAATAGTCGAAGGTATTGGTCTAGAGCCTGCATTTCCTCCTGTATACGCACCTACTCCTACTCCTGCGGCTTGCGCAGCAATTTGCGCTCTTGGAGTAGTTCCCGCTGCTGGGGCGGCGGTGTTAGGGCCGTCGAGCGCTAAAGAAATAGTTCTTATATTTCCAGTTTCGGCAGCAAGTATATCTTCTAATTCTTGATATATTGTGTTGGTGCCTTGTTCTCTTGTTTGTATCCTGTCAGGATCTGTGAGGGACAGATTGGAGTGTATATCGACTTTTGACCTATTATTTGGAGATTCTACTAATGGTTGTATATACTCTCCATTTTTATCTTTCACATAGTCAGCATAGTAAGTTTCACCTTTACGCACCGGTCTAAAATGTCCTTGCATAGCATAAGGCACAGGCATCGAAGCAAATTCTTGTGCTAGTTTAATCATGAATCTATCAGTGGATAGTGTTCCTGCTAGCCATTGATCTGACTGTCTAGTTCTTAATACATACATTATTAATGCATCCTGTACATCGGGTGTAAATCTAATTCTTGTAGTATTAATGCCTATTAATCCTATAGTATATCGTAATGTTTTTCGAATAAATTGATATCGACCAGCGGCTGAGCCTTGGTTAGCTGCTATCCTTTGTGTTTGAAAACGATCAACTTCAGCCAGGGTTATTTGTGTAAGCTGTGGATTAGAAGAATTAGGGACTATGCTAGTATAAGGATCGACTCCGGCTGTTGCTTCTCCTCTAGCCACAAAAGATAATAGCTGCATTTCTTTATCTGAAATTCTTATTTCTGTCATTTGTCTTTTTTACCTTGCGCTAATCAATAGCTATACTTTAATATAATTAGTTTGTTGATGTGCGCTAGAACGCAAACTGGCTTTCTGTTTATATGGTTGCGACATTAATTATTTTCCTATTAAACACTAGAATTGCCTTGTTGACTGTCAATTTTTTGAGCACGGCTTTGGTCTATTGCAGATTGACCGGAAGTATTTTGTCCAGGTCTTGTTGGTCTTGGTGCAGCACTACCAGTTCTTAGTGGAATCGGCGGCTGGGAATTAATGCCAGAACGTCCAATACTATTGAGAACATTATTAACTTCATCATTTCGAAATTGATCTAAGTCAAAAATTTCTGTATTAGAAGCAGAATCTGCACTTTGTCCAGGAAACACTCCAGTCCTTGGATCAAATGTTACTCCGCCTGCTCTTACAACTGGTGGTAGTCTCGATCCAGGTCTAGCTGCTTGACCTGAACCAGCAACTGTGCCGTCAGAATTAAATGTAGCACCTGTGGCTATATTTTGGGCACGCTGCTGTCTTAAAGCGGCATCGTCAGTAGACGCAAAGCCTTCGACTATGCTGGCGGAATTATCTATAGCTAGTATGCCTGTATTTTCGGTAGTAGATTCGGCGTCTTGTCCTCTGCGTCTTATCAGTTTAATTGTTTGTTCGAAACGACCTTTAGAAAAATTATTAGTAACTGCCCAGCAACTGAACAATCCACTAAACTGAGATACAACTTGTGGGAACTCCATAGTAGCACCTTCTATCTGATAATCGAACGGTGTTTTAAAATTAACTACTACAAACACTTCATTTTGCATATAATTCATTGTGCCGTCTGTGGTAAGGTTAGGACTACCGGCGGCAGATTGACCAATATAATTTCCAGTCTGTTGTGGTAAGAAAAATGGATCACCTATGATACGCATTTCTGCTGTGATTAGATCTGACCATTGATTTAGTAGAGTATTTTGAAACATCTGTGCTACTCTTAACTGGACGTTGTCTGACCTAGAAAGAGAGTTAGGATTTTGTCCGAATTCAGTAACTTCTTCGATTGTTGTGTTTGTTTCGCTGCTTTCTGATTGTCTCGGTGCCGGAAGCAGAGAAGTTCCTTGTGCTGAATCGTTGCCTGTTATAACAGACTTATTGCCAAAGGTTCCGGCACCACCGGGATTTTGTGCAAAATTTGATAGGGCAGTTGTTATATATGCCAAATTGAAATTTATATCAAAATCTAGCACGTCTTCGTTAACACCAGTATAGATATAATTGTATTCTTTAGCGGCACTGTCTTTGAGCCCTTGAGTGTTTTTTGGTATTTCGTTAGGGCCGCAGTGTTTTGCCTCATCAAGGGAATAGGTAATTACATTGTAAACATAGATTCTAGCAGGGCGGCCTCTTTCATCTATACTTGTTTCTGTTTCATCTATATACACCTGTGTTTGTATTTTAAACCATTTTCTAGTTCCGTTAGCGTCGCTGTCTGCTGTGGCATTTTCAGCAGCATATTCGCTCGACAGTAAGACACCGGTGATTATATTTACAATTGTATCATTTTGATGAAATTGATGTACTCTAGATTTTTCATTAGGAGATAATGTTATATCTGCAGAGTTATTAGTGTCAGTTTTTTGGTCACGGACTTGACTACCGTCACCCATAGGAGCATCTCCGCTGGATCCGCTATCTTCGTCGATTAGGCTTTTTCCTATAGCATTCATTCTGCTGGTATCATTAGCAAAATTGTTTAACAATTCAAAAAGTTGCGAACTGGGCGGCACTACTACTGGGTCAAATTCTCCCTCAGGTGCTGATGCTAGTCCTTGAGATATGGCAACCTGTTCTGCTGGCGTTGTTAGAGAGTCTGGACTTGTGTAGGTTCCTGCTATTACTTCAGCATAGTCGGTTAATTTTTGCGGAAAAGCAATGATGTATCTATCACCTGTAGACAAAACATCGTTGTCTTCAAGATTGGCTATTCTATCGTTTAACGCAGCACTTACAGAATTAACTTCTCCGTTTAGAACTTCGTGAACTGTTCTGCCCACAGCATTTATAGTGGTCATACTTTTATTGACAGAGTCACCCAGTCCAGTTTCACTATATGCAACTGCTTCTACATCGTAGACACTGCCTTGGCCACTAACATTGAATTCCATATTGATTATATTAATCGGAATAAAAATAGGTGCTGTAACAAAATTAGCATCTGTTTCACCGTCTTCGTTCCATCCTGCAAAGTCTATTCTCAAACAGAATGGTACACCTATAACATTGTCATACCCTTGTTCTGTAGCAGATCCTATGATTGCTTGAACAAAATTACCCATGCTGTAGGGTTCTGTTACTTTGAATCTAATAGTAGTTCCCATAGCCAAACCTGTGTTTGAGTTAGGAACGATCACAGCATCTATTTCTAAATCGTCTATGAAATATTCCGCATGATCTCTAATAGGGACTCCAAAAGCAGTAAATGAATTGCCTGCTGCTTCGTCTAATACTTGATAACGGTTGCTGTATTGTCCGCCACCTGAACGAATTATGTATTTGTTAAATCCGTTACTTCTGTATAATTCAGGTCGATTGTATTCGCTAGCACTTAAAACACCTAATGTGAGAATATAATTGAAACTGTTATGATTTCTCAAAGGGTTTGGTATTTTGCTACGGCTGGCGCTTTTGTCGGCAGCTACTCCTACTCCTCTTATTGAATTTCTAAGAGCAGAAAATGTATCATCTACAAAATCTTCTAGATTTGAAGTATCACCTATTTCTTCGATTTCCTGTCTAAGAGTATCAAAATCTCCACCCACAGCAAATGCTAGTTCAGACAAACTTCTAGGTATTACATTTATAATATTTGTAGAAAATTGTTCAAGGTCAAAGTTTCCTATCAGTGAACTCAGTTGTCCAAATGTTGTGCCAGAAGTAAGACTGGTCACAGCCCCAGTGATTCCACTTATTGTGTTTGTAAAATTAGATACTACAGATCCTATCTGTCCAATTTGACCCAGTTGTCCAACTGCTGATCCTAGGCCTGAGGATAACAATTGATTTACGTTTACACTTCCTAGTCCTGAAAGACTTGATATTTGATTAGTTGTGCTTGAAAAATTGTTAGCAGCAGAGCCTATACTTTGAAATCCGTTGGTTATTTCTCTGGCATTGATATTAACAGAACCAATTTGGCTT
>Ga0208413_1000143_pt1 | contig 60724 bp, 44 predicted proteins | sample AntAceMetag02UKD_FD_184761 | JGI IMG/M metagenome (GOLD analysis project Ga0208413, IMG submission 184761) | Saline lake microbial communities from Ace Lake, Antarctica - Antarctic Ace Lake Metagenome 02UKD (SPAdes) (version 2) | ecosystem: Environmental > Aquatic > Non-marine Saline and...
TTGGTGTTTTAGATTCTGTTTTAGATTTCATCCCACTCAAACAAATCGAAAATTACCCAATTAGTCTAGCACAAAATTATCCTACTCAACTTCAATGACTTCTCCTCTCCCGGGAAAAGACCATGGGGCCCCCCCTTAGGCATCGACGTATTCCGCCAACTCGACCGCGGCGGTTGGTGAAGTGGTTGTCGAGGCTAACGGCAGGGGGTAATCGAGAATGAAGCTCGCGTAATCGATGAGTTCGTAGCGTCCGTCGTAGTGCTCAACGATGGCGGTGAGAGATTCGACCCAGTCGCCGGAATTGAGATAGTGGATATCGCCAAGCATTTTGTCTGCCGGGGTGTGAATGTGGCCACACATGACGCCGATACAATCGCGTTGTTTTGCGAGTTGAGTGATGTGTTGCTCGAAGTTGGAGACGTGATTCACGGCTTCTTTGACGCGAGCTTTAATCGCCTTGCTGAGCGACCAGTATTCCTTCCCGCGCCAAGCACGATAGGCATTGTAGATGCGGTTGAGTTTAAGGAGGGCTCGATAACCCCAGTCTCCGAGATGGGCGAGGAAGACGAAGTTTTTGGTGACGGTATCAAAGATATCACCGTGCAGGACGAGGTAATGGCCCAATGGGCCTTTATGAACGTAGTCCTCGACAATCGAAAGATTTTCGAAAGTGAGTGGAAGAAACGCGCTGAGAATATCGTCGTGATTGCCCCTCAGGTAGATCACCTCGATACCGCGCTTCTCAAGTTTCTTAAGGACGATGCGAATGAAGCGCGTGTGGGCTTTGCTCCATTGTCCAGATCGTTTCAGCTGCCAACCGTCGATGATGTCTCCGTTCAGGATGAGTTTCTCGCAGCGGACGTGGCGGAGGAAGTGGTTTACTTCCTTGATTTTGCAATCGGCGGTACCGAGGTGGACATCCGAGAGGATGACGGTGCGAACGTGGAGGTGTTTTTTATCCATGACGTGAAAGGGGAGGGGGGACGGCTTCGTGGCTGGTCGGATTGGTCTCGATGCCGTGTTCGCGAATCAGACGCCGAGCAATGTCGGCGGCGGCGGTGGGTCGTGAAATAGCATCCAGGGAGCGTCGCCATTCGCGCCATAGACCACCGCTTTGAGCAAAGGCCGTGCGCAGAGCGGAGAGGACCTCGGCGGGGGTCTTGGCGTGGGCCCCGATGCCGTGACGGCGGAGGAGCTCGTAGTTTCCTTCTTCCTGACCGGGGATAATTTGGTTCACGATCATGGGGCAACGCGCGGCGATGGCTTCCTGCGTAGTCGCACCACCGGCTTTGCTGACGACGGCATGATGGGTCATCAATAATTGAGGTAATTGATCAGTCCATCCGAGGATGGTCGCAGGCGTGCCCCTTCGCGCAGAGTATTTTTCGAGACGGCGGCGCAATGCTTGATCGCGACCGACGGCGCAGGTGATTTCCCAACTGGTTTCGGCTAGCAGCAGTCGGGCGGTTTCTTCGGCACGAGCACTGCCGGAATTGATGATGTAGAGCACGCGGGGAGCGTGGCCGGCAGCCAGATCAGGCGGTTTCAGATTTTCAAATTCGCGAGCGAAGTCGGGTTGCACCGGGAATCCACTCACGTGGACCCGGTTGGCGGGGCAACCCGCGTCGCGGATGATTTGAGCAGATTCTTCGTTGGGAAGAAACCAGCCGTCGCAGCGCGGGAGCCACCAGAGTGAGTTGATGCTGATCGAATCGGTGACGATGTTATAGCATGGGGTGCCAAGCTCGTTCTCGTGGCGGAGTTTTTCGATGAGAAATCCGTAGATCGGAAACGTGCTGCAGATGACGGTGGGGTTTTCGCGGCGAATGAGTTGATCGAGTAACCGAAGTTCGCGTCGCAGCGCCCAGAGTGCTCGGGGGAAGGGACGTGATTGATCGAGCCAATGGTAGAGCGCGCGCCATCCTTTCGGAAAACGATTGATGGCCGCGAGATAGCCCCAGCGCGTGATCTTGCTCGCGCGAGGGGAGGCTTGTTCAAGCAGATCGACGAATCGAGCGGTGCCCGATCCGCAGGCTTCATCGAAGGCGGTCACGAGATTACGGGCGGCGGCGTTGTGGCCTTCGCCGTAGCCAGCGGAAAGGATGAGGACGCGGCTCATTTCTTTGCCCCCGTTTCAGCGATGGCGAGTAGGTCGGCTTCGAATTTGCCGATGACGCGACCCCAGGATTGATCTTCGAAACAAGTGCGCGCCGCACTGCCTAATCGGGAGCGTAACGCAGCGTCGTGGGCGAGCTGAACGGCAGCGCTGATGAGAGATTGAGGGCGATCGGAGGGAACGGCGAGACCGTTGTGTTGATGTCGAATAAACTGCCGCGCTGCCGCGTAGTTGAAACTCACCACGGCCAGCCCGCTGGCCATGGCTTCGGTGAGCACATTGCCGAAGGTTTCTGTGAGGCTGGCGTGGATATAGATATCGGCTGAGGCGTAAAATCGGCCAATTTCCTGCCGTGAATAGACGCCAGCGAAGATGTAGTCGGGGTGGGCTTTAACGAGGGATTTGCGGAGGGGGCCGTCGCCAGCGAGCACGAACCGAAGTCTCGGATTGACGGCACGCATCGCGTCGTAGGCCTGAAAGAGTCGATCATAGTTTTTCTCCGCCGCCATGCGGCCGACATGGAGGACGACGGGTGCGTCGGGTTCGGCGCCCCAAGATTGGCGTAAAGTTTCATCGCGGCGTTCGGGCGAGAAGCACTGAGTATCGATTCCGCGCGAGAGCAGGGTAAGATCGCGAAATCCAAGGCCACGTAGTTCGTCGCACAGTTCATCGGTGGGAGCGAAGGTGCGTTGAGTGCGGTTGTGCACGCGGCGCAGCCAGCCGAGCACGATTTTGTGAAGCGCGGCGTAGCCATAATCGCGGGTGTAGGCGTGAAAATTGGTGTGAAAACTTGAGGTGACCGGTAAGCCGAGTGAGCGCGCCGCAGTTATGGCAGTCGCGCCGAGCGGGCCTTCGGTGACGACATGCACCAGATCGGGTCGCGATTCATTCCACAATCGAGACAGTTTTATTCGAGCAGGGAGACCGATATGGAGTAGCGGGTAGCCGGGGATACTGATTCCAGCCATCGCCACTTCACGGTATGGTTTGGCAGACTCGTCGGAAACGAGATCGTCACGTTGCGGACGATAGACGGTGACTTCGTGGCCGCGTCTAGCCAACTCATGGGCGATGATCCCGAAGGTCATGGCGACGCCGTTGACCTCGGGAGGGAATGTTTCGGAAACGATGGCTAATTTCACAACGCAGATATGATAATGACATCGAACATCTAATCCTTATTATGTGACATAGGGATGTCGCCGCGGTTACGTTTTTGGAAAATCCAGAAGAAAGAAAATCATCTGCAATCAGTGGGCAAACTGGTGGGGTGGTAGTCCGATGGGGGCAGGCTGTTACGCGTTAATTCGGGCACAATAAAGGGCCCGATTCCTCGATCTTAAATCCCTTTGCGCCACTGTGCCACAGGGCTTGAGCCCAGCCCTCTCTCCGCCGCCCATTCTCGTGTTCGTCAAACTGAAGCCTTGAAAAGCGGTAAACGCAAAACCAAAAAATCCTGTTGGTCAGCGGTTCAGGTCGGTCTGGGGATTCAAAGGGGAGGGGACCGGAGTCGGGCTATTTTATCTCCCGGCTTTCAACACTGCTCGGAGTTAACAAGTAGCAGCCTGACCCCGTCGGATCGCTTGCTCGGAGTTAACAAGTAGCAGCCTGACCCCGTCGGATCGCTTACCCCGTCGGATCGCTTCTTGCCTGACCCCGTCGGATCGCTTCTTTTCAGCCTCTCCCCTGCAATCTTGCAGATAGGAAATTGGTTTCAGGCCGGCTGAAGGAAGGAGAGCCGGGCAGTGGTCAGAAGGTTTGGCCGAGGTAGAAATACATGGAGCCTTCGTTGGTGTTGGCGCGGCCGTAGGCGATGTAGAGGGGCCCTACGACCGTATCCACGCCGATGAATACGCTGCCCGCGTAGATGAGGTCGTTGAGGTCGTAGCTGCCGTCGGTCCAAGCGTTGCCGGCTTCGAGGGAGCCGCCGAGGTAAACGCCTTCGCCGATGAGGGGTGAAAATTTGGCGAAGTGGTGGTAGTAGAGGAGGCGGCCGATCACGGCGGTATCGCCTGAGATGGAATCGAGGGGGACGCCAGAGAGGTTGAAGAGGCCGCCGAGAGTCAGGCCGGTGAGGGCAATTTGGCTCGCTCGGCGGTCATTAATCGGACCGGCGACATCGATATAAGTGAGGAAGGTCGATGTGCCGTAGGTGAGAGGCCAGAGGACTTGAGCGGTGAAATTTTCGTTAACAACATCGCCGAGACCACCGCTGAACGTGCCTTTGTTTTGATTGACGCCGAGATTGAGCGATAAGCCGTATTTCGGGAAGTAGATATTGTCGATGGTGTCCCAGATGAATTCGAGGGAGAGGATGTCTTCGGTGTAGGAAACAGTCTGGGGGAGGAACCCGCTGATATTCGTGTCGTAGCGGGAAATGGTGGCAGAGAGCAGGGCTTGGGGGCCGAGGTTTAACCCTAAGATAGAGCCGTAAGAGAATCCGCTGAGGGAGAGATCTTGGTTGGTTTCGGGAGAAGTTTGGTAGTCGTAGCCGATGGTGGGGGCGACGAAGAATCGAGACGCGTAGTCGAGGGGTTGGTAGAATTCAGCTCCGTAGTGTTGGCCATCCCCGACATTGGCTTCGAGGGTGAACTCGGCGCCGAGGTCGTTGAGCTGGGTCATGCGATAGTGGGTCAGGACATTGAAGCTGCTCACGCTTTCGAGGTCACTAGCGAGGACGAGGCCGAAACGAAGATAGTTGGGTCCCCAGGTTTTATCGTAGGGCTGGAGTTCCAGGATGCGCTGGTCGGAATCGGCGGTGGCCAGGAGATTAAAATCAACGAGTTCGAATTCGCCGGTGTCGTAGATTTGGCCGAGGCCTTGTTGGAGTTGAGGGAGGGAAAGTGGTTCGCCGGGCGAAAGGCCGAGTTGGCGGTGGAGGGAGCGGGAACTGACGCGGGAGTTGCCGGCAATTTGGATATCACCGATTAGGAGCTGGCAGGGAGGGGCGGCGAGGCGGTTCTCGTTCCAAGCGAGGTAATCGGCCTGGGAAAGAGAGAGGGTGGCGAGGCGGGCGTCATGTTCGCGGGCGGCGGTGTAGCCGGCGGCAATGTTATCGGGTGAGCTGGGGAAGTCGCCGGGTTTTTGGCCGGGCATCAGGATGTAGATGTAGATGTCGTTTTCGTGGAGGAGGGAAATTTGGTGTTCGTCTTGGGCGAGGCCCATGACGTTGAGCATTTGAGTGGAGTAGGCGACGGGGGAGCGGAGTTCGTCTTCGCTGACGAGGGCCGCTTTGACATTTACGGCGATGATGATGTCGGCCCCCATTTGTTGGGCGATGTCGATGGGGAGGTTGTTGCGGAGGAAGCCGTCAACGAGGACCATGCCGTCTCGTTTGACGGGGGCGAAGAGGCCGGGGATGGCCATGCTGGCGCGGATGGCTTCGGGGAGGCTACCGCGGTCGAGGACGATGGAGTCACCGGTGAGGATGTCGGTCGCAATGGCGCGGAAGGGAATCGGGAGCTGGTCGAAATCGGTGATGTCGAGAGCGGGTAGCGTGAGTTGGCGAAGTTCGAAGATGAACTTTTGGCCGGTGACGAGGGTGGGCGGAAGTTTGAGGCGGGAGCCGTTGAGGCCAAATTCGAGTCCACGGGGGTAGTTGTAGTCGTCGTGTTTATTACGGATGGAGCGTTCGGCGCGATCGGGGCGGTCATTGAGGAGGGAGGCCCAGTCGGTGGTGCGCATCCAGTCTTCGACTTCAGAGATGGGCACGCCGGCGGCGTAGATCCCCCCGACGATGGCGCCCATGCTGGTGCCGGTGATGATGTCGATGGGGATGTGCAGTTCTTCGAGCCGTTTGATGATGCCGATGTGGGCGGCACCACGAGCGCCGCCGCCGCTGAGAACGAGGGCGATTTTTGGCCGATCGGGGGGGGCAGGGGGTTCAGCTGTCGCGGTCGCCGAACCCAATAATGCGGTGGCGATTACGAGGAGGCAGAGCGGGATGAGGCGGCGGGGCATGAGGGGGACGCGCGGTGCGCGTAGTTCAAATTTGAAGGGGGTAAGGGGTAAGGTCGGAGTGCCGGCGGTGGGGTAGCAGGAGGAACTGGGATTCATTAGCCCCGAAGAGTCATAAGTTAGAAAATGGACATGCCGGTGGTTTCGCCCCACCACGCGGAAAACCTCCGCCAACGCGACGTGTCCTCGAACACCTCGTAGTCTGCGGTGAATAGGCGGTTCTGCTCATTATTCCACCAACGGTCGAACGTTTCCCGAGCGCGGACGAGCGTGGGGTCCTCCCGCGGGGCGGTGAAGGCGATGTTCGCCTCGCAGTTGAAGTTGTTCAGGTTGCGCCGCGTGTAGTTGGACGAGCCCAACAGCAGGGTCGCGGTCCCGTCCGGGCGCTCCGCGTAGAGCATTTTAACATGGCACTGCTCTCCATGTGTATCCGCCCATCGCAAGGGAATGCCCGCCTTCACCAGCTTCGCGCCGGCCTGCCGGTTCGGCACGCCGTTTTTGGTCCGACCGAACGAATCTTTGCCCGGATCCAGAATCACGCGAACATCGACCCCCCGCTTTTTCGCCGCGCCAAAGGCTTTGATGACCTCTTTCTCCGACAGGTAGAACATGCATAGGTCAACCCGTGCCCCCGCCTGCGCTGCCTCCAGCACCGCGAGCACCTTTTCCTTGATTTTGATTTCGGACAGCAGCTCGATTCGATTCCCCTGCAGCGGGGCGGGTTCCTCTCCGATCAAGCGATCGGCCAGTGCCCCTTCAGCTCCGGAAAATTCCAGCACCGCGGATTCCATTTCAAGCGCCAGCTTTTGCCCCGCGCCATCGACCCGCAGCGCGATGTTCCAGTGGGCACTACTGGCGCTGTGAGGATTCGCGCTGGTGAGCAGGATGGATTTATCCGTGACGACCACCTTGCGATGGTTCGCTTTGAAATTCACTAGTTTGAGCATGCTGCGCAGGGAGACGCGTCCCTCGCCCATGGGATTTTTTAAGGTGCTGCCGGGCCCTACTCCCCAGGGCTTTACCAACACGCGCCATGGCTTGGAATACATCGGATTGCTATCGCGCAGCTTATCCAGATTCGTTTCGACCACTTGGATTCCCGCGTTGGTCATCGCGGAGAATTGGGGCGATTCCAACGAGCCATACATGCTGTTTACGGGGTCGGTGATGAAGATGACTTCCACCTCGGGATCGGCCGCCCGTTTCGCGATCAGCCAATCCGTCAGATCTTGAGTCAGCGGCCGCAGGCCGACTCCCGGCTCGTAGCCGAAGTCGTTCATCAGGAAAAAATCGAGCACCACGAATTCCTCCGCGGCGTTGATCATCTCGCGCACCGCTTCGAAGATCTCTTGTCGCACGTGCCGCGTCCCGGCGGAGTCCACCCAAGTTTCGTCCACGAGAAACGCGACGTTTTCGGCGCGGGTTTCCCCCGCATAGGCCAACCCGAGCTTTTCGGGATGGGTCGTGCAACCGACGAGCGCGAAGGCGAGTAAACCCAGCACCACGAAGGAAGAGCTGAAATGGGCGGCGGCCTTAAAGGGCGGAAATCGGGGATGATTCATCGAAGATTTTGTCGCGTGGCTAATCGGCGTTAGAGATTCGGATAGACGTAAAACCGACAGGCCCAGCGCGCCGAATCTCGCCGCATGAAGCCAAGGTGATTATTTATTTATTTCTGGGTGGGTCTGAAAGGAAATTGATTTCTAGCAAGCTGAAAGTAGGAGGGTAGTGACGTCGTCAGCCTGACTCTAATCGACTCGGGTCAGCGCGGCGACCGCTGCAGCCACATAACTTTAGCCTTTCTCAACGTATTATTTTGCGAGGTCTCGTTACTTGCGAGGTTTTCGCTGGAGACAAATTTCACTTCGGCGATTCCGACCAAACTGAGCACCGCCCGAAAATGGCCTTCTTGGTGATCTTGGGTTCTCCGACGGGGTTGGAGGGGGCAATCCGATGGGGGTAGGCTGACCACGTTTCGGGAACTGGGGGCCAAGATTGAGTCATCGGGCTAACACTTGACCTTGGAATCTGAACCGAAAACCCGAGCGATCAATCGAACGAAATACGAAAGACATCACCGTTGCCGCCCTCCCGTTGGATCGTCCCCTCGTTGGACCTCAATCCGAAAATTTGTTAACAAATTGTGACCTAACCCCAACGGATTTCAGCCACATGCGTTTGCGTCTATCATGTCTGGTCTCGGTAGATCGGCTCTGATCGAGTTTACCCCTTGACCAAATAGGGGAAGAGGGGCGAACCGGTGGGGCAGGCTGCTACTCGTTAATTCGAGCCTTGAGTGGGGTTGGGCACTAAAAATGGGGCAGGCGTTGTAGTTTGTAGTTCGGGGGGAGGGAGTTGCTTGACCACTGGTAAGGTTTGCTCCCTTACAATCCGGCTTTAAGTTGTTGGGATGGGATTTAGTGTCGCCTCCTCCGCCCGTTTTTACGGTCTTGTTGCCGTCTTGCTGCTCATCGGCTCTTCCTCGCTGCTGGCTTGGAGCCGACCCGTTCTCACTGGGCAGAACCCTCCGGGCCAACCCTACCACTTTGAGATTCGCAGCCTGCAGGAGGACGAGCCTTTAAACTTTTATCCACGGTCCGGTCGGAACACGTTCAACGTGCCTCCCGAGGAGGAGCACAAATACCATGGCGGACTTTTGGGTGAGGTAGAGATGGTCTTTTCTAAACTCCCTCCGGGGCGATACGAAGTGGTCTTGGGCAACGCCGAATACCGCACGCACAGCCAGCATAATCGGGTCTACGATATCTTCCTCAACGATGAGCTCGTCTACGACGCCTACTGCCATTTCGACCTTTTCGGATTCCGCACCGGCGGGACGGTCGATTTTGAGGTGGATGCTCCCGAGGGAGTCATCTCGTTGGCGCTGAAACGGGACCTTCCCCAAAGCGAATGGCCGCGGTTCGCGTGGGTGCGCATCACCCACCTAGATTCGGAATTCCAAATTGAGAAGACGGCCCATGACTTCTCCCCGCCATCGGGCGAGATTCGTTCCTACACGAGCCGCCATCCAGAGGATATCGTCAACGCACCTAAACCGCCCTTCCGCGGACAATACAAGATCAAGCCCACGGAAACCGAACGTCTGACCGCCAGCGACATCGTCGGGCCCGACGGCGTTGTTTATCCAAACTGGCTGGAGGTCGGCATCGCCGGAGGCATTCCCTACGTGTCGGATCGCATTTCGGCCCGGGACTTCGGGGCGATTCCAGGCGACGGCGTTGATGACAGCACGGCCATCCAGGAGGCGCTGGATCACGCGGAGCAACGAGGCGGCGGTGCGGTCACGTTGGAGCCCGGTCAGTATGTCCTTAATTTTCCTCTATTTATTCATGGCGATGGCGTCGTTTTACGGGGGGCCGGACAAAATCGGACCGTCCTTTCGTTTGAATACTTTCCGCCGGATGGAGGCGTGGATCTCTTCTCGGTCCGAGAGGAGTCGGAGGGAGTCGCCGGACCGGATACGCTCCTCATGGCGTGGGCCGATTTCGAAAACCTTGAAACGCTGCGTTGGTCGATTGGTGACGTTGAGCTGGGGGTGCGAGACCAGATCCGGCGGGAAGGTTATTCGCACTCTCTGTCCGGAACGGGGAGGGGGATCATTGATGCGGTCGGACCGGGAATCCATACCCTCGTGGCAGAGGCGATTTACCGCGACGGACGGGTAGAGCGCGATGAATTGCTCCTGGAATTCCGGGACAACGAAACGTCCACAACCGTGAGCGGCCTCCACCAATTGGCCGCGATCAATATTCTGGGCAAAGGCCTCCGTGGTGATCCTTACCTGCTGGTTGAAGATGGTCTGCGGGGGGCCGTTGAACTCATCGTCGATGACGCTGATATCAACCTACCGGAAGGGACGATTATCGACCTGCATGCCCCGGCCACCGAGCGGTGGAACACCCTCGTTCGCAATGCGGCACCTTGGGGTAATTACCGGCGCAACATGTATCGGATCGGAAAAGTGGACGGCAATCGCCGGCAAATTAACCAGCCGCTGCGCCTAGACTTTCCCACCGTCGACGGGACAACGGTGCAACGGCTCGACTGCGTGGTTCGAAGTGGGGTGGAGAATCTCAAAATCGTTCAACCCCGCAAACTGTGGACGTCCGGCATCAACCTTTTCTATGCGTGGGAATGTTGGATCGACGGGGTCGTGGTCGAAAACGCGGGCCGGCATTCATTCTACACCGGCTTTGCCAAAAAATGTGAGGTTCGGAATAGCATTTTTAATGACGTCTGGTTCAAGCAGGGCGGAGGCAGTGGCTACATCGGATTCGAGCGCTCCTACGACTGTTTGATGGAATCCGTGATCACTTACTCGATGCGCCATGCGCCCAACCTACAGTGGGCGGCGTCCGGCAATGTGATTCGTCGGTCCCACTTCAATGACAGTGATGGCCAGTGGCATGCGGGTTGGACCAACGAAAATCTGTTCGAAGAAATTACGATCAGTTCGGGCTGGGACAACGGGAACTACGGCTACGGGTTTTACTCCTCCAGCCCCGAGGCGGGATTCCATGGCCCCACCGGCCCGCGCAATGTGGTTTACAACAGCGATATCAGCGCGCCCTACAACGGGATCTGGATGGGCGGGATGAACGAGAACTTCATCCTCGCGTATAACCGGTTCATCAACGGCCGCGGCCCAGCGGTGTATGGTAAGCACGCGAGCTTCGATCACATCATCAAGGGGAATGTCTTTGTTTCGATGGACCCGTATCCGGCGGTCTTCTACTTCGCTTCAGCAGACTGCATCGGCATCGAGATTACCGACAATCGCATCATCGGTCCGGTGTCGGCGCTCACCGGCGGCCCGGCCCGAATCGAGATTCTAGAAAACAATACGGTAGAGCCAACCGGTGACATCATGCGCCCGAAGCCGGCGCATCGCTCAATCTTCGAATGGCAACGGGCGCACGGCAGGCAGCAGCTCGAGGAGCGCGGCCAAACGTATGGGATGCCTGACGCTCAGAAGCTGAGGCACTGAGGGTGCTTCTGGTAAATGACGTCAGGCACTAAAACATTGGGGTCAGCCTTTGTCGTTTAAGGTTGGGGTTGAGACGCCTCTATTCTGGCGGTGATCGGAGGGCAATCCGATGGGGGCAGGCTGCTACTCCTTCATTCGAGATTTGAGTGGGGTCGGATTGGGGGTGAGATTAAATAGACGGTCAGGCAGTTGAGAATCGAGTTTGAGGGGGCCCGCTATCACATCATCAACCGGGGGGATCTGCGGTCTGATGGGTTTGAGTCGGCCGGTGCGGTTCAGGCGGTTTTGACCGCGCTAGAGGAGGCGGTGGAAAAGTTCGGATGGGTGCTGTTCGCCTATCTGGTGATGCGCAACCACTCCCACCTGGCGATCGAGACTCCGCCAGGTAACCTAAGCGCAGGTATGCCTTGGCTGCAGTCAAAGTTCTCGATGCGGTTCACTCGGTTCCGGCAAGAACGGGGTCACCTGTTCCACGGGCGATCCACTGCTACGGTGTGGGAAGATGAACGCACAGTGAGTCGGGTGGTTGGCTTCCTGCACTTAAATCCAGTGCGGGCCAAGGTGGTGCCCATAAAAAAGGTGGGCGAGTATCGCTGAAGCAGTCTCAGTCAGTTTTTAGAGCGGAGTGGAATGAAGGGCCTCAATGCTAAATTTCGGACGGTTGCGTTGGGTCTAAACCGAACGCCTGGTGGGCCTTGGGGGGGGGGGGCACTAGAAGTTAATCGATGACCTCTTAGAGGCTGAGCAACCCGCTGAAAGCGATAGGGTGCTCTCGTTCAGGGGCGACGGTTTTAAGGAGGTCAATGAGATGATATGGCGGCGAGAGCTAGACCAAGCGAGTGTTGACCGATTGCGGTGAGGGAGGTCCTAAGATTAAAATGAGCCGGAAATTAGCCCGCTGGAAAGTAATGATTGGTTGTGCTTTGAAAAGCCGGACCGGTGCGGCCCGTGGCTGGATCACCCGGCGACTGGACATGGAAACACCTCGAGCGGTCAGCCTACACGTGGGAAGTTTTCGCAATGCCGGTGAAGATCGGAAACCGGGCTATCAGGCAATAATATGAGAACAAACGGAATGCGTCTTTTTACACTCCCGCTAAGCCTGACTTCACTACTGAAAGTAGGTGGACTAGTTTTTTGCCAAGGCTCGAGGCCGGCGTCGTCCGACTACGGTAGCCATCACAATGGCTCCCAAGAGCAGAGACCCCATAGCGGGCTCAGGGACCGCAACCAAACTGATGGTTCCATTCCAGGTCGAGGGGCCTGAGTTATTCGCTCGGATATTGAAGGTATCGCTATTGCCTCCCCCATAATCCAAGGAGAAGGCCAGCCCGCTAATCGCGGTGCTGAAGTTGATCGGGTCATCCCCAAGATCTGATAATGTGAGTACATCACCGCCCGAATAGCCGGTTCCAAAATCGTAGGCCCGCAGGACCAGGTTACCATCTCGATTAAGAGACACGAGAGGGGTGGAGCCTCCGGAGACGATTGCGGTGAGGTTCCACTCGATGCTGATACCCCCGCTGAGCGTTCCTCCATTAAAATTGACAACTCCACCTGAAGACGTGCCGCCCCCGATCGTCCCCGCGCTACCCCCATTCATCGTCAAAGTACCAGTATCGACGAAAACCGAGTTGGTGATGGTTCCGCCATTGAGCGTGAAAACAGCATTCTCGCTGACTATACCACTCGATGCGCTTCCGCTTTCGAAAGTGAGCTGACTGTCTCCGCTCGCACTAACTTGGTCGTTGATGGTGGCTCCGTTGATGGTGGCTTGTCCGTTATCCCTAACTGACACGTCATCGGTGGTGGTCGCACCGCTACCTAAGATGTAGTTGGCGGTTCCGTTAATGATGATGTCGTTGTAGGTATCCGAAGTCACCGTCCCGGATCCCGATGATAATGTGATGCTCGTTTGAGCGGTTCCGATTGAGGCGAAGCAGGCGCACGCGATGGCGATCGCTGCTGGAGCAGTGGGGAAGAAGCGTCGGAGTGAAAGAGTCATAGGGGGGTGCGGCACCTATTGGTGCGAGTCGGGGCGGGCGATGGCGGCGGAAACAAAGGAAAAAGTCGAACCGGCGCTGAGTTTAAATCTAGATTAAACTGAAGTTAAATTTCGTCTTCAATTTACATCGCCCATTGAATCTAGAGCTCTGCAGGTGTCCGAACGGTTACGTCGAGAATTATTAATTTATGAGCTCCGGAATACTCTTCGTTTATTGATCACGAAACGTGACCGCTTTACTCTCATTCGAAAATCATCTGCCTGAAAAATGACTCCTGCTCTGACCTCTACTTTGGCTCGAACTCAATTCGCTCGCCTGATTGTTAATCTTGGGATTCTGGGAGGAAAATGGCTGCTCCTCGCGACGATGTGGGCTGTTCCGATTCAAGCGGTGAAAGCGGCTGAAGATGAGGCCGAGCGCTTCACTCCGGTGCCAGCTGATCAACCGATTCCGGTGAGTGACTTCTTTCGCTACGGGCGGATCACTAGTCCGAGCCTGAACGACTCTGGGACTCACGTCGCCGCGATCATTTCTGACGGGCAGGACAAACAGATGCTCATGATTAGGGAGGTGGCGTCTTGGGAATCCGAAGTTGTCCACGGGCAGGAAAACAAAGACGTCTATTCCTTTCGTTGGCTGACGGATGATCGCATCATGTTCAACCTGTCAAAAGATAAGCGTTGGGCGGATAGCATGATGGTGGCCAAGATTGGGCGTAAGATTGACATGTATTCGATCTATCTACGTGGTTCCACCCGTATCATCGGCATCCCGGAGGACGATCCGCTGAAACCGATCGTTTGGATCCAAGGAGGCACCTTGGCCAAAAAGGATCTCGGCGCGGTGGTGCTCAACGCTAAGCTCAACGTCGATAGTGGGGATCCCCGTAACACCTATTCACAGCTTAATTATGAATATGAGCATGCGCTGTATATCAATGAAGCGCACATCGAGAAGCTGCACCCCCAGGTCGATTCGGAGTGGGGCCAAATTACCGGCTTCCAGTCTGATCGCAAAGGAAACCTAGCCTACGCTTACACCATGAATGAGGGACGCCCCAAACTGCACCAACTGCAGGGCAAGGAATGGGTGCCGTCGCCAGTGGATTTGGACGCGTTCAATGTGCACCGGGTGGCGGATAAACCGGGCCATTTACTCGTCACGGAAGCCATCACGACGGGCGAATCTGGTAAGCTCTATGAGCTCGACGCCGCGACGGGTGAGCGGGGTGAAATGATCTTTCAGGATCCGGAATATGGGTTTGCCGGCCGGATCTATCGTGACCGCAAAACCGACACGGTCGCCGGGCTCATTTACGATCGCGCAGGACCGACCTCCTTCTGGTTCGATAAGTCCTACGATAGTTTGCAGAAAGCGCTCAATGGCTTCTTCCCGCAGAAGGTGGTGCGACTGGTCGATAGCAATGAAGCGGCCACGATTTTCATCGTCCACGTGTATTCGGATCGGGAGCCGACGAGCTACCACCTCGTTGATTTGGCGACGAAAAAAATCACCCTCATCGCGGATTCTCGGCCGTGGTTGGATCCGCAGCGCATGCACCGGATGAACATCATCCAGTTCAAGACTACGGATGGAGAGAAGCTTGATGCTTACGTGACCATGCCGGCGGGGGTGACCAAGGATAATCCGCCGCCACTGATCGTGATGCCCCATGGCGGGCCTTGGGCGCGGGACCGGTGGGGCTTTGATCCGGCGGTGCAGTTTTTGGCGAGCCGAGGCTACGCGGTGTTGCAGCCTAACTACCGGGGGTCCACGGGCAGTGGTTGGAAGTTCTCGGTTGAGGATCAATGGGATTTCGTGAAGATGCACGAGGACGTCACGCAGGCCACGCGGACGCTGGTGCGTTCCGGCTATGCCGACCCCGAGCGGATCGCGATCATGGGCGGTTCTTTCGGCGGGTATTTGGCGCTCATGGGGGCAGTGCATGAGCCCGACCTTTACCGCTGTGCGGTTTCTTTTGCCGGAGTTTTTGATTGGGAAGAAAGCGTTGAAATGGCCTCCCGCAATAAAAACGAGAATGCCGAATACCAGATATTCTTGCGCTACTTGGGTGACCCCAAAGAGGAGGCCGAAAAGTATGACCGGTTCTCCCCCGGGCGGCGCGTGGATCAGATCACCATGCCGGTGTTCGTGGCGCACGGTAAGGATGACAATGTGGTGCACGTGGGTGAGTCGAAGCGGTTGATTCGCGATCTCGAAAAGTACGGTGTCGAGCACGAGGCTTTACTCATCAGTGGCGAAGGACACGGCACGCAGAACCTCGAAAATTCAGTGGAGCTCTATGAACGTATTGAGGCCTTTCTGGCCAAGCACCTTTAAGGCGTCCGAGGTTCGTCGGCATCTTGGCGGTATTCGTTACCCTCGGCAGAGGCTGCAGGCAAATGAACCTATATATCGCAGTCGGAATGAGTCACGGAGGGCATAGCGATTCGCTCAGAGTTCACCGAGCCGAGTTTACGAAATAGATATTGAGGCCAGCGAGCTGTTCCCATGGCGGTGAGGCGAAAACGGATTCTCACGAATAGGGCAATAGGCTCAGGTAAGCCTTCAGTCTATTACACGGATCTGTGGATATGTATTTGGATGGTCGTGTCGTTGTCGCGGTGAATATCACGCGGAATACAAACGACGGGGAGCTCGCCACCAAGCGTTGAGAAGGAGGGCGGCCGAGGCGGGGTCCACTTCAAAACGCCTGATGGGCTCAGGTCGCGACGGCGTGGATTTCCGTGACGAGCGCCTTGGGGAGCTGCAGTGCGCGAGCGAGTATGAGCGGTTAAAAGGCGCGACGAACGCCATCCATGTCTGGCGTCAAGCGAAGGTCGCCGTATTCCGGCGAGCAACCCGACGCACTGGTGAAGTGAATTCCCGGAATGGGAAGGGGCGGGAGGGGCGCTGGCGGCAGGGTAGGGAGTGGAGTTGTCAAGTAACGCCCCGACCGTTGGGCGTAATTCGATGGGGTCATTTCGTGACATATTACATCGAAAACACTGAGACCATCATAGGAGGTCTCGTGCCCCATCGACGTCCTCATCTTGATCACAATTGAAATATGTAACGATCTGACCTAAAAAGAATGGCCCCAGTTTGAAATTAGCAAAGGTGGCCAAACGAAACACTATCAGTCTTTCGGAAGGTCGCACCATGCCGCCCTTGCGAGTCAATGCGCTGGCCGTGAAAGATTGGCGTGATGCTTGAGGGGCGACTCCGCGGCTGGCCGCTCGCGGACTTTCAGTCATTTTCATATGATCGGTCCTCGCATGTAGGTCATTCCCTTTGAGATGTTAAACGTGACCCAATCGCGAAATGCCAAAATTTGGAGATGGGTCAGTTGATCCCCTGTTTTATTATGCAACTCCGCTCCACCGCTCTTCTTCTCATCGTCTACTCGATCGGGTTCGTCTCCTTAACCACAGCAGAAGATTGGTTGCCGCGGTTTTTAGACCAATTAGATCCGGAGAGCCCGGTCGCCCACCAAGTGGCGGAACTCGGGGCGGATGCGTCGCGCGAGGAAGTTATTGCCACCGCGGCGGACTACTTTCGTTCGCGGGATCCGTTGATTCCGATGTGGGAAGTTCCGCTCGAAGCGGTCGCGACGGCAGAGGATATGGCGCGGGCAGACTTAGCGATCGATCATGTGATTACCGAGCGATCCGGAGTGTATACCTTGCCGGAGAAACTCCCTTGGTTCGATGCGCCGAAGACCTTCTACACGCTCTCCCGGTTTCCGCACTTCGACTACCTGATGCGGGCTTACAACACCACCCAGGATGAGCGCTACGCAGCGGCGATGGTGCGGGATTTTTTGGATTTTGTCGAAAACGTGCCGCTGGCCAAGGCGGAGAATTTTCACGTGCAAGTGGCGGCTATTTATAATCCGTGGAATTGGGTGATTCTGCAGGTGCGCCTGCGGCGATGGACCGACGCCTTGGCGCATCTCCGGGCATCAGAATCGCTGTCCGACGAGAATTACCTGCGAATTACGCAGTATATGTGGGACGAAGTGGATTGGGTGGTTCCCCGCAAAATCCTCGGCCTGCATAACGGCACGCTGGGTAACTCCAGCTCGATTCTCTACGTATCGCTGCACTACCCCGAGGCAAAGTCCGCTGCTTTCTGGCAAAGCGATGCCACCGCTTTGTTGGACGGATTCCTGGACCTGGCTTTTTACCCGCGTGAGTTCCTGATCGAACTCACGCTGGGTTATTCCGAGGGCACCCTCATGATGTGTCGCAAGATGTATGAGTCCCTGCCGCCCTCGCCGGCCAAGGACCGGATCAAGCCCAAGCTCGAGGCCATTTTTGACGCTCATGTCGGTATGATGAAACCCGATCGGGGCCTGCCCCGTTACGGCGATAACGGGATCTACGATATTTCTGACCGCATATTAAGAAAAGGAGACGAACTGTTTGGCCGGGAGGACTGGGCGCAGATCGCCGATGATCCCACCGTGCGGGAGCGGGCTGACGGTTATCAGTCATTTCCCTATCAATCGAATCCGTATTATCTTAGTGGATACTATGCGATGCGCGATGGGTGGAGCGAAGACGCGCAGTATCTATCCATGGATGCTGGGCCCTTTGGCACTAACCATCAGCACGCGGACAAACTGAGCATCACGGTATCGGCCGATGGGGCGGCGTTCATCGTTGATCCAGGCACGTCGCTCTACCTCTCGGAAGAGCCGGGGCCCCGGCATGACCTGCGTTTAGGGTTTTTGCACAACGTCATCACGATAGACGGGATTGATCCCAATACCGGCTGGGATCGGCACTATGCGTTCGATGTGTTGGAGAATCGTTGGGTCACCAATCGCGTTTACGATTTCCTCGAAGGCACCTATGAGTTTCGCAACAATCTGTTGGATGCGATGTGGCGGCGTAGCGTAGTATTCATTAAAGGCGACTACTGGATCGTGCTCGACGCGATCTACGGAGAAGGGGAGCACGAGGTGGAGAGTAACCTGCAGTTCGGGATCGGCCTTGAGGTCAACGTCCACGACGATCGAGCCACGGCGACGGCACCCAATGGCGCCAGTCTTGATCTCGTGAGTGTGATGGGTGACGGATTGGATCCGGAGGTGCTCATCGGCGACAAGGAATTCCCGGGCACCACGTTCCTGCGCCAATATCCCAAATTTGTTGATTGGGAATTGGGTGGTCGCGGTTGGGTCGGTCCCTTGGGCAACTTCACTCCACTCGATCCGGTGCGAAACTATCCCGCGCCAGCCCTGCTCAAATCGGGTCGGGTCACATTCCCTTTTAAAACCGCGACGATTCTTACGCCCTCCATTGGCCAGCAATCACGCGGGGCAGAGGTGCAGGTGATCGAAGACAACGACCGTCGATTTGTGCTGGAGATCACCACGGTGGAGGGACACGTGGATGAACTCACCTGGCAGCTCGCGGATTGGCCGGATCACGACAAAAAGATCGCGGACGACTCGGGCTGGTGGTTGCGACGGATCGACGGCGAGGTGAGCCGAATCATTGTGATGAACAGTGACAAGGTGAGCATCGCTTCCGACCACGAAACCATCGAGCTCCGCTTTGAGGGTTTGTTTGAAGGCAGCTTGGATCGCACGGGCAACGGTTGGACGATCACTCCGGATGCCTACAACGCAGTAACCCCGAAACTACTGAGCTTTACCGTCACCCGCGATGGTCGTGTCGAGTCCTTCAAGCCACAGACGACTCAACCGCTAGAACCCAATGTTGATCACCGGTTGGTGGTGCCCTGAGGGCAGGGTGGCGTAAAGAGGGCACGGCGGTGACCCAGAGTTGGGGAGGGAGAAATTGTGGTCGTGGGCCTCCGGTGGCTTTGGGACGTGTTTGGGAAATGGATACTGAGGGGGCGGTGGTTTTTACAGGAGGGAACAGAGGTTGAGGCTGTCGGTGCTAAGTAGTCTTTTTACAGAAGGGTCACGAAGGTCGCGCGGGGCGGTGACGCAACGGGATCGTGATGATACCGTTTTACACTAAGGAAACGAAGGCCGAAACGAAGGAAAGCGAGTCAATCTGGGGGGGGGGATTTGCGCCTTTTTTTGGGTATCAAAATCCGCGCTGTTTTCGCGGTGAAGTGGTTCTGTTTTCTTCTGTTACCTTTTGTGGAACCTATGGGCTGATGGGATGAGCTTATACGTTGCGGGTAGGATGGGGCCGAGGGAGACCACGGCGTTCCCAGGTCGGAGAGGCACGGTCCGGTTGGCGTTGGTTTTTTCAAAAGCCTAGAGGCTTGCCCCCAAGGGTTCTTATTCAGTGGCTCTAAGTTAACATCACCCGTAGCGCGCGCGGTTCGACGGGGTGGAGGTGGATGCCTTCAATTCCGTCGGCCGGTTCGCCCGGCAACCGGGAGGCGTAGTAGTATTCGATGTCGTTGTCGGCTTGGTCGAACAGGTTGAGGGCGTCGATGGCGACCTCCCAATGGTCGTTGCGCCAGCCTACTCTGAGATTGGTCAAGGTCGACGCGCTGCCTTCGACCGTGCCATCTTCGGTTAGCACTCGTGGTCCGAAATGGCGCACCCGCGCTTCACTAAACCAGCCCTCGCGGGCGCCCACTCGGACGCTGCCGGCAAACATCTGGTCGACTACTCCCGGTATCGCATCAGCGCCCGGGGCGTCCTTGAATCGGGCTTGAGTTAAAGCGAGATCAGCTTCGAAGGAGAGCCAGGAGTAAGGTTGGTAAAAATTGGTCCATTCGATGCCTTGTCGTTCGCTGGCACCGGCGGCCTCCGTGCCACCCGCGTCGCCGACGAACACGAGTTCGGAATCGTTTTCGAGAAGAAACAGAGCGAAGGTGCTAATCCAACCGCGCACGGCATTGCTGCGCCAGCCGAGCTCTAGCCCTTGGGATCGGGCCAAGGGGTCCACGAGGTCGGCGGGACTGCCGTCGGTCGGATCAACCGTGATCGTGGTCCCGCGGGCGTCGTTGCTATGGAAGCCAAGTCCAGCGCCAGCATAGAACTCGTGTTGAGCGTTGGGCGCGAAAACGGCGGCGAATTTGGGGCTCACAATGTGGTCATCGGCGGTTCCGGAGTTCGCGGCTAGATCACTGGTCACGTCGAACCAATAGGCGTCGGCTCGAATGCCGGCCGTGGTGCGAAACCGTTCGGTCCAAGCAGTCTCGGCCAGCCAGTAGGCTCCCGCACTGGCTTCCTGGATCTTATCGCTGCGCACCGTGCCGAGTCGCACGCGATCGTCGGTGCGATGGAGGCCCACTTCATCGATCAAATCCAGCTGCGTTTGCAGTCCCACGGTGTGGAGGGTCTCGCGGGTGCGGCCGTCGGCCCATTCGTGGATGAGCCCCCCGCCGATTACCGTGCGATCATCCACCTGCTCAAACTGATCGCCGAAAACTGGGTCATGTCTTCGACGTCGCCCCAGATTGAGCCGATGTTTATTTGTGACTAGGCGCTTACTCGCCGATCGATGGCTTTGACGAGAATAGTGTGATCAGTCGAATCGACTATTTGCTGTTCGGTCCAGGCTCGGCCGACAAAGAAATGAAGGTCGGCGGTGAGAGCTAGGCGCTGACGGCAGTGGATAGGTAGGGGGCGGTGGTGGTGACAAAACCGCCGCAGGGATTGGCCGCTTGGAGTTCAGTGAGGGCGAGCCGGAGGGTGAGGGGGCGGTCACCCGGAGTTTCAACAATTTGGCAGCCGTGCCTGGCGAATTTCACGATGGCTCGTTCATGAAAGAGCTGCGCGAGCCGATTGGTATCTTCGCTTGAGAGGTCTTCGATATTTTCGTCTGATATCCAAAGTGCGACCATGGGAACGTGAAGCGCATCGGAGACGCTCTTATCAAATTCGGGATGAGTCCGACGGGAATCGTGTCCACAGCCGGCATCGACGTTCACATCGAAAAATACGTCGTGGTAATGAAGATCGACGGTAGTGCGCCAGAGCGAGCGAAACGGTTTACCCCGGAAGCGTTCCTGGACTGGGCGAAGCAGCTCAAGAAGCGGTGCGAGCAGCTCCATAGTTGCTACGAAGCCGGCCCGTTCGGATACAGCCTGCACCGGCGTCTCGCGAAGATGGGCGTCACCAATCACGTGATCCGTCCGATCAATGGGGACGAGCACGGTAAAAACGTCAAAACCGATGCGCGCGATGCGACGCAAATGGGGCTGTGCTTGGATGGTTACCTGCGGGGCAATCACCGCTGCTTCAGCACGGTGCGCATCCCCAGTGAAAGCGAAGAACAGAGCCGAAGCATTACCCGCCAACGCCAAAGTCTGATCAAAGAGCGCAAGCGCCTCGCGGCGAAGGCGCGCGGGCACGTGATGTATTACGGTGGCCGCCATTCAGGGTGAATGGTGGAAACCGCGACGCTGGCGCGATCTGAGCGAACAGCTTGAGCCGCATCTGCTCGAGCTACTCAGTGCCCTGCGAACCATAATCTTGGTGGTCGAAGAACAGATCGTGCGCTAAGAGATGTGCCTAAAGGAGATGACCGAGGTGGCGTTGCCCAAAAGAATGGGGTCGGTGATCTTCCAGCAAATGGAACGCGAAGTGTGCGACTGGAGTCGCTTCGAGACTCGTAAGCAAGTGGGAGGTTACACCGGGCTGTGTCCGAGCGAGGACACCAGCGACAAACGCCGCTTCCAAGGCTCGATCACCAAACACGGTCACCCACGGCTTCGACACATGCTCATCGAATGTGTCTGGTTGCTGATCCAATGGAACCCGGACTACCGGGGCATCGTGAAGTGGCGAGACAAGCTGCTCGAAGCCAAGCTGACTAAGGCGAGTAAGAAGAAGATCGTCGTCGCGATCGCCCGGCAGTTTGCCGTGGATTGGTGGCGAATCAGAACTGGAAAAATCACCCCAGATCAACTCGGATTAACCATGAAAGCTTTACCTGCGACGAGTGCCTGAGGGCATCGAAGCGCAGATCTAATACCGATTTTAGCGGAGCGTGCCCGGTCTGCCCCCTGTCGCTTTTGATGCGACGTTCCAAAGATTGGGCAGCTTCGCTTCTGCAGCCTGTAGTGATCGAATGGATATGTCATAGTGTGCAACCCTAACTGGGACGCGGATAGCAGGAAATCCGGGCCTCAAATCAGAGACCGTGGCGGCTCAGAAGACGCAAAAATCTAATTAATTTACCCTCAACTCAATCTCCTTGAATGTAACCAAAAACAAAAATTTACATCAATCTTGACGAATATCCCCATAGCAGGGGTCATGTCGTTACATGTCACATTGAAAACGAAAGGGTGTGGGCCCGGGTAGCTGATTATATCCATCTCACTCCTGTGAGGGGTGGCGGGCGTTCCCGTCGACCAAGCCCATCTATTTCGAGGGAGCATTTTAGTCGCATTCTGTGAGCGGGTTCCTAGCAGTGGGTTGAATGGCGAGGCATGGTTACGAACCAAGGGCCTGACGAATTCCCTGAGAGGGAGGAAGGCCTGGCTGAAGCGATTGTCGATGAGTGGACAGGAGTCCCCGCGGGCTTCTTTAGAGAGGGGATGCGCTGGGAACTCCCGAATGGGTCGCGAAGACGGCTGCGAAGCTGAGGGATTCCGTGTCTCAACTTACGAAGAGCGAATACCAAGAACCTAAGGAGGCGATGCAATCGGTTTGGGAGCGGCGGCGGTTGGAGCTGTTTTCCCGATTGGATCGGAATGAATCAGATCTGGATACGAGTAAGCCGAGGGTCGGCTGGAAGGTGGCGATTGGTGCCCAGCTTCAACAAGAGCTGGGGGCCCGGTGGGTGGTGTGGATAGCGGAACGATTGCAGCTGGGGCGTCCTTCGACCGTGTGAGTTGCGCTTTGGCGATACCGAAAATGTAATCAGTAACGACCTGCCCCCGTTGCGCATGGATGAGTTCCTCTCAGTAGGGGAATGACCCAACGTGGTTGGGTGGCAATTGGAACTCAGTCCCGCTGCTGGCTACTTGCCGCTCTCTGAAGGAGCAATTGCTTCAGCTCCGCGACTTTGCGGGGGAATTGGGGAGCGACATTCTGAGATTCTTTTTGGGGAGAAGCATGGTCGTAGAGTTCGGTATAACCGTCTTCGTGAAGGGTGAACCGATAGCGTTCGGTGCGGAGCGTTTGAGCCTTGGCGTTGTAGGCGAAGGCGGTGTGGCCTTGGGCCGTGGGCTTTTCAAGCTGAGGAAGCAACGAAGCCCCGTGGGCGAAGCTCGGTTGATCCAAGCCGGTAAGGTCGCACAGGGTGGGAAAGAGATCGACGGTTTCGACAACCGCGTTCGACTTCTGGCCCGGATTTTTCATGCCGGGAACGGAGATGATGAGGGGGGAGCGGAGGGATTCTTCGAAGAGGCTGTGCTTGCCCCAGATGGAGTGTTCTCCGAGGTGCCAGCCGTGATCGCCCCAGAGCACGACGATAGTGTCTTTGTCGCGGCCGGTTTCCTTGAGTTTGGCGAGGATTTCGCCGACGTGATGGTCAACGTAACTGACGCAGGCGGCGTAGTGACGACGCACTTTGTCTGCGTAGGCGCTATCTTCGCGCGGGTCTTGCCCGTAGTGGAAATATTGGGTCATGAATTCGCCTGAGCCATGCCAGGTGGTTTGGCCGCCGGGCTTTGCGGGATGGGGGATTGGGGGCAGGTCGATCCCCTCGTAGGGTTCCATATATCGCTTAGGCGAACCGAAAGGGAGGTGAGGTTTGATGAGACCGATGGCGAGGAAGAAGGGTTGGTCCGAGCCGGCCAAATCTTCGAGTTGTTCGAGCCCAGCGTCGGCAATCAAACCATCATGTTGATCGGTGTCTTTGCCTCCGCCGCTCTGAAAGGCATCTATTTTGTTTTCGGAGAAGGATCCGATGGGTTTGATCTCCCCGTGAGCCAAGGAATGCATGGCGCCCCGCGGGTGCTTCCATGGACCGGTGGGCATGAGTTGACGGTCCCAGGCACCGGGGATTTCGAGCGTGTTGAGGTCATACCAATCTTCGCCGCCCCAACCGCCGGGATGGTGCGAGACTTTGCCGACGGATACGGTCTTGTAGCCATTTTTACGAAACCACTCCGGCATGCTGGGGGGAATGGACGCATCGGAAGATTTCAATTTTTCGGCCCGGGCGAAGAGGGCTTGGTTGCCATAGGAACCGTATTGCCCGGTGAGCATCGTGTAGCGAGAGGCGCCGCAGGTGGGGGCGTTCACATAGTGGTGGTGAAAGGCTCTGCCGGAGGCCGCGAGTCGGTCGATGTTCGGCGAATGAATGTAGTCGACGCCAAAGGACTTCAGCTCGGGACGAAGGTCGTCGACGCAGATGAGTAGAATGTTCTGTTTTACGGATCGGCTGTCATCGGTGGCGGCAGATGAGGAGCAGATCGCGCAGAGATGGAGCGCAGCGGCGAGGAGGATGAAGCGTTTCATTATCAAGTTGAGGGGAAATTCAATTTTCCGATTTAGTTCAGGGGTAGATTGAGGGGCTGGTCTCGCGGTATCAAGGTGTAGCTCGCGGGTGTTTTTTAACCGAATACGTCCCGCGGGCGAGACGGCCTGATCGCCTCTTGATAAAAGATCGAAGAGGTCAGATTGTCAGGGGTAATTCGACGAGGCAACTCAATGGAGTCATGTCGTTATATATTACATCGAAAACACTGAGACAGTCACAAGACACCTCGATCCCCATCGACCACCTCATTCCGATCGAAAATGTAATAAGTAACGACCTGCCCCCAACGTTGTCCGTGAACGGTGTCCGTGAAGAGGGTAAGGTCTATTGCTCAGCAACGGACCTCATCAAATCCCCGGACACCGTTGACCACATGCAACAGCCTGCGGCCTGGACTCATTGCCCTGCTCCACTTCATGCGCTGGAAAATTGAGAAGTCTTACGATGTCTTCAAAAACAAACTCAAGGTCCGCAAAGCCTGGGACTCCGGCGAAACCTGCGCGATGATACAGGCCCACTTTGTCGCCCTGCTCCACAATCTGCTCATCCTGCTATTAGCCCGATTGGAAAAAACAGGGCTCAAGCAAAATGCGATCGAGGTGCGAGCAGCCACGCGCATCACAGAGACCCCGCAGCAAAAGCGGGTGCCGACTCACGAAATGATCCGTCACGCCTTCCCTCTGACCTGCTAATTCATTCGCACCGTTCGCCAGAAACTCCCTTGGGAGGAGGCTTATCTACTCTTTAAACAACGGCTCGATTCATACCTCTGACTATTTCCCCGGACTCCGTTGAGGACTCCCCCTCCGGATTGACAGTAACTCGGCGCTTCGCCAACGGTGGTCGGCATGCCCTCCCCTCGTGCTTTGCTCTCGATCGTCGCCAGCCTGAGTGGCTTAGGCGTTGCGATCGCCCACGAAACTGATCCCGACCCGGGGGATCATGCCTCTCACTCCGAGGCCCTGCGCTCCATTCGGGTGACCACCGACGAAACGGGGGTTTTGAATCCGTGGAGTCATCTCGATTTCCACAACGATCCCAATGCGTTTCAGTTCGCGATCGTTTCCGATCGAACCGGTAGCGCCCGGCCGGGCGTTTTCGAAGATGCCGTCAGCAAACTTAATCTGCTGCAACCGGAGTTCGTCATGAGCGTGGGTGACCAGATCGAGGGCTTCACTCACGACGCACAGGAGGTGAACGCCCAATGGGATGAGTTTGAGGGATTTATCAGCGAGCTGGAGATGCCGTTCTTTTATTTGGCCGGGAACCACGACTATTCCAACCCGACCATGGCCGAGCTTTGGCAGAAACGTTTCGGTCGCTCCTATTACAGCTTCGTTTACCGCGATGTCTTGTTCCTCTGCCTCAATTCGGAGGACTCGGCCCTCCACCATATCGGCCCCACCCAGTCGCAATGGGTCCGGGACACGCTTGCCGCCCATTCCGACGTGCGCTGGACGTTTGTCTTCCTCCATACTCCGATGTGGAACTATGCGGAGGATTACGGCTGGCCCGGGATCGAGGCCTCCTTGCTGGGGCGCGACCACACCGTGTTCGCCGGCCACTATCACTCATATCTGCGAACCGAGCGTAACGATGCCCGTTACTACATCCTCGCATCCACTGGCGGGATAAGTCGCCTGCGTGGCCCCTCCTACGGTGAGTTTGATCAAGTCGCGTGGGTGACGATGACCTCCTCCGGGCCGGTGATCGCCAACCTGATGCTCGATGGTATCCTCCGCGATGACATCCGGACCCCCGAATCCAAGTCCCTCGTCGATACCCTCTCAATCACCACCTTTGTGCCCGAGATCCTGTGGATGTCGGATACCGCCTCGACCCACCATCAGGTCGAGATCCGATCGTCCAATCCCACCGATGTCCCGGTCGAAGTCACCTTCCAGTTATCCTCCCGCTCAGGCCTGAACGCCGCGTTTACCCAGGGCTTTGCCTCGACCCCCGACAACCGCCAAACTTTCACCCTGCAACCCAAGTCGAGTCGCGCACTCGATCTTCATCTCTCCGGTGAGCTGCCGACCCGGGCCCATCAGGCTCGGGCTGCCGCTAAACTGACCTGGGAAGCCCGGTTGCAGCCCGCCGACATGGCCGCAATGCATCTGCGCGAGTCTATCATCGTCCCGCTCTTGCCGGTCCTCAATCTCCCCGAACTCACGGCCCCCCCGCAGGTTGACGGCGACAGTTCTGACTGGTCCGCGGGTCATTTGTATAGCGTCACCGACACCCCTTGGGTCCATCCCCGCCACGATGGCTGGACGGGCCCCGAGGACGCCAAATTTCAGATCGGTTTCGCCCACGATAACACCCACCTCCAGATCGTTGTCGACGTCCGCGACGACGAGGTCATCTCCGCGGCGGACTCTCCTCCGTGGGTCCAAGACGGCGTCGAACTGCGTCTGGATTTTCGGGCCCCGGAAATCCAACGGGCTCCGCGGGCCAGCGTAGCTGGCGGTGTGTTCATCGCCACGTCCCCGGCACCCGGTGACGGTCGCGATCCCGGCTACCTCTTTGAGCCGCTATCGCTGCCCACGGGCACTATCGTGTGCAACCGTCGCACGGCGGCTGGCTACACCCTCGAAGTCGCCATCCCGCTCGCGAGTTTGATCACTCTTTATGGTGATCAGTGGAAGCAGGACGGTCTGCGCATCAACGTCGCCGTCAATGATCGTGACGGCACCCAGCAGAGCCAACTCTGGTGGCAACCCGACTGGCGCACCGCCGAAAACATTCCCGGCTCCGGCACGCTCTTCTTCGAATGAGGGCCCTAAGAAAGGTCAGACCTATTTGGACAACAGTCCCGTCACTACGGTCGCTCTCTGGCTTCCTCTGGGGGAGCCATTTGAGCAGTGGATCTTCGAGATTACAGGGGCCAAGCGACTAACAGCAGGGGGAGACCGACCCCGAGCACCACCAGTTCGAGGGGGAGACCGAGTCGCCAATAATCTCCGAAACGCAATCCTGCCGGACCGAGGATGAGGGTATTGTTTTGATGACCGACAGGCGTTAGGAACGCGCAGGAAGCACCGATGGCTACGGACATGAGAAAGGGATCGGAATTGACGCTGAGTTGATGGGCCGTGCTGAGCGCGATGGGGCACATGACCGCGGCCGTGGCGGCGTTGTTCATGAAGTCTGACATGACCATCGTGACAACCATGATCAATCCGAGGGCGATCACGGGTGAGCCCTGTGCGACAGAGTGTAACATTCCGTCAGCCATCAGATCCGCCAAGCCGGTGCTCGCCGTGGCACCGGCAACGGGAATTAAAGCGGCCAAGAGCACGATGACGGGCCAGTCCACCGCCAAGTAGAGATCACGGGGCCGGATGATGCCCGTAAATCCCATGGCCAAAACGCCGAGGGCGAATGAAATGGATGCCGGGAGCAACCCGACGGCGGCCACGATGATGGCTGCAGCCATGATTCCACCGGCGATTAGGGCCTGGCTGGGTTGGGGCAATCGGATGTTTCGATCGGCCAAGGGCACAAGGCTGTGTTCACTCGCAAATTCTCGCAATATCTCGGGCGGGCCTTGCAAGAGAAGGAGGTCGCCGGCTTTGAAATTCATGGCACTCAGCCGTCGAATGGAGCGTTGTCCTTGTCGCGACACGGCGAGCAGGTTGATACCGTGGCGAGTGCTTATCTGCATACTGCGGGCGGATCGACCCACGAGGCCGGAACCGGGCATGAGCACGAGCTCCTGTAATTCCACTGGGGCGGTTTTTTCCCCGTCGTCCTCTGCGACGGAGGAGTCGGGAGTTGCAGTCACTTTCGCGTCTTTTCCTTTAGCCAAAGAAAGTTCGAGACTCGAGAGTGCGGAGGTCAGATCCTCGGGTTCCGCCTCAATGATCAAAATGTCACCGGCTCTAATGCGCCGATGAGAGTTTGGGGCATGGAGCCTGATTTGGTTCCTCACCAAACCCACGATTTGTGCTCCCTGTTCCTCCACGAGAGTTTCCGCTTCGCGGAGAGTTTTCCCAATTGCTTTGCTTTTATCCTTGGCCGTCGCCTCCGCGAGATAGGCGCCGGTATCGAATTCCTTAAGGCCTCCCTGCTGGCGGGAAGGCACCAAATGACGGCCGACGAGAGCGATAAAAATGAGCCCCGCCACCGCCACCACTAGCCCGACGGGGGTGAAGTCGAACATGGCGAATGCACCTGATCCCACCTGTTCTCGAAATCCGGATACGATCAGATTGGACGGGGTGCCGATCAAGGTGGTCATGCCGCCAAGAATCGTGGCGAAAGCCAAGGGCATGAGCACATGACTGGGCGGGACTTCCCAGCGCCGGGCCAACTGGATGGCCACCGGCATCAACAAGGCCATGGCGCCGACATTGTTCATAAATGCCGAGAGTGCGGCCCCGATGCCGGCTAACGCAGCGACGCCGACCACGGGCCCGGCTCCGCGGGGCATGACCGCTTGCGCCAACCGATCTACCGCCCCGGTTTCCTGTAGCCCCCGGCTCAGAATCAAGACACACGCCACGGTGATCACGGCAGGATGGGCGAACCCGTAAAAGGCTCCTTGGGCCGAAACGAGGCCGAATAAAACGCAGGCCAAGAGCGCAGCTCCGGCGACCAAATCGTGCCGCCATCGACCCCAGAAAAAGAGCGTGATGGTCACCAACAGAATACCTAGGATCTGCAGTTGTGGGGCAGTCATAGAATGACGAAGGAGGATCCCATCAGACGAGGCAACTCCTCGCGGTAGAAATCCGACCGGAGGAAATCCACGCGGGTCACGTCGTGTTGTAGGTGTTTTTTGACGACGGAACGCAGGGGGCCCGAGCCACGTTCACGCACGCTAAAGCTGCGAAACCGACGGAGCGCGAAGTGCCGCCATGAGGTGGTGTATGCCCAGCAGTCTGTTCATAGTGCGACCATGGGATCGCCCTTGGCGGCGCGATGAGTGGGAATCCGCAAGCGAAGGCCGCGACCAACGTGAGCACAGCGAGAACAATTACGTAGGTCATCGGATCCCCCGGGCGGATGTCTTAAAGCAAACTTCCCAGCAGACGCGTGCCCGCCAGCGCGCCGGCGATGCCAATGACCAAGCCGATCACTACGAACTGCGCTGATTGAACTAATACGAGCCGGAGATTGTCACCGCGTGGTGCGCCCAATGCCATGCAAATACCGATCTCATTCGTGGCCGGCTCACGGCGTAAGTCATCCTCCCCAGAGATGCCGAGGGCGGAGCGCAAAAAACCCAGGCGGAAAAAATTCCAATTTAAGGGAGTGAAGCCCGAGAGGATGCTTGGGGGGATGAGTTGGCATCAGACGTTAGAAAAGTCATTTCGTTCTAAATATATGCTGTCCCGTCTGGCTCGAATCCAGACTTCTGATAGACCACAAATGACAAAGCCTGACCCGTTTATAGGAACCGGCGGATCAATCGGGCCGGGGCGCCGGCGCGAAAACGAAGTCGGCACCGTAGGCCCCGTGGAGGCCGGCGTCCCGCCAGGTCTGGCCGAGGTCGTCGCTGCTGAAGGTGCCTTGTTCAAAGGTCGAAACCCAGAGGCGGCCCAGTTGATACGGATCGAAGGCGAGCACGAAGATGCGGCGGTTGGGTAGTCCGGCGCTGCGATCAACCCAGATCTGGCCGCCGTCGGTCGAGACCCGCACGCCGGTGTCCCACCCCCCGGTGACCATGAGGGCGGGGTCGTGGGGCGCAAGGGCGGCGGCGTAGAGATGGGCGTGGGTGGGGTCGACGAGGGTCCAGGTCTCGCCGCGGTCGGCTGAGCGCCAGGCCCCGTGGCCGAGCGTGGTGGCGAGTAGCAGGCTGGGTTTGGCGGGGCTTTGCACGATCTGCGTGACGGTGGTCTTGGGGAAGTTGAGTGGCTCCCACGTGAGCGCGGCGTCGGTGGAGACGTAAAGACCGTGCTCCAGGCCGAGCAGCACGCGGCCAGATTGGGCGCGATCAGCGACGAGGGTTTGGCAATAGAGCCGGTCGAGACCTTGGTGGGTAGGAGCCCAGGTTTGCCCGCCATTTTCTGAGCGCAAGGGCCCCCACATGCTCGCGGCGTAGACCCGATCCGAGTTGCCGATATCGAAGGTGATCGCTCGCACATCGGCGACTTGCCAGCCGGTCGTCTTGCGCCAAGTGCGTCCATCGTCGGCCGTGCGCACGATGCCGTCGGCCGAAGCAATGAGCTTCACCGCCGGGTTGGTCGGATGGATCGCCATACTGGCCACCCCGAGAATACGCGGGCCGGTGTGGCTCCATGCCCCGGAGGGCAGGCGTTGAAAGAGGCCGGCGTCGGAGGGGGTGGCGGTGTTGCGCTGATTCCCGGTCATGGTGGCCGCCGCGTAAAGCGTCGGGGTGGCGTGGTGGTGCGGGACGAGGGCGACGGGTATTTCCGGCGCGGGCGGTTGGGTCGTGTGGCCCCAAGGCACGTCGGTAAAATCGAGGTGTAGGGTTTCGTCGCCGTGGCGCAGGGTGAGTTGCCGGCTACCTACGTCGGACTGCCCGAAGGGGCTGTCAAAGAGCGGCCAGCGGGAGGTGTCGACGGGAGTGCCGTTGATGACCGGGCTGGCACCGTAGCGGGCTTCGAGGCGGGTGCCGTCGAGCGCGGTAAAGGTGGCGGTGGGATTTGGGTCGAGGGTGAATTCCAGCGGCAGGGCCCGCACGGCGTCCTTAAATACGGAATACGTGGTAAAGTCGCGCACCGGGGCGACCTGCACAACGTAACCGTTGCGATCGGCCTCGCTCACTACGCAGCGATGACCCACGCCCCATTCGTCGAAGTCGCCGCTGACAAGGATGCCGCCGGCGCCGCCGGCGAGGAAGCCGGTCCAGTCGTTGGCGCGCCACTCTCCGGCGACGAAAGGGCGGACCGCGATATAGACGGGGCCGCCTTGGGCGAAGATCCAGCCGGACTCGTCCTCTACGGTGTGCTCCAGGTCGCGAGAAAAGAAGAGGGTGATGTGCCGGAAGAGCGCGTCGGCGGGGATGTTCTGGAGCGCGATGAGGGCGGTGCCGCTTTGCATCACCTGCTCATAAGGCGAGCCGCCGGGGAGTTTATCGGGTGAATCGTAGTCGGCCTTGGAGCGAGTGATGAGGTCGGTGACGACGTCGGGATCGACCGGGAAATACATACTGCCCTCGATCGCGGAGGCGTAGGGCTGAGAGCCGAAAAAGGACGGGCAGCGCATGATGGTGTTTTCGGTGCGCCAGATGAGGCCCCAGGTTTGTTGCTGGATCGGTTGAAGCAGTCCGCCTTGGGAAGAACCGAGAACGAAGTCTGGATCGACATAGGTGGTTTTGGTGACCGGAACGGTGCGTCGATCGCCGATGACAAAGGACTCGGGACCGGCGTGGCGCATGCGCCAGCGGGTGCGTTTACGCTCGAGTCCGACGTAAGGCACGGCGCGGGCGCGGGCAATGCGTTCGAGGATGGGCGGCGGTGTGTAACCGGAGAGCGCGATGAGTTTGGCCCCGCGTTCGGGAAGCTCTTCGCGGAGCTGGTGGCGGGTGACTTGGCGCTCGCTGGGTTCGTAGGCCCCGAGGCCAAAGAGTGACCAGCCAAGGGCGGCAGCCGCGGTGCGACCCGGGGCCATAATGTGGCGTGGGTAGACGCGGCTGTGAGCCCCGCCGTAGAGACCGTCGAGGGTTTCGACGGCGTAGTCGTAGAGGATATAATCGAGCATGCGCTTGGCGCGGTCGCGGAAGGCGGACTCGTCGGCCCAGCCGGCGAGCATGGCGAGGCCAATGGCGTATTCTTCGATGTAGTTGGGAGAGTCATACTCGCCTTGGCCATGACTGGTGGAGACGTTGATCCAGTGGTTCAGGTAGTCGCGGGCCTCCGCCCGGTTCTCGGCGGAGCTTCGACCATTAAACCATTGGTCGGGGCCAGCCTCGGGGTAGGCTTGGGCGGCGAGGTAGAGACTGGCGTAGGAGAGCACCCAATGGTTTTCGGTGTCGCCGCGGCTGGGCCAGTAGGTGCGCCAGAGTTCGGCGATACGGGCGCGGTTGGGTTCGTCGAGGGTGTGGCGTCCGGCCATCATGACGCTCACGGTCGGGTAGACCCAAAACATGTCGCCGGAGGGCGGGCCGCCGTCGAGCTGAGCCAGGCGGGCGCACGCGGCGGGGAGGTTTTCGCCGCGCTCGAGGCAGGCCGCGATGTCGAATTTACTGCCCTGAGTGGGGTCGCCGGGCACGACGCATGCGACCGCTTCGCCCAAAATGAATTCGCGGCGTTCCTGGAAACGGCGCGAGATTGCAGCGTCGGAAAGATCGGGATTCGAGGGAGTCTGAGGAGCGGCGGATGCAGAAGAGGCCATAGAAAGGGATCTTCAATTTTAGGTCGATGGTGGCGACGAAAATGTGACGAGTATATTTGGTATCCCGCATTATAACAAAAAGTTATGAAATTTCATCATCAAGAGGGGGGGGCTTGTCAGCCCCGCTCAATCCATGTCTGGGGGGCGGTCGCCCTTAATCCGACGGGGTCATGTCGTTACATGTTACACGGAAAGCACTGGATGAATTGATTGAGATTTGGTGGCTAGCACGACGAGCGCGGATCGAATACCCAGGAGCGATCTATCAGTTAATCAATCGTGGTCACTATCAATCGAATGTTTTCGCGACTCAGGGAGCGGCGAACTTGTTTCTAAAAACGTTGGGGGAGTCCGTGCAGAGGTATGGTCGGGAATTGGGGGCCGATGTCGTGATGCGCAATCATTCCCCTCTGGCGCTGCGCGACCCGTCAACAAATCTGGCAGCGGGCATGCATCGGTTGTCGGCAGCGTTCGCCCCGCGGTTTAACCGTCTGCGGGCAGAGCGCGGGCATCTGTTCCAAGGTCGGTATCAGGTGATCCTACTCGAAAACGAAGGGGGTTGGACACGGGGGGCTGATTATATCCATCTCAATCCTGTGAGGGGAGAAATCGTTCCTGCGCGATGGCGTATGCGTGCCTCACCCAGGCAGACCTATCTGCCGGGGATCGCCCCGTTCGCCAGGGGGGCAGCACCCTTGAGTTCATCGCCATCGTTAAGCCCGTAGCTTCACCAAATTCAGGAACGCTTATCCCTTCCCTTCCTGGGAATATTTTGCACCGCAACCTTTTGCGATGCGGTAGCTCCTGCCATGGAATGCTGGGGTAAAATTATATAATTATGGGGCGCAGGTTGTGGGGCCCGAGACTGGTTGGTTCTTCAGGGTTGAGATGATATGAACCATATCGAAAAAAGGGTCGGGTTTAAACTCTGGAAGTTGACCGCGAGACGATCCTCCGGATCAGGTCGGAATGGCGGTGAGTGAGTGATTCAATCTTACGTCAGTCGTCGATTTTTGGAGCCGGGTCCGAAAGAAAAACCCCCGTGACTAAGCGCCGTTCGGGTCAGGCTTTCTCTTCTAGCGACAGTGGTCCCTTTCGACCGCCCGGTCCGTCCATCGACCAGCCCTGCCCCAGAGAGCTCCGCATCCCACTACAACCAATCCCAATTCATGCTCGCGACATGAGGCACCCGCGCGCCGCCTACCGGAAATGCCGCGGCACCACTAATCTCTTTGGCATAACGCTGCGCCGCATCCAGCGCGCCTTCAATCAGGCCGCCATTCGTCAGCGAACTTTCGCTCGAAATGAATTTCAACCGCCCGGCCCATGGCTCACCTAAGTCAGGGTTTAGTCCATACTGCGGATGATGCATCGGGGGTTCTTGATCCCGCGGTCCGGCCGTGAAGGACTCGGTCGACCAATCCCTGATGAACGCTTCCCGATAGCGACGGGCCTTCTCTCCATAGATACACACGAGTTGCTCGGTCGCCATCCCGATCAATTCAGCCTCGCCGAGTTGAGCTCTTGTCTTCGCATCCAAGCCGACAAATCCAAACAAGCTATAGCCGTCGCCCGTATGAGGCGAAGCATCATGAATCTCGGCCAACGGCCCCCGCCGACTCATGGTGGTGCCGCACCAGCCCAGCTCCCTCCAGAACGGTTCGGCGTAGAGCGCGAAGAATTTGGCATGCCCCGCCATCCAGGTCGGGGTCGACTCCAAGAGCTGTTGGGTTACGGGAGGGAGTTCGGGGCGATAGGCCAAGGCGTCCGCCAAGCGCGGAGGAATCGCCAGTGCGACCTGCTGCGCCAAAATCTCCAGATCACCCTCAGGGCCCTGCACCTCCGCGCACACCCCGTCCGCTTGGATCTGCAAACCCTGCAAAACATGCCCCAGCAGGAGGTTTTTGGCGGAAATTTCAGTCGCTAGGCTTTGGATCAGTGCCCCCATGCCTCCCTGAATGCGCAAGGCCCCCGCCATGGGGGAAGCCAGGGGGTATTCCTGCACGTGACCCTGCGCATCCTGCCAAAGCACCTTGCCGGTCGAATACTGCTCAAACGATGGGATCTCGAATTTATCGAGCAAACTCGCGATCAAGGGTTGTCCGGGCCAAAACCAAGAAGGACCCATATCACAAGCCGCTTTCCCTTGGGTCAAAATCCGTCCGCCCAGGCGATCTCGAGCCTCGATCAGGCAGACCTTTAGCCCCGCTTTCTGCAACTGCCAGGCCGCGGTGAGCCCACTTATTCCGCCACCAACGATTAAGATGTCTGTTTGCATAATGATTGAGCCGGGTTGGAGGACAATGAGTGCAACCCATCATGGCGGGGCACTAAAAAGAGGCTAGGTTTTGTGGACGGTAGAAAGGGTTGAGGTAATCTGCTGAGGTGGCGTTCTCACCTACGTCTGCTGAATTATTTTTTAAAGTTCCCGCAGTGGAATCTGTGATTGGCGAAGTCACTCTTGGATCAGGGCTGAAACCGAGTGAATCCATACGGGTTGATGTTTTTGCGGAAGGATTGGGCAGGCCGAGGGAGGGAGCGGTGGCATGTTAATATCAAATAGTAGGATTGACCTACGCTGGCCACTTCAGATCAAATTAATTTTCTATTCTAACTCAGTATAATTTATATGGACCATAATTTGGTATTAAATCGTCCAGAGCCGATAGTCTCTGAAATTGAAGTTATTCCATTCACCAAAAAAATGGTGCTGCAAGCTGTAATTGATGACCTAGTTGAGGGGCATCACGTTTTGATAAAAGACTTTTACAGCAGTGGACTGCTGGTGCTGAGTGAACTTAAGCAGTATGTCAGGAATCTCCACTCTGATGAATCCTACCAGGGGCAGAGAAAAAGCCGAGCAGCATTTCGTGAACTTTCAAATAGGCTTTTACTGGAGGTAAAAGGTAATAAGCTGATGGTCAGAAAAGCACCAGAGATTGGTTGGCTTAAACTGTTATATACTGATATTGATGAATTCCTAATTCCTTTTTCCCAAGTCCAAGGCCTAAATAGTGCATGGCAATGGTTTCAAAAAGGGATTTCGATACCCGTTTTAAAAGATAAAGTATTTCCATTTTACGGAACGTATTTCCCTACTCGGTTTGAGCATTTAGAAGTTTTCGAGAAATGGCTCAAAAAATATGACGGAAGTAAAGCCTCTGCCATAGATGTCGGAGTGGGTAGTGGGGTGATTACCTATCAGTTACTTAATCATGGCTTTGCTAAAGTCGATGCGACCGATTCAAATCCAAATGCCATCTACGGCATGAAAGAAGCCTTAGCTAAGAAAAACGTCACATCGCAGGTTGAGTTGTGGCTGGGTGATTTGTTTGCCGGCTATAATCTTCAGACTGATTTAATAGTATTTAATCCTCCCTGGTTGCCTCTAGCCAATGATAATGAAGGCATTGATAAAGCAATATATTATGATAAGGAATTGTTCCCCCGTTTTTTTGCTGAAGCGGCTAAGTATTTAAAGGCTGACGGTCGGCTGGTGCTATTGTTTTCAAACTTAGCGCAGGTGACTCAACTCACAAAAACCAATCCGATTGAAGCAGAAGTCGAGCATGGTGGCCGCTTTCGGAAAGATAGTCTTCTTAAATCAAACGTTAAAGCGGCTTCACTCAAAACACGTAGGAATCAAAACTGGCGTGAAGATGAGCGAGTCGAGTTATGGGTCCTAAAGCTTATTTAGTTCTTAATTTAGTTACGGAAGGCAACCCCAAGCGGGGGGGGCGGCTTGTCGTCGGTCGTTTAGTGGAATCAGATGCCTCTCTTATTTTCTGAGCGGACTCCGCCAACCCCGAATCGAAGTTGAAGGTGCGCGGGGGAGCGGCGATAGCACAAGTGGTCACCGCCTCTACCGCGACGATCTCGAATGGTTGTCGGCCGATAGTCGCGCGACCCGAGAACGACCCTAATCCACTCCGTCGAGGTTGAGTTGGATATCGGGTTTTTGCTGCTGCTCGAACCAACGAGGATCGACGATTTGGGTGCCGGGACGCTTACGGCTACCGTGACGCACGAAGACTTGTTTGGCTTTGTCCCGCAGGTTGTGGCGCTTACGCAACTCGCTGAAGTGTCCGCGCGCGCTTCTCACCGCCTCTTGGTGATCGAGGACCGGCCGCGGGTAATCACGGCCAATCTGGCACTTTGAAGCCTGCTGCGCGGCGGTCGGCATCAACCACGGCTCATGAATAAAATAGATCGTCACCTCGGCGAGCTCCGGCACCCATTCGCGAATGAAGATTCCGGCGGGATCTTGGTCCTGCGATTGTTTCACCGGTGAATACATTCGGAGGGTATTGATGCCGGTGGTGCCGCTTTGCATCTGGACCTGAGGCCAGTGGATTCCCGGCTCGTAGTCGGTGAAGCGCCGCGCCAGCACCATCCCGCTTTCTCGCCACGGCAGCCAAAGATCGTAGCTGGCAAACGACATCAACATCGCCCGCATTCGGAAGTTTATCCAACCCGTCTCGCGCAGACTACGCATGCACGCATCGATAAACGGATAGCCGGTCAAACCATTCGCCCACGCTTGCAGGTGTTTGGTTTTCTCAGTGGCGGGTAATGCCGATTCCGTCGCAGTGCGCAACTGGTCCAACTCGGGAATGAACGCCCGAAACTCCACCGCTGGTTCCGACTCCAGTTTTTGCATGAAGTGGCAGTGCCAGTGCAGGCGGGCGAGGAAGGCCCGCAGTGAACGGAGTTTGAAAGCGATCGGGGTCTTGACCCGACGAGCTTCGCGCAGCGCCTCAACCCGCGCCTCGGTCATTTGGACGACTTCACGCATCGAGATCGTGCCATACGCCAGTGGCACACTCAGACGCGAACAAGCGGTCGCGGCGGACACCGGACTCGACATTTCGGACTGATAGTTGGCCCCTCGGTATTCGAGAAACGATTGCAACGTAGCCAACGCTTGCCGTCGCCTAGCCGACTGCCGGCGGGGGCAGGGTTCTCCGACGATTCCGAGGACTTCAGCGGTCGGCAGATCATCGCTCTCTGCCGCCGGGAGGACTTGTTCTGCTTCCTCCCGCAGTTCGTCCGACTGTGATCGGCGCGGAGATGCGATTGGGCGATGCATCAACTCCTGCCACCGCTGCGCCCACCCCTCACGCCGCGGCAGCCGGCGAAACACGCCATGTTGCAAAACTTCGGACCACTCCGCCCCCACCGTCTGCACCCAACTCGTCACGGCCCGGTCTCGCTCAAACGTGATGTGGTTGCCGGTTTCCTGATGAGACCAAATCCGCAGGGTTCGCTCTTGAGGGCTCACGCGATTACGCAGTTCTTGCAGCGCGGGGATGACGTCTCCTTGGGTGATCAGCAAGGGCACGCCGATTTCTGCCAACGCCACCTTCAAGTCGGTCAGTGCCTCCGCGATACACTCCCAATGCCGCGGGGCGAAATCCTCCGCGGCGATCAACCGCGGCTCGATTACATACAGCCCCAACACCGGCCCGCCCGCGTCGAGGGCCGCTCGCAATGGCTCATGATCGGCCACCCGCAGATCACGTTTGAACCAGACTACATTAAAGTTACGGCACGGAGAATTCACCCGAGCACCAAACGCCAAACTCTACCGCTCGCAAGCCGCCGCCCCAACCTGAGGGGAGGTTGTGCTAGGTGAACTATTTGCCATGAAAGAGCGATTTACCGGGAAATGGGTAATGGGAATTCCATCTATTCGCCTATCACGACCTGAATGCCCTCATTTTAGAAGCCTGAGGTGGCTGGCCGGGGGAGGGGGATCGGATGGGGCAGAGCAGTCAAGATTCAAGCAATCTCCCCTTCGGACTCCCCCGTTGGGCGACTACCAACCGGTGGACTCGCCCCGGATTCGTTGCCAGAGTAGGTTCAGGGTCGGTTTGAAGCTGTCGATCCCGGGTGGACTCTGGAGGAGGGGGGCATTTTCGCCGGCCGCGAGGTCGAACTCCCACGCAAAAGGCCACGCTAGATCTTGCGGTAATTGACCCGGCGCTGTCGGAATCTCGCCGAACCGCAGGTCGACCACGGTGGCCTTGCCGGGCCCCGTTTTTACCACGGCCCACCAGCCTTGGGAGAACCAGTCCACCACGGCAAAGGACCGCGCATCCGCCACCGCCTGCACCGCTGCCGCGTTTCGAGGCACCAGTCGAAAGGAGATAGGCGTATCCTCGGCATCGAACCACGACCAATAACCAATCAAAAAACCCTCATCGGTTTCGACCAGATGACGCCAGAGAATGGTGTTAAACGCCGCGGCCGAGGTGAGTTCCCGCTTGGCCGCGATGCCCTGCTCCTGCAACGCCTGTTCAAACGCCCTGCCGGCCACCGCCTGCGAAAAGAAAGACCACCCCACGTAGGCCGTCGCGAGGGCGAGTCCAAGGGTGTTGAGCAAAATCCTGTGTCGCTCAGATCGAAGGAAAATGGCGCCGAGAATGCCCAACAGCAGCGGGACGGTGAAGAGCGGGTCGATGATGAACAGGTTGTTCGTGCCAAAACCGTGTCGCGAGAACGGCGCCAAAAGTTGGGTGCCATAAACGGTGAAGACGTCGATGAACACGTGCGTCGTGTAAATCCCGAAAACGCCCCACCAAGCCTGGCGGTGGGAGAGCTCCCGGGTATATGGCAGTCGCCGCAAAAGCCACGCTGTGATCCAGGAGCCGAGGATTAAGAACCAAACCGAATGCGATTCTCCGCGATGCCAGTAGAGCCGCTGCACTTCGTCGAGCAGGGGATAGGCCACGATGTCCAGATCGGGCAATGTGCCCAAAGCGAGCCCGAGAGGCAGCGCCCTGCGACCCAAAGGCTTTGACCAGTAGGCATAGCCGACCGCGGCACCGAGGGCGGCTTGGGTAATGGAGTCCACGGGAAACTAAGGAAGGGAAAACCTCCTTTAGTCAAAAAGCAGGCCCGAAAGGGGATGGGCCAAGACAGGGCTCGATTTAGAATCAAGCCCCCTACCGCTGATCAGGCGCAAAAAACGAGGGGCTAAAAACGGATCAGACTTGGTGGTTTGTAATTGGGCGGCCTCTGACCGCCCTACAATCTGGACCCGAAAAACCCGGTCAATCCGGGGAGAGAAATCGACTGGGCGTTGGAACGACGGAAATTGCCAGTAGTCGTGAGTTGTTCCGGCCGATCAGGCGGCGAGCGGGTGTCGCTGGTTGCGGGCAACGCGAACCTGGGTGGGCACGCGGTGGTAGGAGGGTTTAGGGCCGTAATCGCTGGTGAACATGGCGGAGACGCCGATGAAGCTGAAGATGCCGAAGGCGACCGTGCCGCCGAGACCGACGAGCATTAGCGCAGGAGTGAGAGCGGCGGCGGCGATAAGAATGAGGGAAGTTTTCATGGGAGAATTTCGTTAAGAGGTTGGCGGATGAGCCCGGTGATTGCTCTCGTTTGAAGGGATGGAAGCACCGGGTTGATTTGATAAAGGAGTGCCCGAACGAAAGGTTGAGGTGACAGAATTTCTCCAGAATCTTTGGCGCTACCTAAATCGAGGTCGTTGGTGGCGACCTGATTTTGAGGAGTTTGAAAAAAGGGGGGGCGGCCAATGTTTCAGCCCTGGGACTGAAGCGGTTTGGCCCGCTATCAGGCTCCCCTCCGCGGTTTGGGGGGCGGGCGGTGATCAGGAAAGTCCGGTGATCAGGCCATTTTCATCGAGATCAATGCTGCTGGCGGAAGGGGTCTTCGGCAGGCCAGGCATGGTCATGATGTCACCGCAGATCACCACCACGAAGCCGGCACCCGCACTGAGGCGGACTTCACGAACGTGGAGCGTGTGGCCGTCGGCAAGGCCCACGGCGGAGGCGTCGGTCGAGAATGAGAACTGAGTTTTGGCGATACAGACCGGCAGGTGGCCAAAGCCCTGGGTTTCCAGCTTTGCGATTTGGCGCTCAATCGTGACGTCTCCGGTGACGGAACCGGCACCATAGATTTTGGTCGCGATGGTTCTGATTTTTTCCCAAAGCGGCATCTTGTCCGGATAGAGGTAGCGGAAGTCGGACGGGGAGTTGTCGATGGCATCAACGACGGCTTCAGCTAGCGGGACGGCCCCTTGACCGCCATCGGCCCAATGGGTGGCGGGCACGATTTGGATACCGTATTTTTCGGCCGCTGCGGCCACCAGAGCGAGTTCCTCAGTGGTATCGCTGTTGAAACGGTTGAGGGCGACGACGCAGGGGAGTCCGAAATGGGTGCGCAGATTGTCGACGTGGCGGCGGAGGTTTTCCAAGCCGCGGCGGACGGCGTCCAGGTTGGGTTCCGCGAGGGCTGTGGGGGCGGCGCCTCCGTGATAGCGCAGGGCGGGCATGGTCGCGACTACCACGGCGGCGGACGGGGTGAGCCCGGCCTGGCGACACTTGATATCACAGAATTTTTCCGCCCCCAAGTCGGCGCCGAAGCCAGCTTCGGTGACAACGTAGTCGGCGAGTTTCAACGCGGTTTTGGTCGCGACCACGGAGTTGCAACCATGGGCGATGTTGGCGAAGGGGCCGCCGTGAATGATGGCGGGATTGTTCTCAACTGTTTGCACGAGGTTGGGCAAAAACGCGTCTTTGAGGAGCACCGCCATGGCTCCGGCTACTCCCAATTCCTCAGCCCGGACGAGATCGCGGGAGCGGGTTTCACCGATGACGATGCGGTTGAAGCGTGCCTTGAGATCGGCCATGGATTCGGCCAGACAGAAAATCGCCATGACTTCGCTGGCGGGAACGATATCGAAGCCGGACTCCCGGGGGAAGCCGTTGGCTGGGCCACCGAGGGAGAGGGTGATCGAGCGCAGGGCGCGGTCGTTCATATCGACGACTCTTCGCCATGAGACGCGGCGCAGGTCGATGCGCTTCTCATTGCCGTGATGGATGTGGTTGTCGATGATCGCGGCCAGTAGGTTGTTGGCCGCGCCGATGGCGTGAAAGTCTCCGGTGAAGTGGAGGTTGATGTCCTCCATGGGGATGACTTGGGAGCGCCCGCCGCCGGCGGCTCCGCCTTTCATGCCAAAGCAGGGGCCGAGCGAGGGTTCGCGCAGGCAGACGATCGATCGCTTGCCGATTTTGCACAAGGCGTCGTTGAGTCCGACGCTGGTGGTGGTTTTGCCGCCGCCGGCGGGAGGAGGGCTCATGGCGGTCACGAGGATGAGTTTGCCGTCTGGTTTGTCCTTAAGCCCAGCGATGAAACGGGAGGAGATTTTCGCTTTGTGGCGACCATAGCATTCAAGACTGTCCTCAGGTATCCCGAGGCCTTGGCCTATTTCAGTGATAGGTTTCAGCGTGGCTTTGCGGGCAATCTCTAAGTCGTGGTTCGCTTGCATGGGTCGACTCTGGCGTCCGGGTTCTGGAATTCAAGGTTCTCGGCGACCCGAAGGGGGCAGGCATTATAGTTGAGCGGAGTCAGATTCCCCGGTTTGTATCTGGGCATGTCCTGTCAGCCCAGAATCGAATTTGCAGGTGCGTGTTCTCACGTGATCAATTGGGGTAATTATCGTGCCAATGTTTTCAAAAGTGACGGGGCGAAGCAGGCTCTTTTGAAGGCTCGGGGTGAAACGGCGGAGAAGCTAGACGGGAAGATCCATGCTTCGGTTATCATGGCCAACCCACTTCTAGTTGGCACTCGAAACGCCTCAGGGGGATTTGGTCGAAGGGATGAAGCTCCGGCCGGGAACCTTTGCCCCCACTTCAATCGACTTCGAAAACAACGGTGACCAACCGTTGGTCGGCCGAGCAGTTGAATAGGAGTGGACTTCACGAAGTGAGTCGCCGAGTTAACGCGTGGCAGCGGAAACCGGCTCGAAAATTCGAGCGATCAATTGCCTTAACTCCCAACGACAAAGCCTGACCTATCATCTGACATGCCGACGAATTCTGATCTCCGGGTGGCCGTTATAACCGGTCGCCATCCCTACGACATTGTAAACTTTAGTCAGCTCCTTCGTTCGCTCGAGGGAATAGACGCTTACACCCAGTCCCTCGAGGAATTTGCCGTCGAGTTCACGAAAGAAAATCTCGGACAATATGACGCCTTCGTCTTCTTCAATTACCATCGCGACCCGTTGCCTGACGACGAGCAAGCTCCTTGGCATGAGGGGAGAAAACGCGCCGCGCTTGAGCATATCGCGAATACCGAACAAGGGCTCGTTTTCCTCCACCACGGACTCCTCTGTTGGCCCGACAATCCCCGGTGGGACGAACTCATCGGCATGAAGCATCGCGATTCTTTCGAAGTAAAATTCGGCCAGACCCTCAACGTCTCTGTTCTCAATCGCGACCATCCTATTACGGCGGGCCTTTCCAACTGGGTAATGATCGACGAAACCTATTCCCTTGGCGCGCCCGATGAAACCGTCGACCTCCTCCTCGCCACCGACCATCCTCTCAGCATGCCTTATCTGGCGTGGACGAAACAGAAAGACGAAAAACGTATCTTCAACCTTCAGTCTGGTCACGACGCCCAAACTTGGCGAAATCCGAACTTTAAGACCGTCCTAGAACGAGGGATACACTGGTCGGCTAATCGATCCTAGCTTTTGTGACTAGGTCTCGCATGCTCAAGGCCCGAGAGGGTTAGTCCCATGGGGGCATGTCGTCCAAAGTAGGCAGAGCCCAGCCCCAGATTTCTTTAGATCATTAGCCTTGGGGCCCAAATGCATGAGTTTCCACTCCGCTAATACCAAGAATGAGAGTTCTTGTTTCAAACCATAGCGAGCTTTGCCTCGTTGCGCCGTTGCGTTAAATAGGTCTATTTAGGGCCAAGCGATTGGGATGGGTCCTCTAAGCGCAGCACGGTGACCCGATCAGAGATTTCTAATCATTTGGCCTTTACTGCGGGAAGCATAAACCCACCGATTGGGGGGGGCATGCCCGAGATGTGCGGCCCAAATTGAGCACTTGCAGGTCTCGGCGAGAACCCTCCACCCACCGGTGCGTCACGTTGGCTGCAGCGGCTGTTTGCGGTCCGAAATATAGGACTCGACCCGACCTTCCCCGCGATCCTGAAACGCAACAGCTGCGGGGTGGCGGCATTGCAGGCATCAGACTTGATCGTCCACTCTTTCCCGGCTCAGTCGAGCCGGTCCCTCCCTGGGGCACTTAACTCAGCCAGTCGTCGTGACCTGATGGGGTGGTCGCGCGGACCGTTACGATTCGTAGCGGAGGCCGAGTTGCTTTGCCAGTGCTCTAAGATCTTCTGGCCCGGGAGCCTCGTAGACGTTTTGCGGGAGCAGTGGATTCTCAGGAAGGCTGAGACGATAAGCATGCAGGGCTTGGCGGGGGTGTCGCGTGCAAGGCGGCGACCGATACCATTCTTCACCCACCAGAGAATGACCGAGATGCGCCAAGTGGATACGGATTTGGTGGGTGCGTCCGGTAAACAGGCGGGCGCGGAGGAGGCTGTAGCCATCGCTTCGATCAAGCACCTGGAATTCGGTGCGGGCGTTCTTACCTAGCGAATGCACCCGCAGGCTTCCGCGCTCATTTTTACCGATGGGCTGATCAACTTCGATCGATTCCCACGCGGGTGCGCCGTGAACGATAGCCATGTAATCCTTGTAGGTGTCAGGTTGACTCCAAAGGACTTTGATCGGTTGCACCCAGGCATGGTGGGGGGTGAAGAAGCACAGTCCAGAGGTGTCGGCGTCGAGTTGATGAAGTGCCCACACCATGCCGCCATGATGGCGCATCAGGTGAAACTGGATGCAATCGTCGTCGGCTAAATTTCGCCCCGTGGTGGGCCATCCGGGTGGCTTGTTGAGGACATAGAGATCCGATGTCTTCGACAGAATATGGGGCTCAATATTGAGTGAGCGCATGCTATCTAAGATCGTTGATGCTGCCACGGAGTGACGCAAGCAGGCGATGCCGGTGATATCGACAGTGCGGGTATCGTTTCACTTGGGAAAACGGCGTGGGCTCGCGGCGGTGCGAACACCTGGAACTCCGCCGCGGCGGTGTGGCCCTGCCACGACGGGAGGTGGCGATGGTTGGGGCCGTGGGCCCTGACTTCGATTTGAGGGGTGGTATCAATCTGCATGGGATCTCTCGTTTGAAACGGAGCAAATTTCCTGAATCTTGGGGGTTTGTAATTGGGGGCGAAAGTCATAGGGTGACGCATATGTTATCGCTGAAATCATGGGCTTGGGTCCTCGTCTTGGCTCTGCCCACCCTCCACGCCGAGCAACTCACCGTTTTATTGGGGACATTTAGCCGCGGGTCCAGCGAAGGAATTTATGCGGTGCAATTGGACACCGAAAATGGAGACCTGTCCGAAGCTTCACTGGTCGCGGAATTGACCGATCCAGGTTTCCTGGTCCGCCATCCCAGGTTACCAGTGGTCTATGCCGTGTTGCGCGAAAAAGGTGCGTCGGGAACGCAAGTCGGCGGAATCGTGGCTTACGCCGTTGATTGGAACACGGGTGAACTCACCGAACTCAATCGACGTCTAACGAAAGGGGGGGCGTTTGCTCATTTGGCCGTTGATCCAGCTGGTCGTCGAGTGATCGCGGCAAGTTACGGTGGCGGTCATATCACCGCGTGGTTACTCGATGAGGATGGTCGGCTTGGTGCAGGCGGTGAGTTACTGAAGCAGACAGGGGCATTGGGTCCAAATGCGAAACGACAGGATGGGCCGCATCCGCACTCCGTAACGGTGTCGCCCGATGGGCGTTTCGCTTGGGTAGCCGATCTTGGACTTGATCGCGTTTTTGCTTACGACCTCAGCGGGGAGGCTCCAAGTCCGCGTCGGTCTGGGCGCGGCGACGCGGTGACCCACCCGGGAGCCGGTCCCCGCCACACTAAATTTTCGCCGGATGGGAAGTCGTTTTACGTGCTCAACGAATTGGATGCATCGGTCACCCTGTTTCGCTACAATGCGGCGGCAGGCACGATGGAGGAAGGGCAACATCTCTCGATGTTGCCGTCGGATTATGACGGTGCGGTTTCGGCTTCGGAGATTCGCACTCACCCCAACGGTCGGTTTGTCTACGCCGCTCATCGGGGGGACAGCACCATCGTGATCTTCTCCCGCGATCCGAGCTCCGGCCAATTGACCCGCCAAGGCGCCGTGCCGACGGGCGGTAAGACTCCGCGCAATTTTGCACTTAGTCCGGATGGCGCGTGGCTCATCGCGGCCAACCAAAACTCGGACACGCTCACCACGTTCAAGGTCGATGCAGAAACCGGCGCGCTCATCCCCACCGGTAAATCGACCGCGGTGCCCCACGCGGTCTGCGTAGTATTCGAGCCAAGATGAATTCTCTGTAGGGGGTCATGTCGTGAATTGTTAATTATTGCTTGGGAACGGTGATTACGATGGATTACGGATTATGGCCCGTTGTGCACAAATTGAACACCCAGGAGTGATTTATCATGTGATAAACCGGGGCAACTATCGATCGGACGTATTTGGCTCAGCCGGATTCCGATCAAGGGGGTCATGTCGTGAATTGTTAATTATTGCTTGGGAACAGTGATTACGATGGATTATGAGTTATGGCTCGTCGTGCACGAATTGAATACCCTGGAGCGATTTATCATGTGATAAACCGGGGCAACTATCGATCGGACGTATTTGGCTCAGCCGGTGCAGCCGAGGCGTTTGTCAAAGTGCTGGAGGAAGCGGTGGGGATGTTTGGTTGGACACTGGGCGCTTACGCAGTGATGCGGAATCATTTCCATCTGGCGGTGCAGACACCGGAACCGAATTTAGCAGCTGGTATGCAGTGGCTGCAGGTGACCTTCGCGGCGAGATTCAATCGACTACGCGCAGAGACGGGTCACCTGTTCCAAGGGCGTTATAAGGCGCTTCTTTTGCAGAATGAAGGGGTTTGGGCGAGGGTGGCGAATTACATCCATTTAAATCCGGTGCGGGCGGGAATCGTGACGCTGGATCAGGTCATGGATTTTCGCTGGAGTAGCTGGTCGAGATTCGCTAATAATCGACGCTTTAAGGGGTTAGACCCGCAGCCGTGGTTGGCTACGTTGGGCTTGGAAGATGGCGAAACGGGGTGGCGGGATTATGCTACCCAGTTGCGGGAAAAATTGGAAGACGACAGCGCACGCGTCGATGAGGAGCGAAGCGTGTTATCTTCAGGCTGGGCGATCGGATCGGATGATTGGAAAATCGCCTTGATCCAGAATCTGCCTTCGAGGGAACCGAGTGGGCTCAGGGCGGAGTATGTAGAACCCAAAGATGCCATGCGACTGCGCTGGCAGGCTAAGTTGGAGGAGCTTCTGCGGGATGCCGAACGAACTCAGACTGAGATTGAAAGCGCGGGGAAGGGGGCGGATTGGAAGGTGGAGATCGCTTTGCGCCTGCAGCAGGAGTTGGGGGCATCGGTTGTTTGGTTAGCTGAGACGCTGAGCCTAGGAAAACCTGCATCCGCACGGGTCTATTTGTATCGGGCGCGTCGGAATAAATTCACAATTCACGACATGACCCCATCTAAGCGGCGCGAGAGGCGAGGGGAATTAAAGAGTGGGGATAGCGATGTCCCTGCAGTGGGAACGGGGATAATTGGTCGGGTGATTACCTGACTTGGGTAACCGGCATCGACGTGGGGGTATTTGTATCGGGCGTGCCAAAAATTCACAATTCACGACATGACCCCTTTAGGGCGAGTTACCGAGTGACGGGGGTATTATCCTTTTCGCGAACCGCAGTTTGCTCGGGTGAATCGTTGGAGTGCGTGGGTGCATAAGCTGTATTACCCATGGCTGTTTCGTCGGCCTCTCGTCCGGGTGATCACGATGGTGCGCGAACCCATCAGTAGGCTAGTGTCTCTCTATCTTTTTTTCGATACCATGCGCTTTGGCGTTGAGGTGGAGGATCTCCCTTTGCAGACGCTGCTCGACAATTTCATGCGGCTGTTTGAGCAGGACTATACACACCCTTTGGTGCCCGGTTATTTCAGGTTGGTGAGGCGGCCCAAAAATATGGGGATCGATGGCTATCAACCCCCATTTTTACATGAGATCGGAGCTGACGTTATCGAGAAAAAGACATTTCTCTACTGATAGTGAAACTTGAGATCTTGGATGAGAGAAAAGCCGATATGGTGAGGGGGCTTGCCATCGATATTGTTCGATGGAACACCGCGGAGCAGAAAGGTTACGGTAAAATCTACCGCGAATTTAAGCGGCGGGTGCGTATTCCTCATCGCTACGCTGAAGCCATGTATCAGTCCGCTTACACGGATCTTTTTTACACGCCCGAAGAGCGCACCGTATGCTGGCAGCGCTGGGAGTCGCAGTTGGATCGCACGCTGGTTCTGCCTGATTGGGTGGAGGATCAGTTGCGGGCCTACCATCCGCCGGTTGCTCACTAGGCTATCGGTTCGTGGGGCGCTCCAGTTTACGCATCCCCGTTGATTTAGGGCGATCGATTTCTCAGGGGAAGACGGCTCGGCGGTCCGTCCCGCTCAAGGGGACTCGTTGCGTTATCGAGCGAGATAGATTTCGCAGTGAGGCCCGCCGCTGATGGTCACTGCTCGAGATGATTTATGCGGTGGGCGTGGCGTTTACGAATGCCTGAATTTCTGAACGGATATGGTCGCAGAAGGCGGTGGGTGAGTATTGGAGCCCGCGCGGTCGCGCTTGTTGATGGAGCTCCAATTGAAGGTCGGGAGACGCGACGAGATCACTCATCTTTTGGGCTCCGGCTGCGACGTCGTCGTAGATTTGGCGATTGTCGCCTAGGATGTCGGGCGGGCCGCCGGAATTGTGAGAAAAGACGATGCAGCCGGCGGTCATCATTTCAGCGATGGCGATGCCGAAGTGTTCGTCGAGCATCGCGTGAAGGCCATATCGACTGCGGCCCACTAGATCTTGTAGCTTATCGCGTTCGAGATTTTCGTGCCACTCGATCCATTCCTGCCCGGCACAATGGGCGAGAATTTGTTGCCGTTCGTCGGCTTCGGCATCCCAAAACCCAACAAATGCCAACCGTAGATTTTTCGCACCGTTGGCGCGGGCTTTTTTGACAATGTCGGCAGCGATAGTCAGGCGTTTGAGCAGGTTCCAGCGTCCCAAGCAGACGACGCGATTTTCTCGCTCGGCCCACGGTAGACCGGGGTTAAACGGGGGCACGGGGGGATGCACCACGGTGGAGCTTTGACCGGTGGCATCACGAAGACTGTTCGCGGTCCACTGGGAGTTGGTGAGGAAACGATGGTGGAGTGGAGTCCTGGGGAGGGTCGATCCTGAGCCCACCCACCATGACAACTGTTGGCTCGCCTCCCATATTTTCCTTCGGATCCACGACCACTCCGGGGGAGATTGAGTGACGCGAAGCACCCCTGGCCAGTGGATATATTGGATGCCTGCTTTGGGTAGAAATACTTCGTTGAATGTGCTCACCCAAATCGTGGGGTTACATCGTTTTTCCAGCCGCTGAAGATCTCCCATGGTCGTGGCGTTTCGCAGCAACTGGACACGTCCTGGCCAAATCGATTGGATGAATTTCGCTCGCCGCGAAAGCCCTGGAATCACCGCGGGAGGATGGGCTGAAAGGTTGGTGCCGTAGCGAGCATCGACGCGCTGAAAATCAGGCTGTTTGTCGCACCACAGGATCGGGTCATAATCTTCCTGAAGGACTTGCAGCGTCCAAGCTGCGACCATTTCTGCCCCACCGAAATCGGTGAATAGAGGATGGTAGAGCACGGCTTTTTTTCGGGGGGATAGGGCGCTCACGGGGCGATTTATGCAGGGCTACTCAACACGGCAACCCCAATAGCTCGGTGGGACAATGCGATTGAAAACATTACTTGCCAAATTAAGAGGGTACCTTGAGTGCTGGTGCCGATGGAAGTTTTACGGAAGTCGTTTCGTTTTCATTCTGCATTAATCGGCAGATCAGTCCTTTCGTCACTATTGCTCCATAGTTGGATTTTCTATGTTAAAACGTCTCTATCACTACCATCAAAAACTGCCGCTTTATCTCGCGTGTCGGGCATCTCCGTGGCTGAAGGTTTTGGCGGCACCCTATCTTTACTTTCGCTGTGTGCCTCACCAGCAGGATGCCCCGGTGATTGTTTTCACCATGGGTAAGGTCGGCTCGATGACGCTGTGGCGGTCGCTGTTGGACGCGGGGGTGTTTTTCCAGATCCAGATCCATCATCTGCGTCGTTCACCCGCTCGCTATCCCGACGTGGAACGAAATATCAGGAGTGCAGCGGAATTTAGGCGAAGGACGTATTTACCGTGGTTGCTGCGGTTTGCTCGAGTGCGTATCGTCACGGCCGTTCGAGAACCGATTAGTCGGCTCATTTCTCTTTACCTCTATTCCTATGCCAAACGTTTTGGAGTCGAGATTGAGACTCTCTCTCTACAGGTTTTGCTCGATGACTTTCCGCGGGTTTTTGAAAATGATTACACTCACGCGTTGGTTCCGGGATGTTTTCTGACTACAGAGATCAAGGCGGGCTTGGGTATTGATATTTACCAGCATGACTTTTCGCAAAACCGAGGGGCCGCGATCATCGAGCGGAGGCGAGTTTCGCTGCTCATTATGAAGCTGGAGATTACAGATGATCAGAAATCTGCTGCCTTGAGCACGTGGATCGGGCGCAAGGTCGAGATCAACCGTCAAAACACGGCCCGTGATGTTGGTTATGACGGTATCTACGGTGAGTTTAAGCGGCGGGTGCGCATTCCCTACCGTTACGCCGAGGCGATTTATCAGTCGGCCTACATGAAACATTTCTATACGCCGGAAGAGCGGGCCAAGTTCTGGCAGCGCTGGGAACCCCAGTTGGATCGCTCGCTCGTTCTGCCGGAATGGGTTGAGCAGCAGCTCCAAACCTATCATCCCTCGCTTGACTAATTCCCCATGTTTAAGCGTCTCACCCACTACTACCGGAAACTCCCGTTTTACCTCGCTTATCGAGCGACGCCTTGGACGGCGGCGCTGTGGGGCTCCTACCTCTACTTCGGGCGTATTCCGCAACACCAAGATGCTCCGGTGGTTATTTTTACCATGGGGAAAGTGGGCACGATGTCCATCTGGAGATCCTTACTCAATGCGGGGGTCTATTACATAAAGACAACCCATTACCTTCACCGCGCACCGAGGTGTTACCCCTTTCATGAGCGAACTATCATTCAATTGAATAATGCAGGTCGGTGGGAGCACAGATTGCTCTACCCCTGGCTTTTTAAACGACCACTAGTCCGGGTGATCACGATGGTGCGCGAGCCCATTGGCAGGCTCGTGTCCATCTACCTTTTTTCCTACACCATGCGTTTTGGCGTAAAGATTGAAGATGTCCCATTGCAGGCGCTACTCGACAATTTCATGCGGCTCTTTGAGCAGGAATTTGAACACCCTTTAGTGCCCGGTTATTTCATGGCGGTGGAGCTGAACAAAAATATGGGGATCGATGTCTACCAGGAGCCATTCTCTCACGAAAACGGCGTCAGCGTCATTGAGGAGAAAAACATTTCTCTGCTGACCATGAAACTTGAGATTTCAGATGAGCGAAAAGCCAATGCACTGGCCAATTGGATGGGGCGATCCATCGACATTGCCCGATGGAACACCGCGGAGTCGGAAGGCTACGCAAAAGTTTACGGTGAATTTAAACGGCGCGTGCGGATTCCCTATCGCTACGCCGAAGCCATGTATCAGTCCGCTTACATGCAGCACTTCTACACGGCCGAGGAGCGGACAAATTTCTGGAATCGCTGGGAGCCGCAGTTGGATCGCACGCTCGTGGTGCCGGATTGGATTGAGGATCAGTTACAGGCCTATCATCCGCCGGTTGATACCTAGGTGGTCGGCTCTCGGTTCGCTAGGGTCTACGGTGTTCGCCTGCGTTGGGGCGGAGAGGCAGAGATCGCCGGCTGAAGCGCGGCGCCACGGTGGGAGGCAGGCGGGCGGTGAACCAACGCTCAATTGGATTCGGGCCTCGAGAGGCAGTGCGTCGATTAGGGCGTCGAAGGGTCGGGCGGGCGGGGGTGGTGGAGGATTACGTTGACCAGAAAATCGGAGTGCTCCGACGTCATGGCATCGAGGTGGGAGGAGGCCAGATGCTGGACGGGCACGCGGTGCTGACTTAGATAGTTCCAGATGCTGATTAACGGCGGCAGGGTTTCATTGGTGGTGATCAAGGTGACGGGCAGTTTGCAGGGTCGCAGCCGAGCCAGCTCGGAGAGGGCCGCAAAGCGGTCGGGTGCAAGTGATGCAGGCGACGCAGGGTGGGGGGCAGGGCTCGTTGGAGACGTGTTTAGCCGTGGGGGTGGGGGGAGGGGGCAGAGTCCGACCACACGGAGGCGAGGCGGTGGAGTTGGCGACGGAGGTGGGCTGGATTGAGGAGGTCGGTCCACTTAGCTTGATGGCGTAGATACAACGGGAGTAGGCGGATCATTAGGTGGGTTTTCATTCTCACGTGGTAGATCCAAGGGAGATTGCTCGGTTCGGAATCGATGATCAGAACCGACCCCACGGTGGCGCCGCGGCGGCGAAGTTCGGCGGCAATGGCGAAGGCAAATAATCCACCCATAGAAAAACCGCCGATGCGATAGGGGCCGGTGGGATGGTGTTTTTGGAGGTGATCGACGTAGAAGGAGATTAGGGCATCGAACGAGTCGGGTTCGGCGTCGTCGCGCAGGTAGTTTTGAATTCCGAAAACGGAGAAGTGATCATTGAGCCGACGGACCAATTGCACGAAATGGAACAGGTGGCCGCCCCAGCCGTGCACGAAAAACAGAGTCGGCTTCCGCTTGGTTTCATTTAAGGGAACGATGTGAACTCCGGTGGTGTGCCGGTCGTGAAGGCGTTGGGCGCCGTAGTCAAAGACGGCGGAATCCTCAAAAGTCATATTCGACTTGGACGCCAATCCTTGCTCCCAAACGGGGACATTGCTGCAGCCACCACTGAAGAGGGTTAGGGAAATGGTGACGAAGGAGAGGGGGGAGATAGGCACAAGGGTGCCCTCGTAGGCCGGGGCCAACGGGTCTAAAGTTAATAGGTTGGGAGGGGGTGGGGGGAACGGGGGGAGCTGGACCCAGAACGCGGCGGAACCGCTTTCCGATTTGAGTCATTCGCCGGAACTTAATTCCCGTGGCGCCGCACATTTTTTGTTAAATTTTCTCAAGGCAAAACCGTCACTTAATAGCTGTATTAGGATAGTTGCTACGAAAGCACCGTGATGCTCCATCGAAATGAGTTTCGTGTTTGATAGGCGATGATTGGGGATTGGCGCAGAGATCGATTTAGGTCACAGACTTCATCGAGAATGCGCAGCAATCACGGAGCCAACGAAACGTCAGTCTTTGATGGGGCAAAAGAAACCGATTTAAGAAGGCACGGTTTGAGTCGGGCACGACGGGGTAACAGTGCGGTGCTGCGGTTCGTTCTATTGCTCCTTTCTGGAATAGTCGCGGCAGCGGAACCGTTGGTGGTGGCGTTCGGCGATTCGGTAACGGCACCGAGGGAGGGGATTGTGGTCTATGCGGAGTTGTTGGGCGATGAGTTGAAGTTCGAGGGACGACAGGTTCGCGTGAGCAACAAAGGGATGGGGGGGCACACTACGGCGATGGGGCTGGCGCGGTTTGAGGAAGACGTGATCGCAGCTAACCCGGATGTGGTGGTGATCATGTTTGGAATTAATGATGCGGCGGTGGATGTTTGGAAAACTCCGCCGGCGGTTGAGCCACGAGTCAGTCTCGCCAAATACCGGGTGAACCTGGTGGTGATGATTCGCATGGTGAAGGAGCGGGGAGCTCGGGTGGTTCTGATGACTTCGAATCCGATTCACTGGATCGAGAAGACGAAGGAAATGTATGGACGGCCACCGTATGATCCTGAGGCGGTGGATGGATTTAATGGGCTGTTGCGCAACTACGTGGCGGCCGCGCGGGAGGTTGCCATGATCGAAGAAATTGGACTGGTCGATGTGTTCGCGGCGTTTGAGGAATATGACGCGAATTCGGGGCTAGCGGTCGGTTCACTCACCCCAGATGGGATGCATCCGGGAAATGCGGGCCAGCGGTTGATCGCGGATCTGTTGATCGCCCATCTGCGGGCGGTGGATGAGCGGTTTGAATAGCCTATTACGGATAAGTTCCTCATCGATGTTTCGTCTCATGAAAACTCGATTCAGCTTTATCATGAAGGTCGCCCTGATCGGGCTTGCTTTCGGGGGATTAAACGCGGCGCAAGCCGGAGTGAATCAGCTCACGCAAGCGCCGCTTTGGAAAAGTGGCTCCGGGGGTTATGACACTTACCGAATTCCGGCTTTGGTGGTGACGAATGAGGGGACGCTGCTGGCGTTTTGTGAAGGACGCAAAACGGGGCGAGGGGACGCGGGGGACATTGATCTTTTGATGCGGCGATCAACTGATAACGGCGCGAGTTGGTCGGAGCAACAAGTGGTGTGGAATGATGAGGGCAACACCTGTGGGAACCCGAGCCCCGTGATCGATCAGCGGACCGGAGTAATTTGGTTGTTCTCGACCTGGAATCGTGGGGATGACCACGAGCGGCAGATTATCGATCAAACCAGTCAGGATACTCGCCGCGTATTTGTCCTTTCTTCGACCGACGATGGTGTCAGTTGGTCGGCTCCGCGGGATCTTACAGCGACGGTGAAATCGCCTGATTGGACCTGGTATGCCACGGGCCCGGGCAGTGGGCTACAGTTGACCCAAGGACCGCACGCGGGGCGCTTGATGATTGCGTGCGATCACATTGAGGCGGGAACCAAGCACTATTACTCTCACGTTATTTTCAGCGACGATCACGGTGTGACTTGGGAAATTGGAGGATCAACGCCGGAGCATCAGGTCAATGAGGGCGAAGTCGTGGAGCTTCCCGGTGGGCGACTGCTACTCAATATGCGCAATTACGATCGCATGAAACACCAGCGCCAAGTCGCCTACAGCGACGACGGCGGGCAAACCTGGACTGACCAACAGTTCGACCCGACGCTCATTGAGCCGATTGGTCAGGCGAGTTTGCAGCGTTATGCATGGGCTGATTCCGAGGTGGGCAGTGTCCTGCTCTTTTCCAATCCGGCGAGTACGGACTCCCGGACCAACCTGACGGTGCGGGCGAGTTTTGACGAAGGGCGGAGTTGGCCGGTTCAGCACACTCTGCACGCGAGCCCTAGTGCCTACTCGGACCTTGCGGTGTTCCCGGATAATTCAATTGGCTGCCTCTATGAACGAGGCGCGGAGAGTCCGTATGAATCTATTGTGCTCGCGCGTTTTGCGCTGACGTTACTTGCGCCGTAGCGGGGCGAAAGCGACTCGGAGATTGAATCACCGGGCGGCACAAACACACCAAAACGAAATGGCCGTGACCGGCGGTCTGCCTTGGCGGGGAGTCGTTTAATCAGGTGGACTCTTTATGAAAATTCATGAGCCGTTGAGAAATTTGTGTGCTATTTATTCGCGACCGGAGAGGGGGCTGGCATCGTCTGAGGTTCGATGTTGGTGTCCGTTTCTACCCTATAATGTTTGCGCCCTTTTCCCTGAGCCCTCGTCCGCTGAGTCCCACGACTTGGTTGGTGGGTGAACCCGTGGTAGTGATCGCGCCGCGTGGGGCGGAGAACGGTGCGTTTGCGCTGGCGGTGATCGAACAGTTGATCGCGGTGGGCGCTTCGCCTCGGACAGTGGTGCTGGAGGCCGGGCAGTCGTTGCGCGACTTCAGTGACCCAGTCGTGATATGGGGTAACCTCGCGAACAGCGATGCAGTCCGTGAGCTCTACTTCAAGTGCTTGGTCATGACCGACTGTCGTTACCCAGGGGCGGGTGGTTACGAGTTGCGCACGTTGCTCAACCCTTACGGCACTGGGGCAAATTTTCTCTACTTCGGCTACTCAGATGAGGCGGGACTAAAAACCGGCGGTGACCTGCTACTGGCGCAACTCGCGGCCGAAACCCCGCGGCTCAACGCTATCCCCGCGACCGCTCTACCGATCGCCGACTTTCAGGTGGAGCTCATCCGCACCACGCCGTTTCCACCGCTAGATTGGATGATCACGGCGGAGCCTCACCTTACCCACAAGGGTTACCTCGGGTTTCTGACCGGTGAGGAGGGCCTGCTGAGTCAGTCCGAGGAGGTGTGGCAGAAGATCGTCGATTACGGCGTCCCGGCCGGGGATCATAATATCAAGGATCTGCACCTACGGACTTCTATGTTGATCAGTGGCTTTCGACTGCAAGAAGCCGCGGGCATGATCCCGGAGAAACTGCGTGGGCCGATTCTGAACTTTTTTATCGAGTGGGTTTATGGCGATCAGGGCATCGTGAAGATGGATATTATCGAGAACACCGCGCCGAACGTGCAGCGGCAGAACCATGGCACCATTCCGGCGCTGGCTCTCGCTTACCTGGGGTCCTACCTGCGCGACTATTATCCGGAACGCACCGAACCCGATGAGTGGGATCCGTTGATTGATCGTATTTTTGCGCCCTACGCCGACGGCAGCTGGAAACCCGCTTCGGAAGGGATTTGTCACGGCTGGTGGTTGGAGCAACCGGTTCTACTCGAATACGGGCTACTGGATCCGGCGCACCGTTATTTTGCGCACGATGGGGCGCGACGCGCGGCGGACTGTGCCGTCGCGGTGGTGAACAACTTCGGTTGGTTGCCTTCGTCGGGTGACGTGAACCTGCTGCGCTCCTTTCCGGGCGTGTCACTGCGCACGGCAGCCGCTTGGTATCGAGATCCACGATACACTTTTGTGCATCAACTGGCGCCGGACTTTCACGGTCTGCGCATGCACCAGTTTTTATCCCGCACCTTTGACGTGGGCATGGCGGGGCAGGAGCCCGAGACCGGACTCACGGTAGTGGCGCTCGACCCGATTGTGCACGACGGAGCCACGTATTCCCGCGGCATTGCCCCGTGGATGTTTGAAAACGCTCCCACCGCGCCGGTGGAGCGCTGTTTCGACAAGGTCGCGTTCCGCAGTGGTTGGACTCCCGATGACGCGTTTCTTCTCATCGAAGGGATCGGTGGCGGCTCGCACGCCTATGCGGATGCGTTGGATGTGATCGAGTATAGTCGCCTCGGTTTCACCTTCCTGGTTTCCGAGACGGGTCCGAAGTTTCCCGAGACCGATAACCATGCGGTCGTCACCGTGGCGCGAAATGGGGTGAGCGGGTCTGTGCCTTGTTTCGCCGAGCGGGAGGAAGCAACGTGGGACGAGGCGAGCCGCACCGGTTATGCCCGACTCGTGTTGCGCGAATACAGCGGAGCCACCTGGACTCGCGAATTGTTTTTCCTCAACGAGCGGGGGCTGGTGGTTCATGATCACGTGCGGGCTGAGTCGGAGGGTGACTATACGATCCAATCGAATCTCCGTATCCCGGGACACGTCCGATTCGAGGCCGGTCGGGTTCTCAGCCACCGCCAGAAACCGGATGGCACCGAGGTGGTGTTTGGTCTGCAACCGATGGGGCCGGCCGTCGCTCCGCCGCAAGTGGTGGAGATGGATCATTCCGTGCACATCCGAGATCGCCTTGATCAGGAGAACCCACCGATGGAGGACGACAACGTCGCCTCTTGGGAGCGTCGCTACGGCATCACCGAGACGGTGATCAACATCACCCGCATGCGCGTGCACTCCCATCTGCAGGCCGGCGAAGGCGTGTCATTTCTGCACTACGCTCACGCCCGTCATTCTTCGGACCCTGATCCGGTGATGACGGTGAACGAGGCCGGAGCGATCAGTTTGCAAGGGTGGTCGGAGCCGGTGGAACTCAAGACCCATCGACCCATTGAGTTAAACCCTGAGTCGCTGGTTGTCCGGGGGACGGATGAAGCATTTCCGCGATCATCGAAAGTCTTGGCCCATGGGGAGGACGGGGAAGTGAAGAAGATCGTGCCGTTACCCGACGGGCGTTGGTTGGTGGGCATGGAAGCAGGTGATATTCGGCTGCTTGATGCCGCCGGCGAAATGCAATGGGAGGCGACGGTTTCGGGGCCGATTCACGATATGGATGCAGGACCGGAGCAGGTCTTTGTGGGGCACGGGGACGCGGACTTAACCGCGCTTCGGCTCACGGATGGCACGACCGTTTGGACTCATCAGATCGAGCGGATTCGATCATCATGCTCGTGGTGGGAGTGGCCGACGCCGGCGGCGTTTTGTGTGGTGGCGGCTCGAGCCGATTCGGGCTTTACCGGGGTCATGGTGGGCTGCGGCGATATCCAGATGCGGCGCTTTAGTTTGGCGGGCGAGTGCCAGTGGACCTTCCGTTATCAGAACGGAATCCCTGGCACCATCCGGCTGCTGGATGTGAACAACGATGGCATCGACGAGATCGTGGTCGGGGGCGAAGTGATGAGCAATTGCTCCCATTGCCGGGTGGTGGATGCCGATGGTCGCCAACTGCAGGAACTGGAAGTTGAAGGCTGGACCAGTCGGATGACGGCATTGGCCGTGGCGGAAGGGGAGATGACTTATTTGGGTTTTGGTGTCACGCGCGGCCGCAACGTGTATTTCCTTGAGGTGGATCCGACCAAAGCAGCGCCACTCCAAGAAAAATGGATGCGGCGAATGCCGGGGGCGGTGAAGGCTATCACGATTGATCCGTCCATCGAAATGGTGCTAGCGGGGAACTCCCTTGGGTTAGTGTTGGCGTTTGATTTTTCCGGCGAGTCGGTGGGTCGGCTGGCGTTGTCCGCGGAAGTGCAATCGATTTTCCGGTTGGGCGAAGGTTATGTGGTGGGGCTTGCCGACGGGGCGGCCCACTGGCTGACCCGCGATGCGGATGGTGCGCTGCAGAGCCAAGCGCGTTGGGAGGCAGGGGCTCGTTGGGATCGCGTGGCTGTAACAGCCAGTGGTCTGCTCATTCCGACCGTCGATGCGATTCTGTATCTGCCGAACAGCTGATTTTTACCCGAACTAATAATGAGCGAAAATTCTCCCGAAATTAAGATTGGTATCGTTGGCTTAGATTCGAGTCACGCGGTGCAGTATGCGATGTTGCTTCATGATGAAACGCATTCGCATCACGTTCCCGGTGGGCGTATCGTGGCGGCTTACGCGGGTGGTTCTGACGATTGGGAGCTGAGTCACGGTCGCGTGCCCGGTTTTCGCGAGCAGATGGAGGGCGGGTTTGCGGTGCCGATCTATGAGACGATTGAGGAAGTGGTCGCGGCGTCCGATGCGATCATGGTTTTGTCGATTGATGGCCGCGTTCACCTAGCGCAATTCGAAGCGATCGTCGCGGCGGGTAAACCGGTCTACATCGACAAGCCGCTCACTGCCACGGTGGCCGATGCTCAGCGACTGGCGGAATTGGCTGAGCAGCACTCGACGCGAGTTTTCTCCTCATCGGTTTGGCGCTATGCGGTGGGGTTGCGCGAAGCCTTGGTCGCGTTGGACGGGTCGGCGCGTCACATGTCGTTGCACGGTCAGTGGCCGGAGCATCCGGGGCTGCATGGTTGGTCCTGGTATGGTATCCACCAAGTCGAGATGCTGTATGCCGCGTTGGGTTCTGGGTGTCGGCGGGTCTCTTGTGTCCGGGATGGGGCGGCGGAAGTGATTACTGGTTTTTGGAGTGACGGACGCATTGGCACGATCGCGACTAATCACGACGAAGACCTCAAGTATGGTGGCTGGATCGCGGATGCGGCGCAAACGCAGCCGATTACGGTGTGCGATACGATGCATGATCGCTACGCAGCATTCCTGCGCGGGGCATTGGCATTCTATCGTGGCGGGGAGGCCCCGGTGGCTTTGGCAGAAACGGTGGAGACGATCGCATTCATGGAATCTGCGATGCGCAGTCGGGAGCAGCAGGGAGTTTTGGTCGAACTTCCCGGAGGCGCGGCATGAAGCGGGTTTTAATTGTCACCAGCGAATTTGAGCGGGCTCATTTTTTCCCCGGCGGGTTCGATGAGTGGATGGCAAGTTATGCGGGTGAATGTCGCTTTCACGATTCCGCGGATGCCGCTGACTTTGGGCAGGTGCTGGCGGAGTATGCGCCCGAGATCGTCGTCGGGGCGTGGGGTATGCCGGCGTCGCCGTTGTCCGCGGTTAAAGGGCAAGGTGGTAGCGTAGAATATTTCAGTTTTGTGCCAGGTTCGGCGAAGAAACAGATCACCGCCGAGCATCTGCGCGCGGGTTTGGTGTTCAGTAATTGGGGGACCTCCATCGGTCCTTACGTTGCCGAGTGCGCGTTGCTCCTGACGCTCAGTGCGCTGAGGCGGGTGACACGCTGGGGGTATCCGCTGAAAGCGGAAGGCGTCTGGCGGGATCGCCTTACGCAGAACCGGAGTCTCTTCCGTAAGCGCGTCGGATTGCACGGGTTCGGGGCGATCGCCCAATCGTTGGTGGAGCTCATGCGCCCGTTTGGGGCGGTGGTCACGGCGGATACCGGTGTGCCCGATAGCCTACTGGAAAAATATGACGTAAAACGGGCGGCTTCGACGGAGGCGTTGTTTGCGGAGTCCGAGGTGTTGATAGAACTGAAGCCGCTGACGGATAAGACCCGCGGTAGCGTGGGTGGTAGCGTGGGTGGTAGGCTATTGCGGCTGCTCCAGCCGGGAGCCTGTTTCATCAATATTGGCCGAGGTCCGGTGGTGAATGAAACTGATTTGGTCGAGGTTGCGCGGGAAGGGGAAATCGAGATCGGCTTGGACGTCTATGAACAGGAGCCATTGCCGCTGGAGTCGCCGCTGCGATCACTGCCCAATGTATTCATGCTGCCGCACATGGGCGGAGCGACCATCGAACGAGGGATCGAGTGCGGGGAGTTGTCGCTACGTAATGTGGTGCGATTTGTGGCGGGTGAATCCATCGAAAATCAAGTCACAGTGGAGGCGTTTGAACGCGGAACCCGAGATGGATTTAGGAACGCGAACAATGATGCAAGGGATGTCGGGCATAAAGCCCGACCCACGGGGGCATGATCTGCCCCATGCTTTCGGTTCGGGGGTGGGTCGGGCTTTACGCCCGACATCAGACTCAGCAGCTGAGCCCTCGACTACTAGGTCACAGTGGAGGCGTTTGAACGCG
>Ga0208413_1000146_pt1 | contig 60458 bp, 39 predicted proteins | sample AntAceMetag02UKD_FD_184761 | JGI IMG/M metagenome (GOLD analysis project Ga0208413, IMG submission 184761) | Saline lake microbial communities from Ace Lake, Antarctica - Antarctic Ace Lake Metagenome 02UKD (SPAdes) (version 2) | ecosystem: Environmental > Aquatic > Non-marine Saline and...
CATTTGCATAACAAAGTAGCATAGCTCAAAATAATAATAAATTAATCGCCATGACAATACGTACCAAAACTGGCAAGAGAGCCAGACACATTCGTGTCTACTCGGAGAATTGGCCTGTTTGCACGAGGAGTGACCTATTTCACTAGAGTGGTGTGCCGAGCTGGTTTTTAGAAAATAGTAATCACAAGACCTGCGAAATGGATGAGATTAGGGGCACAGTAAAAGACTGGTATGTCGGCAGTTTCTAGCGGATCGCGTATGACTTTTCGATTCATCAAATGTTATGGTCTTGGGGGGTATGTTTCAGGTGTGTCTAGCTTATCTAAGGCCCACAGACCAATAGATTAGGATGCTTAAGCAGTTTGCTCCAAGCTGCAGTAACTAGGAGCAACACCTAAGTTCCTTAATTTTTGTGACAACGGACAAGTAAAGATATGAGTATTTCATGAAATTTCTCCATACAGCAGACTGGCATATTGGTCGTCAATTTCATAATGTCTCCCTATTGGAAGACCAGCGCCACGTTTTAGGTCAGCTAATAAGCGTGATACAAGAAGAAAAAGTAGAAGCTGTGATAATTGCAGGGGATGTATACGACCGGTCTGTACCTCCATCTGAAGCCGTCGATCTTCTTGATGAGACATTGCACACCATAGTGCACGATTTAGGTGTGCCGGTAATTGTAATAGCGGGGAATCATGATGGCGGCGTTCGGCTGGGGTTTGGATCGCGCCAGCTAATGCAAGCTGGACTGCACATTACCGGCCCGCTGAGTGACGCAATACTTCCGATAGAGCTGAAGGACGAGCATGGCTCAATATTCGTCTATACCATCCCTTATATAGATCCAGCGACAGTTCGAGATGTGTTTCACAATGATGTGCAAAATTTTGATGAGGCAATGATTTTCATTACTGATCAGATCAAGTCATACCACGCTAGGGAACACCCGAAATGTCGCTCCATATTGGTAACCCATTGTTTTCTGGCGGGTGGCGAGTCATCAGACTCAGAGCGGCCATTGTCAGTTGGTGGCGCGGATCAGGTATCCATCGATCAATTTCTAGAATTCAATTACACGGCGCTTGGTCACCTTCATCAACCTCAATATAAGGGCGCCGAACATATTCGATATTCCGGATCTCTGCTCAAATATTCATTTTCCGAAGTTGAAAAGCCAAAATCCTTAACTCTCATCGATATGAACGCGGGGGGTGATTGTAATATCAATGAGGTGCCATTAAACCCTATAAGGGACATGCGAGTCATAGAAGGTAAGCTCGAGGCGATTCTCAAGGCAGGGAAGAAGGACTCGGCAAATCAGGATTATCTCTTGGTTCGATTACTAGATAAACATGCCATTCTTGATCCTATGGGAAAATTGCGCTCGGTTTATCCTAATGTCTTACATTTAGAGAAATCCAATCTAACTATCCGAGCTGATAGTGAGTCGCTCGATTATGACGCGCTGAAAATGAATCGCCTTCAACTATTTGAGGATTTCTATAAGCAGATGGTGGATGAGGACCTGGACGCAGGGCAGAGGGCGCATATAACTACGCTTATTGATGATATTGAAAAGGACGATGGCGGGGTAGCATCATGAAACCGGTGGTGCTCACTATGTCAGCATTTGGCTCATTTGCAGGCGAAGAGTCAATCGATTTTAGGGACTTGGGTGACAACCCATTATTCTTGATCAATGGCCCGACAGGAGCGGGTAAAACCACGCTATTGGATGCGATATGCTTTGCTTTGTATGGAGAATCAACAGGGAGTGAAAGATCAGGGAAAGACATGCGGAGTGATTTTTCGGAAGACGACCGACTAACGGAAGTCACACTACTATTCCAACTAGCAAGTGGGCACTACAAGATTACTCGCAGCCCAGAGCAAGACAGGCTCAAAAAGTCGGGTGATGGCACTACGAGCCATAAACCTAAAGCGGAGTTATGGAAATCAAATTCTGAGGGAGATGAAATTGATTTACTGGTGTCTACCAAAGTCACAGAGGCCAACAGGAAAATACACGAACTCACCGGTCTAACCGCTGATCAGTTTCGGCAAGTGATGGTTTTACCCCAAGGGAAATTCCGCGAACTATTAATGGCGGACTCCAATGAGAGAGAAGTCATATTCCGGCAATTATTTGATACACGCGTTTACTATTTGATAGAACAACGGCTAAGGAATAGCGCGAATGAGTTGGAAGCAGAAGTTAAAGACTCCCTGTTAATTCAGGGAACGCTGCTAAAAACCGTGAATCTTGAGAATACTGAACAGTTGGCGAATCGGTTGCTCGAAGTTTCGCCAATGTACGCCGAAGCCAAGATTGAAAATGATCAGCAGGAAAAGCTGAAGGAGACGGCAGTAGCAGCACTGTCATCTGGGAAGTTGTTATCTGGTAGATTCGGAGATCTTCAGAAGGCAAGCAATAGGCTCAAAGAACTTCGTGCTCAAGAAAAAGACATGGAGAAGACGCGGCTAGAGTATGCGCTCTCCAATGAAGCAAATAGTTTGTCGCCAGCCTTTGAGACATACCAACGCGGAGAGTCGCAGCTTACGAGCGGGGAAAATGCTAAAAAGCAGCTGCAGGGAAATGCAGAGGCGACCAAATCATCTCTGGCTGAGGCTACAAAAAGTAATGCCGCTCAAACAGCTAATAAGAAAAAGCTGCAAACGTTGCAGGCTACTTCAGCGAAGCTCGATGATTATAAGGGGCGATTAACTCGGATTGCTAAATTGAAAACTAGTCAAGATCAGGCAAAAGAAGAAAAAGGAACTGCTGAGAATGCGCTAGATACGGCGACAGCCGAAAATACAGAACTAGAAGACATCCTCCAAGCGCTAGAAGCTGAGAGAGAGATACTTCAGGAGGAAGTAAACAATCTAGCTAGTATAGAACAGCGCTGCTCACTGGCAATGAAATCTTTGGAAACTAAGAAAAAATTGGACGCGCTGACTTCCGAAAAAAAGGAGAAGCAGAGATTAGTAAAATCCACAAATAGCGAGATCAACACTAGCAAACTTAAATTCGAAAAAACGAGGCAAGCGCGAACGAAACTGGAGCACTCTTGGCATTTGGGGCAGGCGGCTCTCCTTGCTTCAGAGCTTAATGATAAAGACCCCTGCCCGGTATGTGGCAGTATAGAACATCCCTCAATTGCTATATCGAAGGGAAAAATTCCGAGTGCTGAAGAGATTGAGGCGGCCCGTCAAGAAGAGAGTCAAGAGCAAGAGGCACTGAATGAATTGCATCAAGCATTGGCAGGAAATGAAGCGGAGCTAAAAGCTGTACTCAAAAGAATATCGGAACTAGAGAATGAATTGAATGACAAAGCCAGTATGAGTCTTAAACAACTCTCTGCTGAGGCTAGCTCTCTGAAAGCAGAATTCGATGCGTTGACAGCAAAAGCTCTGACAGTTCCTGCGGTAAATACGAAGATATCATCGACAAAAGCTGCGCTTAAAAAACAGAAAGCAGTGATTGAGAGCGCTAGTGAGAATCTCTCAAAGAAAAGGCAAGAACTGGCTGCGGCAACAGCTGCTGTCAGTGAAAGCGAGGGAGAGATTCCCGCCGTCTACCGAAGTGCAAAGACTCTCAATTTTGCTATTAGGGACAATAGTGATGAGTGTCAGGCGCTCGCACAGAGCATTGCCGAGATTCAACAAGCATATGAAATTGCATTGGGGGATGAGTCAGAAGCAAAGGCGGAGTTGCAAGCGGCGGTTCGGCAGCTGGAAAAGGCGAAATCCCAGAGGGATGAATCGAGTAAGAAGTGGTCCGCTGCGTTAATAAAGAGCAGTTTTGAAAATCAGAAGAAATTTGAAAATGCCAGACAAGAACCAGAAAATGTAAAATCGTTGGGCCTTACTATAAGGACTTACGAAGATGAGGAGCTGAAAGCTCAAGAGAACCATGTAACTCTAAAGTTGGAGTTAAAAGGCAAGTCAAAGCCTAATCTTGAGTCTCTAATTAGTGCACATGATACTGCGAGGAACGCGCACGATACCGCTAGTGAGAAGTATCATAAATTGGATAGAGAGCAGCGGGGGCTAAAGGATATTAGAAAACGGATTAAGGCTGCGGTGCGATCCCAACAGAAAATGGAAGATCGATTTAAATTGGTAGGAACCCTGAGCAAGATAACTAGCGGTAAAAATGCTCACAATATGAGCCTTCAGCGGTTTGTTCTCAGTGTGATCCTTGATGATGTGCTGATTATGGCCGGGGAGCGGCTTAACCAAATGAGTAGCGGGCGATTCACTCTTATAAGACGTACGAAAATAACAGGAGCGCAAAAGTCCGGGCTTGAATTGGATGTCAATGATAGCTATACGGGGAAAACGCGACCCGTATCGACGCTATCGGGCGGTGAAAGTTTCATGGCGGCCCTGTCAATGGCCCTGGGGCTTTCAGATGTTGTACAAAGTCATTCAGGTGGAATCAGATTAGACGCGCTATTTGTTGATGAGGGCTTCGGCAGTCTAGATCCCGAAAGCTTGGATCTAGCCATTGACACTCTTATGGACCTACAAAAAGGTGGGCGTATGGTAGGAGTGATTTCACATGTGCCGGAATTGAAGGAGAGAATCGATGTAAGGATAGATGTTATCGCAGGGAACAAGGGCAGTAAGCTGCAGATAGGATTTTGATGAATAGATGCGATGGTAATGTATATCTGATGTAGGATGCTGCGGATTATTTCTGAATGGGCCGCGGCATCAGTTAAATCCATAGAGTAAGTGATTGAATTTATTAGAAGTTGGCAGGAATTTAGTTAGCTGGTGTGCCTTAAAGTGTTACAAAAAGAGATTAACTATGAAATAACGATTATCGTCGGGTGCCTGGCTAAGTAGTACTAGAGAATGCCGACTGAAATACCGGGATCTGTAAAAAGAGAGTAATTTTTTGGAGGTGCTAGGCATATGCATGAACTTGAGCTTTATTCCGTAGACTGATCCGGAACATAAAACTGAATCTAGTAATACAATAACGAATAATACGACAATGAATGAAAAGATTGGATGTCCTGATCAAGTCTCAATTTCTTGGAAATTTTGCAGTTATGACGTTATCTCGAACATACAATATCGGATTCACACGCACTGCGCTTCTTAGCGAGACTGTGCTGATTGCTCAAATTTACTGTGCTGAATTAAATTGGGAAAGAGTGAAACAGTCGATAGCTGAGGGGAATTTGCTCCAAACTCGAACAAATCGAACTAGTGATATAATTTTTGGTGAAATCTACAAACGATTATCGCTGCTTTCGGCTGAGCAGCTTGAGCTTATTTCGGAAGATTTCCCTCAAGACGTCAGGCAGCTGGTTTGGATAGCGATTTGCAAGCAGTATCACTTTGTCGGTGACTTCACTTTAGAGGTAGTCGCTAGTCTTTACGCGTCAGGTCGTGGCGAATTGTCAGGCGAAGATTATGGGTATTTCTTTAACTCAAAGGCTGAGAGCCATCCCGAGCTAGACAAAGTGTCTGATAAAACCCGTACTAACGCCCAGCCAGCACTATTCCAAATAATGCGCCAGTGCGAACTGCTTACAGACGCCAATCAATTGATACCCCAGATGATCTCGGCGGCGGCTCAGAACTGTTCCCCCGAAAGTGATCTGGCATTTATACCTGGAGCGATGCGGTTATGAGACAGACGTCAATCAAGCCATCTCGAATAAATACTGCTTCAGCAAGAAATCTGGCAGAGGTTCAGGTTCACTTGCTGAATGTGGTTGCCAGCCAACGCTTCCTCAAAAACAAGGGCCTTAATAACGACGTGCCTTTCCATATTTGTCCGTTTGAGCCCGACATCAGTCACGACATTACGCAGGTAATAAAACAGCTTAAAAATGAGTTGGCAGACAAAAGCGTTAGTGTTTTGGAAATCAATCTGTATGACCTTGTGATTGAAACTCTTAAAGAGGAGGGGGACTGGGAGTGGCTGCTCGAGAATGAGTTTGGTGTCTCTCGCGAAGAACTTAAAAATGAGTTGCAAGGGATCTTAGACACCGAAACGGTTTTGATCCCATCTATCGTCAAGAAAATGAAATCAGCCAGTCATGATGTCATTTTCATTACAGGTGTGGGGGAGGTGTTTCCGTACATCCGCTCACACAATATTCTCAACAATTTACAGCGTGTCGCAAAACAGCAGCCTACGCTCATGTTTTTCCCTGGCCGATATGAACATTCTCTAGCCCGCGGAGCATCTCTGCGACTTTTCGACAAGCTCACAGATGACAAATATTACCGTGCATTTAACATACTAGATCGAGCGAACTGATCAAATTTAAAGGAACTTCTATGCTACTGGAACAGCTTTTTAATAAACCCGTTGATCGCGCCATCGAAGGAGTCATCAAGGCCGATGACGATGTCAGTTTATACGTTGAGCTGGATGAATACGTGATTACTAACGAGGTTTCTAGGCGCCTCGATGATTTTGTAGCTGCTTACCTCAACTATTCGGGAGCCAACGGCGTTTGGGTGTCAGGTTTCTTTGGATCCGGTAAATCACACCTGTTGAAGATGTTGGCGCTACTACTTGAGAACAAGCCAATCGAAGACACACACTATCCGTTGGAGCTTTTCTTGGCCAAGCCACCCTTCAATGAGGGCGGAATGCAGGCCGAGGATCTCAAGCGAGCGGCAGCTATCCCCTCAGAAAGCATCCTGTTCAATATCGATCAGAAAGCCGATGTCATCTCGAAAGACGAGCTGGATGCTCTGATAGCCGTGTTCGTTAAGGTGTTCGATGAGCACTGCGGATATTATGGCAAGCAACCCTATATTGCGCAGTTTGAACGGGAGTTAGCCGTAGACGGTCAGTTTGATAACTTCAAAGCTGCCTTTGCTGAGTTGGCGGGTCAGGACTGGGAATCGGGTCGTCGTCGTGCCAAGCGCATGGCGCAGCACGTTGATAATGCCTACACTCAGATTACGGGTACCTCCGTGACAGATATCTTAGATAAGTACCGAGACGATTACAGCTTATCCATTGAAGACTATGCTGAACAGGTTAATGCCTATGTCGAATCTAAAGGCGATACGTTTCGCCTGAATTTCTTCGTTGATGAGGTCGGCCAGTATGTCGATGGAAACGTCAAATTGATGACCAATCTTCAAACCGTGGCGGAGTCATTGGCAACAAGGTGTAAAGGACGGTCATGGGTTGTCGTCACTGCGCAGGAAGATATGTCCGCTGTTCTCGGTGATGATGCACAGCAGTCTAACGATTTTTCGAAGATACAAGCGCGCTTCAAACACCGCATGAAGCTAAACAGTCAGGATGTGGCCGAGGTTATTCAGATGCGCTTGCTGGATAAACGTCAGGAGCACATTGATCAGCTATCCGACCTTTACGATCAGCAGGAGAATAATTTTAAAACGCTGTTTGATTTCGCAGATGGATCGGCGTCATACCCCAACTTTAAGGATCGTGAACATTTCATCCGGAGTTACCCATTCATTCCGTATCAGTTCACGCTGTTCCAGTCTGCTATTCAAAGCCTTTCACGACACAGTGCCTTTGAAGGTAAACACAGCTCGGTAGGCGAGCGTTCCATGCTGGGCGTGTTCCAGGAGGTGGTGACCGGCATTAAGGGGCGCCAATTAGGTGATCTTGCTACCTTTGATCTGATGTTCGAGGGGATCCGCACGGCACTTAAAAGCGCAATTCAGTCTTCGATCCTGCGTGCGGAAAAAACGCTTACAAATGAATTTGCACTGCGCGTACTTAGAGCGATGTTTCTCGTAAAATACGTCAAGGAGTTTAAACCCACGGTACGCAATATCTGCGTGCTAATGCAGGACAATTTTGGCACCTCGATCACAGTGCTGAAAAAAGATGTAGAAGAAGCACTGGCGCTGCTAGAGAACCAAACGCTGATCCAGTGTAACGGCGATCTCTACGAATACCTCACTGATGAGGAGCAGGATGTAGAGGCTGAAATCAAGAACACTGAGATCGATACTCAGGCAGTGCAAGCTGAGCTTGAGAAGTTGGTATTTGACGGCGTTATTAAGAACCGCAAGATTAGATGGGATGAGAGTGGGCAGGATTACCCCTATACCCGTAAGTTGGATGATAACCAGATAGGCCGTGAACACGAGCTGGCGATCAATGTAATCACCTCGTTCCACGATCACCGTGATGCTTTTGATAAGCATAAGACGGATACGGTCTATAACGATGAGCTACGCGTCGTAATGCCCGACAGTGAGCGCCTGCTGCGCACTCTAACACTTTATAAAAAGACCGAGAAGTACGTCTCTCATGAGACGCGCACTACCCAGCAAGACTCAGTGAAACGTATTTTAGCGGACAAAGCCGGTCAGAATGCTGAGCGTTACAACCAATTAAAAACGCTCATTTCGAATCTAATGGGAAAAGCTGTCTATTTTGTGGGCGGTCAAGAGATCGAATTGGCTGGCGAAGATGGCCAAAGCAAAGTCCAAAAGGCATTTATTGAGCTGGTGAAAAAGACTTACCCCCATTTCAATATGCTCCGTGGTAAGCAGTATCAAGAGAGCGACATTGCAGGGATTCTAACCCAGGGTGAGCAGGGCTTATTCGGTGATGAGACAAGTCTGCCTGAGGCTGAGCAGGAGATGTTCTCCCATATCCAAAGTAATCATCGTGGAGGTGTTCGCAGCACGGTCAAATTGCTACTGGAGAAGTTTGAGAGAAAACCCTACGGCTGGTCCTACGCATCGGTGCTTTGCGTAGCGGCACATCTGTGTGCTCGCGGAAAGATTGAGGTGCGTGAATCCACAAATTTATTGGATGACTCGGAACTGGTTCGAGCGCTTAAAAACTCAAACACCCACGGTAATTTGATTCTTGATCCGCAGGTGGAGTTCACGCCGGGTCAGACTAAAAAGCTTAAGGAGTTTTTCAACGATTACTTCGGTAAGGTTGCTCACTCGACCGAGGCAAAGGCGCTGGCAAGAGAAGCTCAAGGCGCCTTTTCTAACCAAAAAGTAGAACTTGAGGGTCTGCTTCATCAGTCTGAGCGTTATCCGTTCCTGCGAGCACTGACAGACATCATTGACGAACTTACTGAGTTAGAGCCCAAGCCTTATCAATGGTTCGTGACTGAACTGAGCGGTGATGAGGACAAATGGCTCGATGATTACAAAGACCAGGTGATCGATCCGATCCTGACGTTCATGAAGGGCTCAAATAAGACACAATTTGACGACGCTAGTCGTTTGCTGAATGAACATAAAGCGAATCTAAATTATGTTCAGGCCGATGAGCTAGACGCTATCAAGAGCGCGGTTGTTGATCCGAATATCTACAAGGGCAGCGCGATCCAGTCGCTTGTGAGCAATATGCAGTCTCTCAAAGCAAAATTGGATACAGCGATCGACGAAGAGAAAGCGACGGCAATTGACAAAATCAACAGCCTTGAGAACAAGCTGTCGCAATATGATGGCTATATCTCCCTCGCTGATACGCACAAGACCGAAGTTCAAGGTGCCCTCGCCGCAGTCAAGCAGAAAGTCAATGATCAGACGTTGATAGCGATGATTCGAGATGCAGCGAACAATTTTGAAAGCTATCAGTACGATGAGCTACTTCAGAAGATAGAGGATTGGAATACGCCAGATGAGCCTATTGCCACTCCTGTGGATAGCGAGGGTGGTGGAGTAAATGAACCCCCCGACAAACCCTATCAACCCAAGGCCAGGGTCGACATCGTCAGAGCACCTGATCTACTAGTGGCGTTTGACAAGATGTACCTAGAATCTGAGTCGGATGTAGGCGACTACCTCGAAAGCTACAAAACCACGTTGCTTGATGCTGTTAAACAGGGCAAGAAGGTGCGTGTCTAATGAAGACGTCTAAACTTAAAAAGTTTGCCCAGACGGCACGCCAGGACCTGCTAGAGCAGGTGGGTAGTAAACTTGCGTTTGTCTTGAAGCCAGAGAGTAGTGCGCGCCGGGAATACCCGTCGGTCGTTAATCAACTTGAAAAAGCCGTGGCAGCTCAAGGTAAGCAAGGGCTTATCGATCAGGTCGCCTATACCTGGTTTAACCGTTTTTGTGCTTTACGTTTTATGGACGTAAACGGCTATAACCGAGTCGGTGTGGTATCGCCCGCAGAGGGGCAAACACAGGCCGAAATACTTGCCGAGGCCAAGTCTGGGGTTATTGATGATACGTACAATCAGAAAGCTATTGATCAAATACATGGATTGCTCAGTGGGTCAATTCCAAGCCAAGACGCTCAAGGCGAAGCCTACCGGCTATTAATCGTTGGCTCTTGTAACGCGCTTTATGAGCGCATGCCTTACCTGTTCGAGCGCATCCAAGATTTCACAGAGCTGTTGATGCCAGACGATCTTCTTTCTGAGAATTCTGTACTGGCCAAAATGCGCGCAGTCATGACGTCTGAATCCTGTCAGGATGTTGAGATCATTGGCTGGTTGTATCAGTTTTATATATCAGAGAAAAAAGATGAGGTATTTGCCGGGCTCAAGAAAAATCAGAAGGTAACGGCTGAGAATATCCCTGCGGCGACGCAGTTGTTTACACCGCATTGGATTGTGCGTTATCTAGTTGAGAACTCGCTGGGGCGTTTATGGATGCTTAACCGACCAGGCTCAACGCTTACCGCGCAAATGGAATATTACATTGCGCCAGAACAGCCAGAATCTGATTTTTTAAAGATCAGTCATCCAGAAGAGATCAAAATAGCCGACCCAGCCGTTGGCTCAGGCCATATGCTCACCTATGCGTTTGATCTGTTGCATACCATCTATGAAGAAGAGGGCTACGACCCGAAAGAGATACCGGGCCTCATCCTTAAGCACAACCTCTATGGAGTCGAGATCGATGAGCGAGCAGGCGCACTCGCGTCATTTGCGCTAGAAATGAAAGCCGCCGAAAAACTCGGCCGTCGCCGTTTCTTTAAGATGAACTCAAAGCCAAATATCTGTGTGCTTGAAAACGTTACCTTCTCGGAGCCAGAGTTGGATGATGTAACTGCCATCGTGGGTAAAGACCTATACACCGCAGATCTTCGAGAAACGCTGACCCAATTTGAACAGGCCACAAACTTTGGTTCATTGATCCTACCCAGGCTCAAAGATCCGGCTGAAACCGCTCGCTTAATAGAGGCGAAGGATTTTTCAGGTGATCTATTGCTAAGTGAAGTCCATGAGCGTTTGGTTAAAGTATTGGTCATGGCTGAGTATCTATCGTCAAAATATCATGTGGTGGCGGCGAATCCGCCTTACATGGGCGTGAAAGGAATGAATTCGAAACTTGATGCGTTCGCTAAGAAACAATACGAAGATTCAAAATCAGACCTCTTTGCGATGTTTATCGAACGGTCCGCAGCCTTGGCATGTGATTTTGGCTTAGTTGGCATGATAACGATGCAAAGCTGGATGTTCCTTTCGAGACACCAGAAGCTTCGCGAAAAAATTGTCAATAGCTTTCCCATCAGATCGATGGCGCACCTCGGTACAGGAGCATTCGACTCCATTGGCGGCGAGGTGGTTTCAACCACAGCATTTATATTGGTAAAGGGCGGAGAACGCTCAGCAAACGGCGCTTTTATTGATCTCCGCGCAGGGAGGTCAGAGGAAATCAAGTCAGAAGAATTAAGAAATACTGCAAAAGGCGAAGGCAATGTCAGACTTGCCAGCTCGGAGACTTTTGAGGCAATCGAAGGAAAGCCTATTGCACACTGGATTTCGAATCAGTTCCGATCCTGCTTCAGTGATTTAAGCGCAATTAAAGATGTATTTAAACCCGCAGTAGGATTGAATACAGGAGACAATGACCGCTTCTTGAAGCAATGGTTTGAGGTTGAGCATACCCAGATTTTTTTCCACGCAAGCGACCTTGAAGATGCGGAAAGTCGAACGGAGAAATGGTTCCCATATAATAAGGGTGGAGGCCACCGTAAATGGTATGGAAATCAATACTACGTGATCAATTGGCAATACGATGGCCAAGAAGTTAAAGACTTTGCGACTTTCAGAAACAAGGGAAAGCATTGGTCAAGATATATTAAGAACTTGGACAAGATGTTTCTTGAGTGTGTTACGTGGTCTGATATCTCGACGAGCTCCTTTGCAGCACGCTTTTCTCCGTGCGGTTTCTTGTTTGACGTAAAGGGCTCATCAGGAGTTCCCTATCAGGCAGCAAATCTTAGCCCGGTTTTAAGCCTCTTATGTAGTAAGATAATGCCGCAGTTCATGCGATGCGTGAATCCCACATCTACTTTTCAAGTGGGTGACTTGGCGAGGGTTCCATATACCAAGCCCAAAGATTTCGAAGACCTCAACGCCAACGATCTCATAGCTGTCAAGACTACGAAATCCGACTGGGATGCCTACGAAACCTCTTGGAATTTTACCACGCTTCCGCTGCTCCAACCGGATCACAGGGGCCATACACTGAAATACTTCTATACTAACCTGCGCAGCCATTGGCAGGGAATGACGGAGGAGATGCGTCAGCTGGAGGAGGAGAACAACCGCATTTTCATCAACGCCTACGGTTTGCAAGATGAGCTGATCCCAGAGGTGCCGTTGAATGAAATCACCCTCACTTGTAACCCAGCCTATCGATATGGAATCAAAGGCACTGAAGAAGAGCGTGAAGCACGCCTAAAAGCTGATACCGTGGCCGAATTTCTATCTTATGCAGTGGGCTGTATGCTCGGTCGCTACTCGCTAGACGAGCCGGGTTTGATTCTCGCTAACCAAAACGAAACTCTCGCAGATTATTTATCTCGAATCCCAGAGCCAACCTTTATGCCCGATAATGATAACGTTATCCCGATGATCGATTTTGAGGGTGATTGGTTTGAGGACGATATTAGCGAGCGTTTTAAGCAGTTTCTGCGCATTACCTTTGGTGATGAACTCTATGGCGAGAACCTTGCCTTCATCGAAGATGCAGTGGGAAAGAGCATCCAGAAATACTTCGTTAAAGACTTCTATAACGACCATGTTAAACGCTACAAAAAACGCCCGATCTATTGGTTGTTTTCAAGCCCGAAAGGCACATTCAGCGCGCTGATTTATATGCACAGATACACACCTTCGACGGTGAGCGTGGTGTTGAACGATTACCTGCGTGAGTTCCGTACGAAGCTAGAAGCACGTAAAAATAACTACAACCAAATTTCAATCAGTTCAAGTGCGAGTCAAAACGAAAAAACTGACGCACTCAAGATGATAGTTAAGCTTGATAAGGCAATTGATGAGGTAAACGAATATGAGCGCGAGGTTTTGTATCCGTTGGCAGGCCAAAATATTGAGATCGATCTGGATGATGGTGTGAAACACAACTACCCACTTTTTGGCTCGGCGCTGAAGAAAATCACAGGCTTAAGCTGAGGCAGCACCGATGACTGAGAACCGCATTGAAAAAGCACTGGCTCGATTGCTTGAGCGCCAACGCATTGTGTTTTGGTACGATGATAAAAAGGAGTTTCGTGAGGTGTTCATGAGCATTGAGATGGAAGGGATCGAGAAGGCCGAGATTAATGCAAACGAGTTTATGCTGAAGCATAAAATATTGCGGGAATCACCTAAGCAGTCCTTCTTGCTCTACTACGACGGTAAAGAGCCTGAGTACATTAATAATTGGCTGCTCGACGTGCAGCTGAGCAGCGCCGTGTTCAGAACGGACCAGTCTTCGATATGGTTGAGTGAGCTAAATCTGCCGCCAGAGTATGCCGAAGTGGTAACCGGGCATGAGGCATTCTTTAATGCCGGTCGGGCACCTAAGCAGGCCGAGATGCGCAGGCAGCGCCTATTGGCACTGATTAAACCCGACGACCTTAAAGCACATGTTCGCCTCAAAATGCTGGCAGTCTGTGTGGATCTTCATCAGCTGGCGGATGTGCGCCTCGACGTGATTTGCGAAAGCCTCTTTGATGAGTTGATTGAGAATAGCCAGCCACGCTTTGCGCTTATGGAACGTTGCAATTTGACCGATGTTTTGTGGGAACAGATCGAACGTCAATATGGGTATGTTACAGACCAGCCCTCTGTTAAAGATTTCTCGATTGAACTGTTTAAATCGTGTTACGTCTTATCGATACTTAATCCCAAGGCGCAAGATAAGGCCTCGCTTAATAGTGATGCGCTTGTGTTCTTTAAACGCTGGAAAGACAGCCGCAAGCATGAGAGCGTGTTCCAAACACTGTCCAATAATTATTCAACGGTTTTAAATGTTGAGAGTGATTTAAATACTCGAGATTTCCGGCATGTCATCGAGATGGATTATTACCGTCTTATCGATCAAAAAATTATTGTAGACCTGGTTAGGGCAGTTGAACAACGCACGTTGTCGGAAGGTGAGATAACCAAATATTGCCGAGAGCGTCGACAGGGTCATTGGTATGGTGATTTTAAACACCTCTATACTGCAATTGAAGTGGCAGGCGAATTCTTAACCAAATTGGATGCGGTGCAACTCAATATGGTGAGCAGTTCAGAAGCTGTGCATGGCTATGTGCGCCATTGGTTTAAGATCGATCAGCTGTATCGCAGGTTCATACATGCACTCAAAAAATCGGGTCAGATGACCTTATTGAGCAGCTTAGTCGATACTATCGAAAACCTCTATACCAATCGATTTTTGAACCCACTAGCAACACAGTGGCAGGGGCAGGTGGATACAATGGATAGCTGGTCTGTTCCTGATGTCACTGCGCAACGTCATTTCTACGGTCGTTGGGTTAAGCCTTACACCAATCGTGGTAAAAAGATATGTGTCATTATCTCTGATGCTTTTCGCTACGAGGCCGGTGACGAGATGACAAGTCGCATCAATGGTGAGAACAAGTACCAAGCCTCGCTAGATCATTTACTCTCTGCGCTGCCAAGTTATACGCAGTTAGGAATGGCCACACTCCTACCTAGCGGCGTTGGTGATTTTTCAATATCGGAGAAAGACGCCTCTGTGTCTATAGGCGGTATTTCCACGCAAGGTACTGCTAACAGAGATAAGCTGATAAAACTGGCTCTCGGTGACAACGCCTGTGCGAAGCAAGCTAAATCGATCTTGGAGATGACACAAGATGAGGGCCGAGAATTATTCAAAAGTCATGATGTTATTTATATCTATCATAACCGTATCGATCATGCGGGTGACAAGATGCAATCTGAGGGAGAGGCGTTCGATGCCACTGAGCGAACGTTCGAAGACTTGATGACCCTGGTCAAGAAGTTGACTGCATACAATGCCTCTAATATTCTGATTACTGCTGATCATGGATTTATCTATCAGAATCGTCCGCTGGAGGAGAGTGACTTCCTTGCGGCAGAGGTTCAAGGTGACGTTCATTATCGCGACCGCCGATTTCTGCTTGGTAAGCATTTATCTGCGCCGGATTCCGTGAAAGTTTTTAGTTCTGTTCAGTTAGGACTTACTGGCGATGTTCATGCCGCCATCCCTAAAGGAATACAACGCTTGCGTTTAAGCGGTTCAGGTAGCCGATTTGTGCATGGTGGTGCGACCTTGCAAGAAGTTATTGTTCCTGTTATCTCGATTAACAAGAAGCGGTTAGATGATGTTGCAACGGTTGAAGTTGACTTACTGAGAGGCGGTACGAATATTATTTCAGCCGGGCAACTTTCAGTGACTCTTTATCAGTCAGAGCCCGTGTCTGATAAGCTTAAACTACGTCAACTAAGATGCGGAATTTATACCACTTCTGGTCAGCTCATATCTGATGCTCATAACGTCACGATGGATTTAACGGCTGATAGCGCCAGAGAGCGAGAGTTGAAACTTCGCTTTGTTTTGACGCAAGAGGCTGACAGTGCAAACAATCAAGAGGTTAGCCTAAGACTCGAAGAGCCTGTGTCAGGCACTAACCAATACACAGAATACAAACAGTTGAAGTACACCATTCGACGCTCTTTCACGACTGATTTTGATTTTTAAATGGGTCTGTTTCAAATTACTAATAAGGTAAGGCTATGACGGATCTTAATACAAAAATAAGCGATGTTTTTGCTGGTCTCGTTGTTCGCAAAGATCTAGTAAAAGCCGTCAAAGGTAACGCGATTGTGCCGTCCTATGTGCTGGAGTATTTGCTTGGACAGTATTGTGCAACTAGCGACGAGGATAGTATCGAAAGTGGTATTGCCACGGTCAAAGATATTTTGGCGAAGCACTACGTGCATCGAAACGAAGCTAACCTTATCCGCTCGGAAATCTCCCGTAAGGGCTCGTTAAAGGTAATTGATAGGATTGAGGTTACATTTAATGCCGAAAAGAGTCTGCACGAAGCGACTTTTGAAAATTTAGGTATCTCTAAGGTCCTAGTGGCCGCCCACACGGTTAAAGAACATTCAAAGCTTCTGGTGGGCGGTGTTTGGTGTATTTGTGATGTGCAGTATTTTCCGTCAGAAGACAAGGGTGTTTGCCCATGGATCATGGACAGTATTAAGCCAATTCAGATGTCGAGTTTTGATGAGCAGCACTACCTTGATTGTAGGCAGAAATTTAGTACCGAAGAATGGGTTGATTTACTGATTCAAAGTATTGGTCTTAACCCAGATGCATTTGGTTGGCGCAACAAGCTCACCCAACTGGTTCGGCTGATACCCTTTTGTGAACGTAATTACAATCTCATCGAGCTTGGCCCAAAGGGAACTGGCAAGTCCCATATTTACTCGGAGTTTTCGCCCCATGGCACCTTGGTTTCAGGAGGTGAGGCAACTCAGGCTAAGCTATTTATCAACAACACCACAGGGAAACTAGGCCTGGTAGGCTATTGGGACGTTGTCGCGATGGATGAGTTTGCTGGACGGGGTAAAAAACCGGATATCAAGCTGATCGACACACTCAAAAATTATATGGCTAATAAGTCTTTTAATCGCGGCACCGGCCCGCAAGGTGCCGAAGCATCTATGGTCTATATTGGCAATACCTCTAGTAGCGTGCCCTATATGTTGAAAAATTCTGATCTCTTCTATGATCTGCCTGAGTCATATCGTAATAGTGATGGCCAGGCAATTCTTGACCGCTTACATTGCTTTATACCCGGTTGGGAAATGGATAATTTGCGTAATAATATGTTTACCGACGGATTTGGCTTTGTCGTTGATTACCTTGCAGAAGTGCTTAGGTCACAGCGTAATCTAGATTGTAGCGATGCATATGGTAAGTATTATTCATTAACTGGAGACATTTCAACTCGAGATCGTGACGGCATTAATAAAACCTTTTCTGGGTTGATGAAAATCATATATCCGCATGGCGACGCAACCCAAGCGGAAATTGAGGATCTACTTAAATTTTCTATAGAGGGGCGTAAACGCGTTAAAGACCAGTTAATGCGCATAGATAAGACTTATAGCGCTGTATCTTTTGCCTATATAGACACGGCTAATAAGCAGCACCCGGTTCTCACGTTAGAGGAGACACAGTATCCTCAGTTTTATAACGATGCGGCTGGCGCTGCTGATGAGCTGGAAAGTCCGGCTTTGCCACCCGGTAATACTGAATCAAATGATGTAGCTGCCGTGAAAGAGGATGCCTTACAGGCGAAGCATATGACAGTTGTGGAAAACCAGCATGGAATTTCCTATGACGATTTGTTTGGGCCTTATCTCAGAGGCGCCAAGCATATTACGATTACTGACCCCTATATTCGGCTTTACTATCAGGCGCGTAATTTGATGGAGTTCTTAGAGACGGTTAATAGGGTTAAATCGAACAGCGATGAAGTTATTGTCGATTTAGTGACCGTGGAGGACGACGAAAAGGGCGAGCAGCAGCGCGATTGGCTAAATCAAATACAAGGGTCATTGCTGACCGTAGGCGTGAAATTTGGATATTCCTTCGATAATAGCGGATCGCAGCATGCCCGACATATCGTGACCGATACTAACTGGAAAATTTCCCTCGACCGAGGATTAGATATTTTCCAGCCATATGATATGAATGATTCTTTTCAGTTAGCAAACCGGCTTCAGAAGCGGCGATCTTGCAAGGCTTTTGAGGTAACTTATATTCAGCTTTAGTGCCTATTCTTAAGAGTATTATCTGCCTGCAAGCACTAGCTAGATTGGAGCCAGTTACCGAGAAAAGGCACTCCAGATTTATGTATAGCTAATTTCTTGGACGTCTCCATTGAAACATCGTCGGCAGGTTCGGCAGGTGCTACTAATGCCCGTCTGGGAGTCGAGGGGACAAGGAGCGGGATGGCCACTAAATCACCTCGCTACCTTCGAGTTTTTAGCTGTCTAAAAATACAACGCTGATGCCAGCTGGAATAATTTCTAATACTTCTTTTCTATCTGCCTGATTAGCTAAAAAGCACATTATTAGGCTGAACTTTGAATAGAGAAATAACCCTTCCCCTGCGAGCTATTGAGGCCCGATCAAGAAAAAAGTGTACTCAGACATTTCGGATGTTATGCCTCTAGGGCCGTGCCAAATTAGCTCAAAAATGAAAGCTCCCAAAAGTTGACTGAGAGTTGACTGGCGGATAGAGTGGAATGGATTGAAAGTTAGGTTCGGTGCGGTTTAATTTGATTTTGAAATTTTAAATCAATTAAAACAACAGTTTGTAATGGTGCCAGAAGAGGACTAGTATAATCTATCTATCCATTTGATATTGTTGTACTTGTAATAAAGTTGATGTTTTAAATGTTACTACTGGTGTTGCTAAACAATTCTGCGGGTACTGCTGCTGCCAAAACTTGATTGACGCAGGTGCATCGGATTCTGCTCAGTTACGGAGTGACGTCGCTCGGCCCTCAGACCGCTTTACACCACCAGCCTAAGCATAAACCCAGCGGTCTTTGTCCAGTGGCTGCATGCACCAAGTCAGATACTAACCTCCCGGGCCTTCCTTGCGCGTATACCACAGAGGCCGAAAGCCCTTGCTTCTGTGCGCCAATCAGGAAACTGAGTGCCTCCCCCATCGCGCCACTAGACACCCCTTTTAGGTGCAGTCAGGGCGGTACAGCTTCCAGCGTGCGAGTGTTGGATGCCTAGGGTGGCGTCAGTGCGAAGCGGTAAGTGACCGGCTCTCCGCTCTTGGCCCGGATCTTGAGGATGCGCACTGTGACTGGCCCCAAATTGGTTTGCAATGGTCGCTGTGGCAGATATCCATCGCGCACCACGCCCATTTTGCCATCCTGGGTGCAGCGCTGCGAATGGGCTTTTCCAGCAGCTCCTCCAGCTCGGCCTGAATCGCCAATTCGATCAGCTCGTTGGCCCCTTGCCTCAACAAATGTGTCACCGGGTCGATAATCTTCTCTCGACCTTCGAGCGCAACAATATTAAGCTTGCCCGCTGCGGTGTATCTCCTCAGAGGTAGTTTGATGTGTGGTAACGACAAATCAACCAGCTACGCCGTTTTTTTCGATTGCGTAAATACCATATTCGGCTATAACTCGCAGGCTTCAGGTACTAACCTCCACTCAGCGAAGCTCTATGAAACAGTGAGGCCCTACTTTTGGAAATGATCGACAATATCAATTGCCTTCTAGGCAATGATTTGAAGAAAACTATCAAGCCGGGTTCTCGCCTTAAGATTGCGGCCTCCTGCTTCTCCATCTACGCATTTGAAGCGCTAAAGGCAGAGCTTTGCTCTATAGAAAGTTTGCAGTTCATATTCACCGCTCCGACGTTTGTGCCAACCAACGTGACCGATCGCCTCCGGAAAGAACGACGTGAATTCTTCATCCCAAAGGCTCGTCGTGAAAGTGGCCTTTATGGAACCGAGTTTGAAATTCAGCTTCGCAATAAGCTGACTCAGCGAGCGGTAGCCCGTGAATGTGCGGCCTGGATCCGGAAGAAGGCAAAGTTCAAATCGAATACGTCTAAAGCATCCATGCAGCAATTCATGCATGTCGACAGCTCTGCCGATGGCGTTGCCTATATGCCTATCAGCGGCTTCACCGCAGTAGACCTTGGTTACCAGAAGGGCGACGCCGTTTCCAATTTCGTGACGAAGTTCGACGAACCGAATCACTCGCAGTTGTATCTTCAGCTTTTCAATCAGGTCTGGGCAGACCCAGAGAAGGTCAAAGACGTTACGGACGCGATCTGCGATCATATCGAGTCCGTCTACCAGGAGAATTCACCTGAGCGCCTCTACTTCATCATGCTTTACAACATCTTCCAAGATTTTCTGGAAGATATTGACGAAGACGTTCTACCTAATGATCTTACGGGCTATCAGGATAGCCTTGTCTGGAACAAGTTATTCAACTTCCAGAAGGATGCGGCAACCGGGATCATCAACAAGCTGGAGACTTACAACGGCTGCATTCTGGCGGACAGCGTTGGCTTGGGGAAAACATTCACGGCGCTCGCTGTCGTCAAGTATTACGAGCTGCGCAACCGTTCTGTTCTGGTGCTTTGCCCAAAGAAGCTCGCCGACAACTGGCAGAACTACAACACCAATCTGACTACAAACATATTTGCAAAGGACCGGTTCAGCTATGACGTCCTCTGCCACACGGACCTGTCGAGGAACTCGGGCGAGTCATTCGGGATCCCGCTAAACCGAATAAATTGGGGGAATTACGATCTCGTTGTGATCGACGAATCTCACAACTTCCGAAACAACGACGTCTACAAAGATCGCGAGACGCGCTATCAGAAGCTGATGAACAAGGTCATCCGTGCTGGGGTGAAGACCAAGGTCCTCATGTTGTCAGCAACGCCGGTCAACAATCGTTTCACCGATCTTCGCAACCAGCTTGCCTTGGCGTATGAAGGCGAGTCTGAAGGCCTAAGCCGAAACCTAAAGACCGATACTAGCGTCGAAGAAATTTTCAGGCGAGCCCAAAAGGCCTTTAACGCCTGGACCCTGCTGCCCCCGGATGAACGAAACGCTGCGTCAATTTTGAAGGCTCTCGACTTTGACTTTTTCGAGCTTCTCGACGCGGTCACCATTGCCCGGTCGCGCAAGCATATCGAGACTTTCTACGACACAAAGGACATCGGCAAGTTTCCCCAGCGCCGGAAGCCCTTATCCTACCATTGCCCTATTACCCATCGTGATGACGTGATGGGGCTGAACGACATCTTCGAGCAGCTTTCGATCCTCAAGCTGTCTGTATACGCACCCATCAGCTACATCCTTCCAAGCCGCCTTCGGAAGTACGAAGAGATCTATGACACCCAGGTGGAAGGAGGGCGAGGTAAGCTGCGGCAGGCCGATCGTGAGCGCAGCCTGCAGGCTTTAATGACGACAAACCTGCTGAAACGTTTGGAAAGCTCGGTTGAGGCGTTCCGGCTCACTCTGCGCGCCCTCGCTGCGAACATATCACGCACACTAACGGCGATCGGTGAATTCGAGCGATCCGGCGGCACGCAAAGCGTCAGTGATTATCTTGCCGATGTCGAATCGCTGGACGAAGAAGATGAAGAATTTGAAGGCCTCAATGAGTTCACCGTTGGCAAGAAGGTCCAGATCAGTCTCGGAGACATGGACCTGCCGTCATGGAAGCATGATCTTCAAGCAGACCTCTTTCTGATCGACGAGCTTGTCGCTTCGATGGATAAGGTGCGGCCCGAAGACGATGCCAAGCTTCAGCACTTGAAAGACGTTATCACCCGCAAGATTGGCGAGCCGCTGAACCCGGGCAACAAGAAAGTGCTGATCTTTACTGCGTTCGCCGACACGGCGAACTACCTCTTCGCAAACCTTGCCCCCTTCGCCAAGGACCTCGGGCTTCACACCGGGAAGGTGACCGGCTCGGATTCGCCAAAGACGACTCTGAAGAAGAGCTATGACTTCCAGGGCGTTTTGACGCTATTTTCGCCCCGCTCGAAAGAAAAGGACATCATCCTGCCAGATGAGCCAGGAGAAATCGACATTCTGATTGGCACGGACTGTATTTCCGAAGGTCAGAACCTTCAGGACTGCGACTACCTGATTAACTACGACATCCACTGGAACCCCGTGCGCATCATTCAGCGCTATGGGCGTATCGACCGCATTGGTTCACCCAATTCGCAGATCCAGCTGGTCAACTATTGGCCTGATATTTCGCTCGACGAGTACATCAACCTCAAGGAGCGCGTGGAAAACCGGATGGTGATTGCCGATATGGTGGGTACTGGCGATGATAACGTTCTGACGGCAAAAAGCGGCGACGTCGCCTACCGCAAAGATCAACACAAACGCCTGCAGGAAGAAGTCATCGACCTTGAAGACGCCAAGACCGGTGTCTCGATCACGGACCTTGGTTTGAACGACTTCCGGATGGACCTGCTCAACTACGCCAAGCAGAATTGCGAAATCGACAACCTGCCTAGCGGCATGCATGCCGTGGTGCCAGCGCAAGCCCAAATGGGGCTCCGTCCAGGCGTAATCTTTGCACTGAAGAACATCCACGACACCGTGAACATCAATCAGCAGAACCGGCTCCACCCCTTTTATCTGGTCTACATCGCCGACGACGGCGAGATCATCGCTGATCATACCGAGGTCAAACGCCTGCTCGACTTGATTCGGAGCAGCTGCAAGGGCCGTTCGGTCCCTGTCCCAGACGTCTGCCGCACGTTCAACGAGCGTACCGAGGATGGCCGCAAGATGGAGCATTATTCCGGGCTCCTGAGCACGGCAATCCGCTCCATGATCGAGGTCAAAGAGGAAAAGGATCTCGACAGCCTGTTCAGCGCCGGCCGCACGACCGCGCTGACCCACACCATCGCCGGGCTGGATGATTTCGAGCTTACCGGCTTCCTGGTGATCGAGGACAGCGTTGTATGACAGGCTTCTTCAATTATCCGAAGAGTGCTGCCTTCGGCCGGGTTTTACACAAAAACAAGATCTATGAACATGCGGGCGCAAACACTGCCCTCAAGGATCTGTTCGTGCGTGATGTCGATCAGATCGTCTGGCGGTCCAAGCTCGCGCCCGAAACGATCAACCTGAGCGCCACCAAATTTGTGGCCGAAATTCAGGTCTTCGACATCTCGCTGAAAACCGGCAAGCTGGACGAGGCAGTCCTGCGTGCCATCGACAAGGCCATCCCTTTTCCCCTGATCTTCGAGCTCAGCCATGGTGGAAAACGCAAGGCAATGGCCGCATACAAGCGGCCGAGTGAGTCCGACAGCGCGAAGTGGGTCATCAGTGAGTATTTCTCCACCGACTGGGTGGCCGACGCCGCAGCTAGGTCACCCCTGCCGGTCGCGCTCAATCTCGGGGCGCTCTACGACGCGCTTCTGTCCGCTTTGATGCCGCAACAGGTTCAACCAAATCTTAGGCAGGATGGCGAAGACATTCAGGCCCGCGTCGACCGGATGGAGGCGATCCGCGCCAAGACGCGAGACGTCGAACGGATCAAAGCGCAGTTGGCCCGCGAGAAGCAATTCAACAGGCGCGTGGCGATCAATGCCGAGCTGCGCGCGGCAAAGCAGGGGTTAGATCAGCTTATGGGTATCTGCTCGAATCTCCAGAGGAAGCCACAATGAAAGTAAGCAAGCTTCATTCTTACCCAAATCACGATCTCCTAAGCGAGATAATTTCAGGAAAGCAGCTCAAGGCTGCCTCGCCATTCTATTCTTCAGCTTCTCTGCGACTAATCAACCCAAAGAAACTTAATGGCATGTCATTCATTACTCGCTTGCCAACACAATACATCATGCCTTCAGCATTTATCGAAAACGATCCCTCGCCGCTTGTCAAACTACTAGGCAAAATGGGCGGGCGAATGAAAATATATGCTCTCCCTGAGCTTCACGCCAAGCTCTACATAAACGAAAAATCTACATGGGTTGGAAGCTCAAATTTCACGATCAACGGTTTTTCGGGAAAACAAGAAATACTCGTTCAATTCGATGGTAACGAGGCGAGATGGTCCAAAGTGTTTGACACTTATATGAAGGATTCAGTGGAAGTAGGCCAGAGCGACCTAGAAAAGCTGTCGCACTGGATTTCCTTGGGTCTGACGAAAATTCGAAGTCAACATTATACAGCGCATGAAACCCCTGAAAACAACGCAAAAACCCCATTGACGTTTGAGGACTTCATCGAATGGCTCGCCGACCCAAAACAGACACACGCTACCATCAGAAAACATATCCAAGATCGAGTAAAAGGTAAGAACTTTATGAGTGGACATGTCCCGCCAGCATTTAATGGGGCGATGTCGTTCTTGCGGCTCAGCAGTAAGCACATTCCGACGCTTGAGAAAGCCAGCGATAATTCGATTCCATATGCTGTGCTTGAGGATTTTGCATCGTTTGTTCGAAAGTATGGTGATCACTATAGGGGACCGAAAGGTGGATACTGGCGAAACTACCTTTCAACAAAACTTGGGGGAGCCCAGTATACTGGTGGAGCTGGTGATACAGTTGCCAAAAAATGTCTTGTGCTAGTACCCGCTTATATCAAGGCGCGGCTGCCGCCCCAATTCGGATAGGAAAATACCCATGCAAAAGCTAAAAATGCACACCTCAAGAATTAGTGAGGACAAGATCGAGTCAATTCGTGAGTTATTCCCTGATTGCGTCACTGAAGCCTATGATGAAGTAACAGGGGAAAAGCGACTTACTTTGGATTTTGATCGACTCAAGCAGGAGCTTAGCGATGAAATTGTAGACGGGCCACAAGAGCGATTCCGGCTGGACTGGCCGGGAAAGCGTGAGGCTGTTGCACTTGCCAATGCACCGATCCTAAAAACGCTGCGTCCTTGCAAAGAAGAGAGCTCAGATTTTGCTTCGACTCGAAACCTGTTCCTGGAGGGGGACAACTTTGAAGCACTCAAGACAATTGAGGATACATTCTTGGGGGCTGTGAAACTAATTTATATCGATCCACCTTATAATACGGGTAGAAATCTCATTTATAAAAATGACTATAGTGAAAGAACCGCCGACTTTCTGAAAAGGTCAGGACAACTAGATGAAGACGCCGGAAAGCTCGTTGCAAACCCCGAGACCAACGGAAGGTTCCATTCTGATTGGCTTTCAATGATGTATCAGCGGCTCAAGGTCGCCAAAAATATACTCGCGAAAGACGGCGTATTGGTATGTGCAATCGACGAAAACGAGTTTGGCACTCTGTCTGTGCTCATGAAGGAGGTATTTAGCGGCGCTGCTTGGGAGCATGCTTACGTAAGTGTGGTGCACAATCCCCGGGGCCAACAGGGAGCCAATTTTTCCTACGTAAATGAATACCTGATTTTTGTTTTCCCGAGTGGGACCAAGGCCATTGGAGATCGAAAAATCCGAGAAGAGGATGTTAGCTGGTCGCAATTTCGGAATTGGGGGGGCGAGTCAGAGAGAACTGATGCAAAAAATTGCTTCTATCCAGTGCTGGTTAAGGAAGGCAAGATCATCAGTTTTGGAGATGTATGCCCCGACGATTTCCACCCAAAGCAAACGGAGTGGACAGGTAAAGTCGCCTATGTCTATCCAATTGATAATTCTGGAGTTGAGCGGAAGTGGCGATACGCGAGACAAAGCGTTGATAACATTGCCACTATGCTGCGTCCTAGGCGATCAGGCGGTGGTTATCAGATTGAAATTGGGAAAACTTTTGGCCTCTATCGAAGCGTTTGGACAGACAAGCGCTATGATTCTAACGAATATGGAACAAAGCTTGTAAATGGCCTTGTCGAAGGGTCTGGGTTCACTTTTCCAAAGAGCCTTTGGGCGATCTATGACCCTGTAGAAGCAGTGACCGGCAACGACAAGGATGCCATCGTTCTGGACTTCTTCGCAGGTTCGGCGACCACCGCGCATGCCGTTATGCAGCTTAATGCAGACGACGGAGGAAATCGACGTTTCATTATGGTGCAGGTCCCAGAACCAATTGATCCCAGCCTTCCGCCATACAAGCGTGGCTTCACTACGATTGCGGAAATTTCCAAGGAACGCATTCGCCGTGCCGGAAAGGAGATCCTTAAGGGTGAATGCCACCCCGACTGGAAGCGCGATGTTGGATTTCGAGTCCTGAAGATCGACACGTCGAATATGGAGGACGTCTATTATCGTCCTGACGAGGTTAAACAGGCCGACCTGCTCACCACTGTCGACAACGTCAAACCGGATCGCACGGCCGAAGATCTGCTTTTCCAGGTGCTGGTGGACTGGGGTGTCGACCTGACGTTGCCCATCCGCCGCGAGACCTTGCAGGGCAAGACCGTGTTCTTCGTGGACGACAACGCGCTCGTTGCCTGCTTCGATACAGGCATCACCGAGGATTTGGTGAAGGAGCTGGCAGGGCACGACCCGCTGCGTGTCGTGTTCCGCGACAATGGCTTTGTTTCGGATGCGGTGAAGATCAACGTCGAACAGATCTTCCGCCAGCTCTCTTCCACCACCGACGTCAAATCGATCTGAGGGGACAAAGAATGTCAGGCGCAATGAAGTTCAAGTTCAAAGTCCAACCCTATCAGACCCATGCTGTCGACTCCGTTGTGGACTGTTTCGCCGGTCAGCCGATGGTCAGTGGCATCAACTATCGGATCGACCCGGGCCGCAAGGCACAGACCAGCGCGTTCGAGGAAGGCTTCAAGAATGCCGACATTGCGCTAAGCGAGGCGCAGGTTCTGGCAAACATCCAAGATGTGCAGCGCCGTCAAAACCTCGCGTTCAGCCAAAGCCTGACCGACTTCACCGTCGTGAACGCGCGTGGCGACCGTGCACCGGCACCAGCGACCTACACCCGCGACGCGCTGGCGGCGAGCCGCTACCATCTCGACATCGAAATGGAGACTGGCACAGGCAAGACCTATTGCTACATCAAGACCATCTTCGAGATGAACAAGCGCTTCGGCTGGTCGAAGTTCATCATCATGGTGCCCAGCATTGCGATCCGCGAAGGCGTCCATAAATCACTGCAGATCACCGCCGAGCATTTCACCGAGAGCTACGGCAAGAAGACGCGGTTCTTCATCTATAATTCAAAGCGCCTGCACGAGCTGGAAAGTTTCTCTTCTGACGCAGGCATCAACGTCATGGTCATCAATATCCAAGCCTTCGCAGCCCGTGGTGCAGATAACCGCCGGATCTACGACGAGCTCGACGATTTCCAGTCCCGTCGCCCCATCGATGTCATCGCCAGCAATCGGCCGGTCCTGATCCTGGACGAGCCGCAAAAGATGCAGGGCAATGCGACCATGGAGGCGCTGCCGAAGTTCAAGCCGCTGATGATCCTGCGTTATTCGGCCACTCACAAAACGCAGCACAACCGGATCCATCGTCTCGACGCCTTGGACGCCTACAACCAGAAGCTTGTGAAGAAGATTGCTGTACGCGGGATTCAAACGCGCGGTCTGGCAGGAACGAATGCCTACCTTTATCTCGAGGGGATCGACATTTCAAAAAAGGCGCCGGTCGCCCGAATCGAAATGGAAGTGAGGCTGAAATCAGGCGAAATCAAACGGCAGCTTCGACGGCTAGAATTTCGCGACGACCTGTTCACGCTCTCCGGGGAGTTGGATCAGTACCAGGGGTTCACAATCTCTCAGATCGACTACAACCATGACACGGTGGAATTCACCAATGGTGAGGTTCTAATCGCTGGTGAGGCCACAGGCGACGTGTCAGAGCGGGATATCCGTCGGATCCAGATCCGTGAAACGATCAAAGCGCATTTCGAGAAGGAAAAACAGCTCTTCGCTCAAGGGATCAAGGTCCTGTCGCTGTTTTTCATCGACGAGGTGGTCAAGTACCGCGATTACAGTCAGCCGAACGATAATGGAGAATACGCTCGGATCTTTGAGGAGGAATACGAAATTCTGAAGGACGAATATCTTTCAGAGTTGGAAATCGACAACGAGGCGTATCGAAAATACCTCGCGGCAATTGACGTCGCCAGGACTCACAACGGCTATTTCTCCATCGACAAGAAAACCAATCGCTTGAAGGATCCCGCAGTCGGTGCTCGGGCTGTCGATTCAGATGATGTTGACGCCTATGACCTTATCTTGAAAGACAAGGAGAGCTTGCTGACACTTCCGGGCCCGTCCGACAGCGCCGATCAGCGGGCAAAAAGAGAGGTTCGCTTTATCTTCTCTCACTCTGCGCTCCGTGAGGGATGGGATAACCCGAATGTCTTTGTCATGTGCATGTTGAAACACAGCGACAATATGATCTCCCGTCGTCAGGAAGTTGGCCGCGGCCTTCGGCTGTCCGTCAACCAGCACGGTGATCGAATGGACCATCCCGCAGTGGTTCACGACATCAACGTTCTCACGGTGGTCGCGAGCGAAAGCTACAAGGACTTCGTAAGTGGTCTTCAGCAGGAAATCTCTGAAACTCTGTCGTCGCGGCCTAGGCAGGCCACTGAGGCCTACTTCACAGGTAAAATTATCACGACCGATGCGGGGACTCTCGAAATCACTCCAGCTCTGGCGAAACTTGTCTATAGATACCTAGTCAAAAACGACTACACTGACGATGCAGATCAGATCTCTGGCGACTACCACAAGGCAAAGGATGCTGGCGCGTTGGTAGAGTTACCAGACGAGCTCAAGCCGCACGCAGAACAGATATTTCAGCTCATTGACAGCGTGTTCAGTGAAGCACAGCTGCCGAAAATCGACGACGGGCGGAAGCCAAAGACAAACCCGCTAAATGCTAATTTTGAGAAGAAGGAATTTCAGGAGCTTTGGTCTCGGATTAATCGAAAAGCGGTCTATCGTGTTGAATTCGAGTCGGATGAGCTAATTCAGAAGAGCATCAATTCCCTCGACGTCAATCTGCGCGTTACACCCCTAATCTACACAGTGCAAACCGGTAGTCAGCGCGACGCTCTGACCGACGATCAGCTCCGCACAGGCGATGGCTTTAAGGTCGAAGGTATCGCTGAGGAGCGTGGGGGTACTGTTCACTCAATGGTTAGATACGACCTCGTGGGGAAGATTGCTGAAAACGCTAACCTGACCCGACTGACTACTGCCAGAATCCTCCAAGGTATTCAGGAGGCAGTCTTCAAACAGTTTGCCCAGAATCCTGAGCATTTTATTGCTGAGGCATCACGACAAATCGTAGAGCAGAAGGCCGCCATGATCATTGAACGGCTGGCCTACGATGAAGTGGATGAGCGCTACGACGTGGATATTTTTACCGCGAACCAATCGGGCTGTGACTTTTCCCGTGCCACGGCTAAGCTGAAGAATCACGTCTACGACTATGCGATCATCGATTCTGATGTTGAGCGGCGCTTTGTTCACGATCTGGACGTCAGTAGTGAGGTGGTGGTCTACGCTAAACTACCCCGCGGGTTTTTGATTCCGACACCGGTTGGTGACTATAACCCAGACTGGGCGGTCTCGTTCCGGTCAGGGAGTGTGCGACACATTTACTTCGTGGCCGAAACTAAAGGGTCCATGTCGTCAATGAAGCTGCGTGAAATCGAGAAGATTAAGATCAAGTGCGCGCGTAAGTTCTTCCAAGAGATCGGCCAACGCATCACCCAGGACCGCGTGCGATACGAGGTTGTCACTGATTACGCTAGGCTAATTGATGTGGTCGGGCTTATCGCGTAGATAGGGTCACTGCGAGTGGTCCGCACCGTATGAAACTGCCGGATGGATATCTATAGATACGGTTTGGGCTCTACTCCGATACACGGACGGTTCGGTAAAGGCAGAGAGCCGCCGTTGCTAATCGGTACCCGATCTTAATCATATTCATGGCAAGCAGCTTAACATCATCCTTGTATGCGATGAGTGACGCAGTTGTCTCGTCAGTCATCCGGATCTGCGCAGCCAGGCTCCATTCCACTTGCTTTTCCAATGGGAGTGGAGACCAGGTGCTGGCGTACCTCTTTCCGCCATTGAAACAGCACCCTCGGTGCCAACCACCATGTGGTCTAGTACCCTTACATCCACAATTCCTAGTGCCTGCTTGAGGCGCTTTGTTATAGCTATGTCTGACTGGCTAGGAGTGGTCACCCCTGAAGGGTGATTGTGAGTGAAGATCACTGCAGCCGCATTAAGCTCCAAGGCCCTTCTGACGACTACCCTAGGATGGACGCTAGCGCCATCAATCGTGCCACTGAATAGTCGCTCAAAGGCAATTAGCCTGTGCTGGCTGTCCATGAACATACAACAGAAGTGCTCGTCCTTCTCCTGGACAATCTGGAGCTGACAGAACTGTTTAACGTCTGAAGGACTAGTGAAAGCCTTGGTGGTTCGTAATCTGGACTCAAGAATACCGATAGCCTCCTGGATCGTTGCTTGTTGGTTTGATGTGAACTGGGCGCACGGTGCTGTGCCCGTATTGAAAATATCGTAGGTCTCATGCATAGAGAAGACTCCGTAGTGGTTATCTCGTGGATTGTTTAATAGGTTGGGAAGGGGCATTTAGGGGCCCACTTGTGCCGAAGAAGTAGCCTAGGACTATTGGTCCTATTTCCCGTTACTCACGCGTAGCGCCTTCTAGATCGGCGTACGAGTAGCGATTAAGAGCGCTGTGCTTGAAGTGTATGCTGAGTGATCCTGTCGATGACCGGTATGAGTTAGCTGTATCTATGGATGGCAGCCTTTAACCTCTACTACCAAGCATCCATCCTAAGCTCCTCTCAGGCTTCTGGGCGAAATCCATGCCAGCACCTAAGGGCTAGGCTACCCGTTCTCTTTCACCTTAGAGGCAGGCTGAGACTGTTGAGCGGGACTCAAGGCTTGACGGTATACGTATACAGCACCGTTACGGAGCTTGATGTACGTGAAGTCTGGCCTAGTGCGGCCAACAGCGATCTTTGTAGCTATACCTTGGGACATAACAGTACTCTCCAGTGTTGGGGACAGGCAGAGTGCCTATCCATCCTCACCTTAGGCGTAGCCTTGTAGTTACTGACTGTCTCTATCTATGGGGTTACTGACTCTGGGGGTGTGTAGGGTGTGTAGGTAGTTAGGGTAAAATACCTCACCGGTTAGGGTGAGGTAGGTACTACGTGGTTGCTGAAGGCTCTGGGTTTAGCTCTGCTTCGATGCGCTTGAGCGTTGCTGCTTGCTCGATTTGGCCAGATTGATTGAAGCATTTGGCCTCGTTGTAGCCCCACTCGGTGTATTGCTCTGTTGCCAGACCGATGTTGCCGAATGAACGGAACCATGGTGTGAATGATGACCATATCTCTCTTAGTAAAGCTCTCATGTTGATCTCCTGATCAGGGTGATGATGATGGGCTGTATGCCCTACCCTTAGGCGTAGCCAGGTGATGTGGTGTGGTGGGGTGGTGGTAAGAAAACATGGGGGGGTGTTTGGTGATTTAGTCTCTTACTAGTAAGTAATGCTCCCGTACCCAGATAAGCAATTTCCACAAAACCCGCGGATCCTGCTACTCTGCAACAAAACTACCTAGAGGTGTCTCATGATCTACTTTGAAAGAATACTGCACGTAGCCCACATCGGTAGCTTCGTATGGATGGTGGGCTTTTCGCTATGGTTCGCGGGGTTGATAGGTCTAGAAATCTATGGGGGGAATGGCTTTGACGGTAGCGAGGCTGCCGAGGTCCTAGCGGTTATACTGGTGGTGGGCGCGGGCCCCTACCTCACTGTCCTATTCCTACAGTACGTTATCAAGGGGAAGATTAAAGCCTACCCGTTCTAGGTGTCTCCCGTAACCCGCTGGGCCTACGTATTCTACATAGTCTTCGTAGTCTTCTTCTCCCCCACCGGCTAGTTGTAGGTTAAGAGCCTCAACTAACTCCTCTATAGTCATCGGCGCGCTACACTTAGTGCAATCCGCCACTGGGTGATAGCTCAACCAAGTCTTCGTAAATCCTAGGTTAAACGTACCGTCTTCCCTAGCAAGAGGCTTGCCGCTAGGCGGAGGAGTTTCTTGCTAGCTTACTCAAATCAAACATAGGTTCTTTGGCTTCTCGTCTTTCACTACTTTCTTCACCTGCCAGTTGTGAGGGGGTTTGACGTATTCGAGGGGAAAGCCCCGCTCACAAGTTCATAGCGGACGGTCTAAAAAATACGAAACTTCAGACGGGGGTAGGTTTGTTTCTAAACGATCTATGCTGAGATAGTGGAGCCATACCAGATGTGTCATTTTCAAAAAACCTGCGAGCACTAAATATAAGGGGAAGTTGTTATATCGGGTTCGTACCCCATGAAAGTGCTGCTTTTAGGAGGTTAGAATGTCGTGTAGTAATTTGTAGATACTCGGAATGATGCATCACGCTTGAGTATTAAAAAGTGTCAGGGAATCTTGACAAGTATCGTAGATTAGACTGAGTGGTGTCTCTGAGAACCGTCTGAGTATCGGTGCAATATCGGTTTGTTGTGTTTTATTGCCTAGTGTATAGGTTTAGTACTGCTGGCACTGCAGCGCCTCAGATGCGGTCTCTTTTTTTGTTCCTCATTCAAATAATTCCACTCCTAATTGTTTGATAATTAAGTCTATCTAATCATTTACTGAGATTCATGAAAGAAACTTCAGAAAAGTTTCTTAGTGTCCCATATATTCCCACGAGATTTACTAACCAAAGGAGTTCTGCTATGACGACTAATACGGAAAACTGTCAATCTACTTGGAATGAGGCTGACTATTTGTTGTTTATGGATGCTATCAAGTATTGGTGTGATGGTAGCCCTGGCTGCGTGGAGGCCAAGAAAAATGCGTTACTGACTGTTCTGGAGAGAGGTACTGTTAAGCATAGGAGGAGGGACGGTAAAACCTATCAAGATTCTGTCTATGAGCTGGAGGCTAAGGGTTTGTTGCTCGTGGAGAGAGAGTCTTTTCGAGAGTGGGCGTTGTCTGTTAGTGATGAGGAGGAATCGCAGTCGTTGCAAAACAACATGGCGATAGGCGATCGTTCTGAATCCGCATATCAAAATATTATCGGTGCGTTATTAGGCATTATTCTCGGCAGCTCCCCGGCAGGGAAGGCTAACTCTGTTTTCAGCACACAGGCGGCGTTAATTGATCTGATGTTAGCGCATCATGAAGGCAAGCCTGGAATTTCTCAGAGAAATCTTGATGGTAAGTTTGCTGCTGGAAAACGGCAGTTGAAAGGGTCATAAAAAAATACTGCAAGTGCAGAAACCATTCTGCACTTGCAGTGTGTAATTTTCGATATCCACCCAAAATCCCTGCCCATGTTCAACGACGCCCAGGAGGGCTCAACATGGTCAGAATGATAGCTAGACTTCCCGCTGTACTTAACAGTTACCCACGTTCACGTAGCGCACTTTATCGTGATATGGATGAAGGGGTATTCCCTAAGCCAGTGTCGATTGGAGCGCGAGCGGTGGGATGGCCATCTAATGAAGTTGACGCGATGGTTGCCGCTCGTATTTCTGGTAAGTCAGAAAACGAGATTCGTGCATTGGTCAAAACTCTAGAGGCTGCCCGCAAAGGGCAGCTGTAAGGAGATGGATATGACTACAGCGACAGTTGCGACTGAGTTACCAGGAAAAACCTGCAAAACCGCAGAAACCTTCAATGTGTCGAATGAAGAGTTCCTAAAGGCAATTTTTAGAGATGTGTCGGATGGAGTACGGCCTATCGTTGTTAACTTTGCAGGTAACCCTAGCACGGCGTCGAAATCTTGCTGGGCAGGGAGGAGCTGGACTGAGTCGGTCGCAGGAATGCTATCGGCGGACAATAACTATTTTTCTCTGTCTGCATTTAATCCAGATGGAGAAGGAAACTACCGCCGCAGGAAAGCTCAGTTTTATGCGTGCTTCAGTATTATGCTGGATGACGTTGGTACTAAAGTGAATAGCGGGGATGTAAAACTAGAACCAAGTTGGTTGCTGGAAACGTCAGAAGGGAACTATCAAGCCGGGTACATTCTGAAGGAGCCGATCACAGAAGAGGCTCAGGCAACCCAATTAGCCAAAGCTGTAATCGCAGCAGGATTATGTGACCCCGGTGCTGGCGGGCCGTCAGCTCGTTTGGCGCGGCTTCCAGTAGCAATAAACGGTAAGTACGACCCGATATTTTCATGTCGATTAGAATCGTGGCGACCAGATCTTGCATACACCATTCAGGAGCTTGCGGACGGTCTGGGGTTGAGTCTGGCCCCGCCTCAGAATAAACAGGCTACTGCGGTAGCGGCTGTTAATGCGGATGCGAACGCTGTTTGGCAGCCACGCCCACTTACTAACCCAGTTATAGACATTCTGATGCAGCGTGGGCTTTATAAGTCCCAACTCAGTGAGGGCAAGCATGATATTCGCTGTCCATGGGTCTCTGAGCATACTGGTCAAGTTGATGGGGGTACTGCGTATTTTGAGCCAGATGACGATTACCCAAATGGAGGATTTAAGTGCCTGCATGGGCATTGTAATCACCGATCAATACGCGACCTTTTAGAGGTTTTACAGGTTGAGCCGCAAGCAGCAAGAATGCGTCCAGTAATACGTGTGATTGATGGAGATCTACACCGAGTCGTAGACGCGGCAGAAAAAGCCCTCGTTGAGAAAGGGCAGTATTACCAACGTGGAGGTGTGATAGTTACCGTGAAAACCGATCCATCTACTCAACTAACGCAGATGTCTAATGTAGGTGTAGATGAGTTGACGCTTGGCTTAGGTCATGTGGCTGACTGGCAGCGCTTTGATGGTCGTAGTAAAGATTGGGTGAGGAAAGATCCACCCTGCAGGCACGTCAATATATTGCTTAAGAAAGGGGCGTATCGATACCTGCCATCGTTGGCAGGTATAGCGCGGCAGCCATTCCTTAGAACCGATGGGAGTTTAGTTACTGTTCCCGGTTATGACTTAGAGAGCAACATGTATGGGGTTTTTGATACGAGCCTGTATAAGCTGCCGCAGAGCCCTTCAGTTGAGCAGGCGAGAGAGTCATTGGAACAGCTTCGTAGTCTGTTGGCAGACTTTGAGTTTTCCAGCTCCACTGACGAGTCTGTGGCTCTCAGTGCGATGCTTACAGCTGCAATCAGGGTTAGTTTGCCAGTCGCTCCAATGTTTCATGTAACGGCTCATGTGCCAGGCTCAGGCAAGAGCTACCTTTGTGCGCTGATAGCTGCTTTCGCAACGCCTAATCGGGGAGAACCGACAGCGTTTCCGGGAGATGATGTCGAGTGTAGTAAAGTACTGCTGGCGACATTGATGACCTCGCCGGCAGTTATTGAGTTTGATAACCTCACATCGGATCTGCTTGCACATAAGAGCCTCTGTACAGCTCTTACTTCTGAAGATATGTCGGGTCGAATTTTAGGGCAATCGAAAACTGTATCAGTTAGCACTCGCGCACTCCTTCTATCGAGCGGGAATAATGTGGGACCGGTAAATGACATGACGAGACGCTGCCTCACTATAGGATTGAGTAGTAAGGCAGAGCACCCTGCGCAAAGAACGTTTAAACACCCAGATCTGCTAGAAGTTGTAAGAGCGAAGAGAGGGGAATGTGTGAGTGCTGCGCTGACAATTATACGTGCCTGGATTGAAGCAGGTAAGCCAAGCCACGCAGGAAAGAATATAGCTAGCTATGGCTTGTGGTCTGAGTACTGTAGGTCCCCGCTCATCTGGCTGGGTTGTGACGACCCTGTAGAAAATCTATTTCGCAAAATGACTGAGGACCCTGAGCGTGAGTTGCTCGGCAGATTGCTTCAAGCCTGGAGTGATATGTTTGGAAGTAAAGCGCTTAGGGTGCGGGATGCCCTCGCCAGAGTACAGTCGCAGCCACATACTAAGGATCTGACAGAGCTCCTAGAAGACATAGCGGGAGACAGAGGGAGAATAAACACGCGAAGCCTAGGGTGGTGGTTGAAGCGGAATGCTGGGCGTGTCGTAGATGGTCGGCAACTAGTCCAAGTGAAAGGAAACAGCTCTGGTGACCGATGGGCTGTAAGGTGATGGTAGGTTGCTAAGGTTCTGTAGGTTTTTGTCAGATGCTCGGAACGAACTGTCAGTAGATCTAACAATAGAAAGAGCGGGGGGCATGACTAGACGGCGCGTAAGGTTCTAGTTGTGGTTTGTTCGACCGGGAGTCCAGCTCCGCTGCGTGCGATATGATCCGACCACCACTGCATCATCGGCCGTCTGCGCTCAATGTACTGCGCTCTATTGTAGGCTCCTCGTATAGAATCCTTGTCTACGTGAGCGAGCCCCGCCTCAATTATGTCTGGGTCAAAACCCTGCTCGTTGAGTGTGGTGCTAGCTAGGGCTCGCATTCCATGAGAAACCAGCCTGCCTTTGAATCCCATCCGAGCTAGAGCCCTGTTTGCTGACTGTGAGTTGGCGGGCTTTCTCGGGTTGTGATCAGACGGGAAAATGTACTCTCTATGGCCAGTGATCGGCTTTAGTATCTCGAGTAGTTTTAAAGACTGTTTAGTAAGCGGGACGATGTGAGGCTTGTTCTTCTTCATGCGCTCTGCTGGGATTGTCCACTCGTGCTTGGTTTCGTCAATCTCGTCCCAGCGAGAAGACGCTGCTTCGCCAGGGCGAACCATGGTATGTAGCTGCCACTCTATTAAGCAGCGTGTCACTAGTTTGGTATTTGAGTGCTGTATTTTGTACATCAGCTCGGGGAGTTCTTCGGGTTTCAACGTAAGCATATTTTGCACTTTTGGTGCATTGAATGCCTTCCCAATGCCAGCTAAAGGGTTCGCATGAGTTATGCCAGTATTAACCGCATATACCATGACCTCATTGACCCATCGGCAAACCTTTTTGACAGTCTCTAGCTTGTTGGCTTTAGCAAGTGGGCTAATAATCTCGATGGTTCGAGCTGCACTGATCTTGTGAATTGGTGTGCTTCCCATTTTGGGGAGGATGTACTTCTCAAGGCGATCGATTATCTTCGCGTGGTAACCGCTGGAGACTGAGTCTTTTTTGAGTTCAAGCCATTTGTGAGCGATGTGTTCGAACGTATTGGCGTTTTTCTCTAAGCCAGTGCGCTTGGTCTCTTCCCTATGGTCTTTTGGGTCGATGCCACTTGCTAGAACACTGCGTACTTCCTCTGCTTTCTTTCTAGCGGCTAAAAGCGAAACTTCAGGGAAGATTCCTAATCCGAGGTTGGCCCGCTTGTTAGTGCCGGGCCTGTAGTAGTTGAAGATCCATTGTTTGCTGCCGCCCGGTTTAATACGCAGATACAGGTTTTTCCCATCAGCTAGGTTGTATTCTTTATCCTTTACTTTCGCTTGTTTGATTTCTGTATGGCTTAGCGGTTTGGTTGTTCTTGCCATCCTGGGAACGCTCTTAGTTTTAGTAACACCAGATTAGCCTAGTTTAGACAGTGTTGCTATAAGTGTTGCTAAAATCATGGGATTTTGAGAAATTATAAGAGATGCTGTGGGATGAATGGTTTGATAAGTATCTATTTTTGTAGAGTTTATGGGTCTTGTTGGGATCTGCTGAAATATTAAGTTGGTGCCCAGAAGAGGACTTGAACCTCCACGCCCTTGCGAGCACTAGCACCTGAAGCTAGCGTGTCTACCAATTCCACCACCTGGGCATTGCGAGGGGTAATCTTGTTGATTCCCCAATTTTGCGACCTTTAAGCTAGCGGGCCCGATTTCGGATGTCTTGCCCTGCTTGGCACTTGATCATCCTGAACACTGTCTACTAATTCCCGATCTAAATTTAGACTAAGAGACAGTTGAGGATGCGAACTCTAGCTACACCTTACGACTCTGTCAACTTAGTAATCCTGCTGCCATAATGAGGATGAGAGCCTAACTAACTCAGTCCATAAACACCAGAGTGCGGAATCACATGCTAACAATTAAACCAATCGATGCCCCTTGCGGCGCAGTTGTTACCGGTGTTGATTTAACGGTGGGACTTACTGAGGGCGAAATAGCACAAATTCGCAGTGCCTGGCTCGAATACCATGTCTTGGTGTTCCCTCGGCAGAAATTGGAAAACAGTGATATTGAGCGTTTTGTCCTGAGTTTTGGCCGGTTTGGTGAGGATCCTTTTTTCGATCCGATTAAAGGCCACAATCACATTGCGGCCATTCGCCGAGATGCTAATGAGAAAACGCCCCTGTTTGCTGATAACTGGCATACCGATTGGAGTTTTCAGGCGAAACCTCCTATAGGCACTTGTTTGTACGGTATTAAGATTCCTATCAGTGGGGGCGACACGCTGTTCGCAAATCAGCAGCTGGCATTTGCTGAGCTGCCGGCTGACTTCAAGACTAGAATCGAGCACCTGACTGCAATTCATTCGGCGGCGTCCGCTTATTCCCTAGCTGGGCTTTACAGCGATAAATTGGACATCAATGCCGGTCGTAGTATGGATATAGTGGTGTCAGAGGAAGCATTAAAAACCCAGACTCATCCTTTGATTAGGCTGCACACAGAAACTAAACGGCCGGCTATTTATTCAACTGCTGGCTACATTCAGGGTTTCGAGGAGTTAGGGTTAGAAGAGGGTAAAGCCCTCTTGGCTGAGCTTTATGAGTACCAAAGTTCAGCTCAATGGGTGTATAGACACAAGTGGGAGCAGGATATGTTGGTGCTCTGGGATAACCGGAGTGTGCTGCACAAAGCGACCGGTGGATATGATGGCCATGATCGGTTGCTGCACCGAGCGACAATTTCCCAATTTGACTAAACCTGTCATTACTCAGTAAAACCGTGGTCACAGACTTATCTTAACTCCCAGTGTATAATGAGGTTTTCCTAAATTACACGCCTATTTATTAATGCCAAAATCTCAAAAACCAAAAGACCCTTTCGCTAAGCGCGAATCAGATAACTATGCGAATCCTGTTGCGAGTCGCGAATTCATCCTCGAGCAACTTGAGCTAATCGGAGAACCGGTTGGGCTTGATCAGCTTGTGGTGCATCTTAAAATCACCGATGAAGAGCAGATTGAAGGTCTGCGACGTCGCCTTATTGCGATGAGCCGAGACGGCCAAATCATTAGCAATCGGCGTGGGGTTTATGGACTTGCGTCTCTTATGGAATTAACCAAGGGCCGCATTCAAGGCCACAAAGATGGATTTGGCTTTTTTATCCCTGAGGGAGGAGGCGATGACTTCTTTTTAAGCCCGAGGGAAATGGACCGCCTTTTTGACGGTGATAAGGTTCTTGCTAGGCATATTGGTTTTGACAGTCGTGGCAGAAAAGAAGGCACGATAGTAGAGATTTTAGAGCGCCGTTATTCGCAAATAGTAGGACGCTTTTACCATGAGCAAGGCTTCGGCATCGTGGTGCCAGACAGCAAACGAATTCCTCATGAGATTATAATTCCAGAGGCTCAGATAGGTTCGGCCAAAGACGGCGAGTTTGTAGTGGCCGAGCTGATTGAATACCCGGCTAAGCGCAAAAAAGCGGTGGGTAAAATTGTTGAGATTCTGGGTGATGTTACAACCCCAGGTTTAGAAATTGACATGGCGGTTCGCAGTCATGATATTCCGCATGAGTGGCCAACTGCGGTTACGGCAGAGACTTCTCGCTTCTCTGACGAGGTGGGGGAATCCGAATTCCAAGATCGATTCGATCTTCGCCAGACTCCATTCGTTACCATTGATGGTGAGGATGCGAAGGATTTTGATGACGCGGTTTTTGCAGAAAGTAAAAAATCTGGCGGCTGGACATTGTTCGTTGCCATTGCTGATGTGTCAAATTACGTAAAGATCGGCAGTGCTTTAGACTGCGAGGCTATTAACAGAGGCACCTCGGTGTACTTCCCCGGTCATGTTATTCCGATGCTGCCAGAGAAGTTGTCCAATGGGCTTTGTTCACTTAAACCAAATGTAGATCGCCTTACTTTAGTATGTGAAATGCAATTTGCTGCCACCGGTGAAATGCAGGACTACGATTTTTATGAGGCGGTCATCCATTCTCATGGGCGCCTCACCTACACCGAAGTAGCCGATATGCTGCAGCCAGCAGAGGGTGAGCTTAGGATAAGTGTTCAAGAAAAGCTGCTAAAACGCCATAAGCCAATTATCCCTCACCTTAAAGATTTGTATTCTCTTTATCAGGCGCTGCGCAGCGTCCGTGACAAAAGCGGCGCCATGGATTTTGAGTCCACTGAGACTCGCATTGTGTTTGGTGAGAATAAAAAAATCAGGGAAATTGTGCCGGTTGAGCGCAACGAGGCTCACAGGCTGATCGAAGAGTGTATGCTGCGAGCCAACGTGGCGGCGGCCCGGCTCTTAGAAGAGAAAGAAGTGCCGGCTCTTTATCGTATTCACGAAGGTCCAAATCCGGACAAACTAAAGAACCTCCGAGATTTTTTGAAAGAAATGGATATGTTTTTAGGTGGTGGCGACGAGCCAGAGCCTATGGACTATCAAAAAGTCCTAGCGCAAATGGATGGGCGCCCGGATAAGCACCTGCTTCAAACTATGTTGATTCGCTCCATGATGCAGGCCGTGTATCAGCCTGAGAATGTAGGTCATTTTGGGCTGGGCTACGACGCTTATACCCATTTTACCTCACCCATTCGTCGCTATCCTGATTTGCTTGTGCACAGAGCGATTCGTTATCTGGTGCGCAATAAAAAAGGCAAACATCTTAAAAAGCATAAGGCGGCTAAGGGCATAGATAAGAAATCCATTTATCCCTATGAGATGAAAGACATGATCAGCTTTGGTGAGAATTGCTCTATTGCAGAGCGTCGAGCTGATGCGGCTAGCTACAGTGTGATTGATTGGCTTAAGTGCGAATATATGCAGGACCATGTTGGAGAAGATTTCACTGGCACGGTAGCCTCAGTCACCAGCTTTGGACTTTTTGTCGAATTAAATGATATCTACATTGAGGGCTTGGTTCATATCACTGAGCTGACTAATGACTATTATCATTTTGATCCGGTCCGCCATTGCTTGCAGGGTGAGCGAACTCAGAAAGTTTATCGTCTCGGCGACACTGTAGATGTGTGCGTCGTGAGGGTGAATCTGGATGAAAAGAAAATCGACTTACAAATGCAGGGCTCACGCTCCGCTGTGCCAGGTACGAAAAAATCCGGCCTAAGAGAGGCGCTGCGCACAGGTAAAGTTGGAAAAGGAAACTCTGGCAAAGGCAAGGATTCACGAAAAAAGATCGACTCAGGCAAAGACGGTGCTGCGCGCAGATCTAGAGGCGGCGAAAAAACCGCTGCAGCTCAAGAGGCTAAAGGGGGAAGTGATGGGGGGGCACCTAAGAGAAAAGGAGGCTTCTCTCAATCAAAGCCAGGCTCTCAGTCAAAGCCAGGCTCGGAGTCAAAACCTGCTCGTTCCGGGCAGCCTAGCAAAACGAATTCTGGCGGTTCAGCCTCGGCTTCAGGCGCGCCTAAAAAGGCGGCGACGAGAAAGAAACCTGCCAATAAAAAGGCTAACGGCGCCGCGGCCAAAAGAGCGGGTAGCAATAATCCAGCAGCAGGGCCCAAAACTGCACCAGGGACAGCAAAAGCTAAAAAAAGAGCAAATCGGTCCGGTGCTGCTAAAAAAAGAGTTAAGGCCAAAGCCAAATCAACTCAAAGTTAGCAGTTAGCTGATCTGGTTACTAAAACACACGAATAATCGAAAGTCGCAGAACAAAGACCAACAAAGAAGCAGCTAATGAAAGAGTGGGTGATAGGAATTCATGCAGTATCGGAATTACTTCGGCAGCGCCCGCAAGAAATTCTCGCTTTAATTCTCCAATCAGGTTCGGCGAATAAGCGGCTCGATGAAATTAAAGCATTGGCTGTTGCCTCTGGGGTCACGATCACTGAATCTGAAAAGTCCCGCTTCGAGAAGCAATTTAAAGGTGTTCATCAGGGTGTGGCGGCGCAGCTGCAGAGTAACAGCAGTGTTTTAGATGAAAAGCAGCTATTAGCACTGCTAGATACAATACAAGGCGATAAACTATTGCTGGTGCTTGATGGCGTCACTGACCCTCACAATTTAGGTGCCTGTTTGCGCACAGCCGATGCGGCAGGTGTTCATGCGGTGGTTGTGCCAAAGGATAGGTCAGCTCCACTCAATGAAACCGCTAGAAAAGTCGCCTGTGGCGCGGCTGAAACCGTGCCTTATGCTGTAGTGACAAACTTAGCACGCTGCCTTGAATCATTAAAAGAAAGGGGCATCTGGTTGGTGGGGACTTCTGATAAAAGTGCGACTTCTATCTATCAGCAAGATTTAACCGGTAATTTGGCTCTGGTGATGGGCTCTGAGGGCAGCGGACTGCGAAGGCTGACCCGAGATTGCTGTGATCATGAGGTTTCTATCCCCATGGCCGGTGAGCTTAGTAGTCTCAATGTATCGGTGGCCACTGGGGTTTTCCTATTTGAGGCTGTTCGTCAGCGGAGTTAGACTGCTAGTTGACAGGGGGTAAGGTCTTTTTTGCCTGTTCTTTTTTGCCTGTTCTTTTTTTTCTTTTCTCTACTTTACTGCCTCGCCAAAACACCTAGCAAAATTCACGACTCACAGTAGCGGTATTTCGCTAAATTCGCCGCTCAGATCAACTTTCCGCTAAGGTACTGTGCTTTTAATGTCCGCTTTTAATCTCATTGTGTCGAAATAAGCGCCTTCTTAAGATCTCGTTGTGACAGTTAAGGGATAAAAAACAGCCGGTTAGCACTAAAAATGCTGCCCTGCGGGCTTTAAGTGTGATCGTTCGCCGCACACTCTAATCAAACTATCATTGCTTTGGTATTTTGGTTTCTGTAGAATTCCCGCTCTTTTGTTAGCGAGACTCGTTTCGCCCTACATAACTCCTTGTCTTACCGCTCGCACTTTGCGTGATGGGAGGCATAACCCAAGAGGAGTCTCTATGAGACACTATGAAGTCGTATTTCTGGTGCATCCCGACCAGTCCGAGCAGGTCCCAGGGATGATCGAACGCTATACCCAGGTAATGAACGAAGGCGGTGGTCAAATTCACCGTATGGAAGACTGGGGCAGACGCCAGCTTGCTTACCCTATAAATAAAATTCACAAAGCCCATTACGTGCTCATGAACATTGAGTGTGGCAGCGAAGCTTTGGATGAATTAACTACTTTGTTCCGCTACAACGACGCTGTGCTTCGTAACTTGGTCATCAAGACTAAGGAACTTGTCACTGAAGAGTCTATGATTTCTAAAGGCGAACGCGAAGGCAAAGAGCGTAAGGCTCGTGCTGAAGCAAAGCGCAAAATAGAAGATGATGCTGCAGCTGCATCGGCTAGAGCATCCGCCGCTAAGGCTGCCGCAGAAGCTGAAGCTGAGCCTGCGGAAGAAGCTGTTGCTGAAGAAGCTCCAGCTGCTGAAGCAGAAGTCGTTTCCGAAGAAGCTCCTGCCGCTGAAGAAGCGCCTGCAGCTGACTCCGAAGAATCTAAAGACTAGTTCTCGCATCGAACTTATTTGAAATAGGACATTATTATGGCTCGTTATTTTCGTCGTCGTAAATTCTGCAAATTCACCGCAGAAGGCACCATACAAATTGATTACAAAGATCTAGAAACCCTGAAGGCTTACGTCTCAGAAACCGGCAAGATCGTTCCTAGCCGGATTACTGGCACAAAGGCACGCTACCAGCGTCAGCTGGCGACTGCGGTAAAACGCGCTCGTTACTTGGCATTGATTCCATACACGGATAGTCATCAGGTATAAATAATCTGATGCGTGGCCTTGCTGAATTCGTAATGAAAGGGCGCAAGCAAGCCATCATGGTAGTGCTGCTACTTGGGCTTATCCCTATGTTGAATTTGCTAAGCCCAGTTATTGTGGGTTTAGTGGCGCTGCGAAAAGGATTGCAAGAAGCTGGCATGATATTGGTCTGGGCAGTGTTGCCATTGGCCGGCTGGGCAGTAGCAGGAGACGTAATCCCGCTTCTCATGTTGTTTGGCATTACTGGTTTGGCGTGGTTTCTTAGAGAGACAGAGTCTTGGGAACTTACGCTGCTAGCGTCGATATTAGTCGGAGTTTGCGTTGAACTTTACGTGCGAGCTCAGCCAGAATTACTGAATGTAGTGTATGCACAGTTTGAGGCATACCTGTCTGCTCAAGATTTGCAGATGGTAAGTTTAGAGCAGTTCAGAGCAACCATACCGAGCTTTTTTGGCGCGGTGTATATGTTCTTATCCATACTGCTATTGATGCTCGCTCGCTGGATGCAGGCGGCACTTTATAACCCGGGGGGATTCCAGACGGAATTCCACGGATTGAGAATAAAACAAAAAGTCGCGGTGGCCTTGTTGGCCGCTATGTTTATTGTGACGTTTGTTGAGTTTATTCCAGAGAGTTGGGTATTTTATTTGATGATGCCCCTAATTTTTTCTGGCGTGGCATTGGTTCACGGTTTGGTCGGTAAGCGGAAAGCATCAAGTATGTGGTTGGTCGCTTTTTACGGATTAATGCCTTGGATGTCACAGCTAATAGTAATGTTGGCATTGATAGATAGCTGGTACGATTTTAGGTCTCGTAGCCCAAATTCTGCCTAACGAATTGAAAATGAGGAAATAAAAATGAACGTTATTTTGCTGGAAAAGATTGGTAAGCTCGGTGAAATCGGCGATACCACTTCGGTTAAAGCTGGGTATGCGCGTAATTTCCTGTTCCCACAGGGTAAGGCAATGCCGGCGACTAGAACAAATCTAGAGCATTTCGAAGAGCGTAAATCTGAATTGCTAGCAGCCCACAACGAAAAAATGGGCGAAATGCAAAAGCGCGCTGTCAAAGTTAAAGGCCTTGTACTTCGTATCGAAGTTAACGCCAGTGACGAAGGCAGTCTGTTTGGTTCTGTTGGTACTAAAGATATTGCTGATGCGATCAACGAAAAAGTTGGCAGCGACTTGAATAAAAGCGAGGTCATGCTTCCTCACGGTGTTATCCGTGCGTTGGGCGAGTATGAGGTTGCTATCGACTTTGGATACGATGTTGGTGAAACGGTTAAATTGGTTGTCGCCGGCTTAGAATCAGATGCAGACATAAGCGATGACGGCAATCTTATCGCTGAAATCGAAGCAGCTGAAGCTGCTGAGGCAGATGAGTCAAGCGAAGCCTAGTAGCAACTTCATTAGAGCTTGGGGTTTATCTAGGCTCAATTAGGTTGCCTTAGATTAGTGATAGATTAGTTTTAGAAAAGCGCCATGCTGCTATGTCAGATGGCGCTTTTTTTATGGTTTGATTTTGAGTTTTTTGGGCAGTTAATTGTCTCTTATTTTCCTCTTATTTCGTTTCCAATTACGGTAATCTGTAAGCATGCCTATTGAAGCCGCCAACAACAGCCAAACCAACACGCTTTCAGCATTGAAAGTACCTCCTCATTCCGTAGAGGCAGAGCAAGCCGTGCTTGGTGGTCTCATGCTGGACAATAGTCAATGGGACAACATCTCGGATGTGTTGCAGCCAGAAGATTTTTATCGCGGAGAACATCAGCTTATTTTTCAAGTGATGACTCAGCAAAGTGAGGCCAATAGCCCCATTGACGTGGTGACCTTGGTCGAATCTCTCAATAGCTTAAATGAGTTAGAAAGCGCAGGGGGGCTCGATTATCTAAGCGAGCTTGCCGGCAACGCTCGCGGTACAGCTAATATTGTTGCCTATGCCGACATCATCCGTGAGCGGGCAATTTTGAGAAGACTCATCAGCGTGGCCAATAGTATTGCCGACGTGGGATATAACACAGGGGGTAAAAAATCCGCTGAGATTCTAGATGAGGCAGAACAACAAGTATTTAACATAGCAGATGAACGGCCCAAAGACGCCGGCCCTATTTACGTCAATCCCCTATTGTCCAAAGCGGTGGATAGAATTGATGAGCTGGCAGGTTTAGACGGCAGTCTCACCGGTATATCTACTGGCTACACAGACCTTGATGAAATGACCTCGGGCTGGCAGAAATCAGACTTGATCATTGTCGCGGGCAGGCCTTCCATGGGTAAAACCGCCTTTGCTATGAATTTGGTTGAAAACGCTATTATGAAAACTGATATGCCAGTGCTGGTATTCAGTTTGGAAATGCCAGCTCAGAGTTTGATCTTCAGAATGCTGTCATCGATTGGCAAAATTAACCAAACCAAAATTCGCACAGGCCAACTAACTGAAGAAGATTGGCCTGGTTTTAATAATGCAGTTGCCAAACTTAAAGATAAGCAATTATTTATAGACGATAGCTCGGGTCTCAGTCCAATGGAAATGCGATCGCGCGCGCGCCGAATCGTTCGCGAGCACGGTCAGCTAGGTATGGTTGTGATCGACTACTTGCAGCTTATGCAAATTAAAGGCTACGGTGATAACCGCGTGGGGGAAATCTCCGAGATTTCTCGCTCGCTGAAGATGCTAGCACGAGAATTTGAATGCCCGGTTATCGCCTTGTCACAGCTAAATCGTGGCTTGGAGCAGCGGCCCAATAAGCGTCCGATAATGTCCGACCTTCGTGAATCTGGCGCCATCGAGCAAGACGCCGACATCATTTCCTTTATTTACCGGGATGAAGTCTACAACGAAGATTCAGCAGACAAAGGCACTGCTGAAGTCATTATTGGGAAACAGCGTAATGGACCAATAGGAACTGTGCGCTTAGCTTTCCAAGGAGAATTCACGCGCTTCGAAAATTATATTCAACCGCGTTATGATGACAGCTATACCCACGGTCAGTAGCAGCTCTTAAAGCTCAGGTTTCACACTCATGACAGCACCTATCCCCTTACCTACCCCCTCACCTGCACCTACATCCAGAGCTTGGGCGAGCATTAATCTGAACGCGCTTACGTTTAATCTCGCCCGGGTTCGTGAGCTTTGCCCCACTGCCAATATCACACCGGTTATTAAATCCAATGGCTACGGTCATGGTGTGGCGCAGATCGCAAAATCCCTAGCGGCGAGTAGTATCCAGTTTGACTGTTTTGTTGTGGCGACCTTGCAAGAGGCTTGCGCCCTGAGTGAGCAGGGATTGGGCAAGGCGATTGTGCTGTTGGCGGGCTTTATTGATGAGAACGAACTAAGATTATGTTTAGATAAAAAAATTCAACCAGTGATTCATTCAGCTTATCAAGCCGAGCTTGCAGGCAAGCTGTTGTCTTCGGAATATCAACAGTGCGCAAAGAAGTTTTGGATTGAATTTAACAGCGGAATGAATAGGCTTGGCCAACGTCAAGCGGCTAGTATAGCCACCTACAAAGAGCTGGCTAAGCTGCCCAACACCGACTTAGTGTTTATGTCCCATCTGGCTTTCGCCGATGATATGTCATTGCCAGCCTCGCGCGATTTTACTCATCAACAAATTTCTCGGTTTGCGCAAGCCAAAAGTTTTCTGCTAAAAGACTTTGCTCAAGTAGAGACAAGCTTTGCCGCATCTGCTGGAATTTTAACTTTGCCAGAAACCCACCATGACACAGTTCGGCCGGGAGTTATGCTCTACGGCAGTTCACCACTGGCCCGTGAAAACGGGTTGGCTGTGGGTTTGCAGCCTGTAATGACACTGAGTTCACGGCTCATAGCTATCAATGACGTTAAAGCCGGAGAGACTCTAGGTTATGGAGCAAGCTATACATGTCCGGCTGATACATCCATTGGTGTGGTGTCTATCGGCTATGGTGACGGCTATCCAAGATCTGCAAGTGCTGACACCCCGGTTATAGTGAAAACCGCAGCTGGTGATTTTCGCACTTATGTTGCAGGTCGAGTTTCTATGGACATGATTACGATAGATTTAAAGGACAGTGGTGCGCAGATTAATGACGAAGTTATTTTGTGGGGCGAAGGCCTTTGCGCTGATGACGTGGCGAAATCAGTTGGCACTATCGCTTATGAGCTGTTTTGCAAAGTCACCGACCGCGTAGAATTCCACTATATCGACTAGGCCGTTGTTTTGATAGCGGCTGACAAGAGTTAGCAAAAGCGAATGGCCTTTAACTTAAATCAGCTAAACCTAAGCTAAACCCAAATTAAACCCAAGCTACACATACACCACACAGATACACTCACACGTTTAGAAGGTCTCAGATGGCAAAGGCAAAAGTAGCATTCGTATGCACTGACTGTGGAACCGAGCACAATCAGTGGCAGGGCCAGTGCGTGTCATGTAAAGAGTGGAATACCCTTTCCCAAATCAACCTTGGCAGCAGCAGTTCGCCGGTGACTAAAGCCGATTTTCGCAAGCAGGGCTATTCCGGTGAAAAAAGTAATGTCCAAAATCTCTCCGACATTGATTTAGATAGCCTACCTAGATTCACTAGCACAATAGGCGAGCTCGACCGCGTTTTAGGCGGCGGTCTGGTGCCGGGTTCGGCAGTCTTGATTGGTGGAAATCCGGGGGCTGGTAAAAGTACTTTGCTTCTGCAAATAATGTGCATGTTGGCGTCCAGTGGCAAAGATGCACTTTATGTTACAGGTGAAGAATCATTGCAGCAGGTAGGCATGCGCGCGAAGAGGCTTAAGCTGCCACTAGCAAATTTAAAGATGCTGGCAGAAACCAATGTTGAGCAAATCTGTAATGCAGCGCAAGAACATAAACCTGATTTGTTGGTTGTGGATTCTATTCAGGTAATGCACAGCAGTGATGTCGCCTCTGCTCCAGGCAGTGTGTCGCAAGTGCGTGAGTGTGCTGCTTATCTGATTCAATACGCGAAGCAAACCAATACCGTTATTTTTCTTGTTGGGCACGTCACCAAGGACGGAAATTTGGCTGGTCCGAAAGTTTTAGAGCATATGATTGATTGTTTCATCATGTTGGAAGGTGGCAGTGACAGTAAGTACCGCATCCTGCGTGGTCAGAAAAATAGATTTGGTGCGGTTAATGAGCTTGGCGTGTTTGCCATGACAGAGCAAGGTTTGAAGGAGGTTAAAAACCCATCGGCGATATTTCTTGCCCGAACTGAAGAAGATACACCTGGCTCCATAGTGGTTGTGCTTTGGGAAGGTACTAGACCTTTGCTGGTAGAAATTCAAGCCCTTGTCGATGGCTCACAGCTAGGTAATCCTCGGCGAGTGGCTGTGGGTTTGGATCAAAACCGCCTAGCAATGTTGCTGGCAGTTTTGCACCGCCACGGTGGCCTGTATATGGCTGACCAAGATGTGTTTGTTAATGTTGTCGGCGGCGTTAAAGTTACCGAAACCAGCGCTGACTTAGCGTTACTCTTAGCTATTGTTTCAAGCTTTAAAGATCAATCTTTGCCAAAAGATTTAGTAGTGTTTGGGGAAATAGGGTTAGCCGGAGAAATCCGCCCCGTACCTGGTGGGCAGGAGCGCTTGCAAGAAGCTGCTAAGCACGGTTTTACCCGTGCTATTGTACCGAAGGCAAATATGCCTAAAACTAAAATACCTGGACTAACGGTAATTCCTGTTTCTAAAATCGAGCAAGCTTTAGACGCTATTTAGGCGCGTTTGCTAGCCGCTTTAATTGTTCAATTTATAAGCACCAATTTATAAAAAACCAGCTCTCTTGCGCGCTACTCTTAGAAACTATTCTGGCGCGCTATCGAAATCTGCGCGAATGGTTTTGGCTGACCAATAATAATGTGCGGCGCACCAGATGTTGACCAATACGGTAATAGACATCGCGTACCTTAGTGCATCGGTACCATATTCTGGCGTTAACCAATCACTGAACATGCCTGTCATCCACGGCCCCAGTCCTAAACCGATAAGATTAAGCATGAATAAAAGCACAGCCGAGCCCATGGCACGCATTCTTATGCCCACTAAGAAGTGGGTAGATGCGAGGCATGGCGCTAGGTACCAGCCACCACAAAAGACCGGAAAGATGTAGAAGAAGACAGCACTATAGCCCGTTGGCATTACTAAGAAAGTAATCAGGGCTAAGGGAATTGCTAAGACGGTAGAGATAAACGGAATCCAAACATACCAGGTTTTATCCCCAGTTTTGTTGCTCATCCGATCTGACATCCAGCCGCCAAAGAACGTGCCAGCAAGACCCCCGATGCCGGCGATGAGGCCGTAATACCAGCCTATATCGAGAATCTCCATACCATGCACACGTCCAAGAAACAGCGGCATAAAATTACCGACACCATAAGTGACGAAAGCGTGCAGTGCGCAAGCAAAGGATAAATGGCGAAAAGATTTTCTGCTCCAAAGGAAGCCCATGACTTTTAAAAATCCTGGAGGCTGGGCGTCGTTTCTTTTTTCGGCGAGTCCGCGTGGGGGCTCTTTGATAACAAATCTGACGATCATTGCCAAGAAAATACCTGGAATCGCGACCACCACAAAAGCGGTACGCCAATCGAAATATCTAACCAGATAAGCCCCCCCAATAGTGCCGACTAAAATGCCGCCGTATACACCAAATGAGTAGACAGAAAGGGCGGTGGCGCGCTGCTTGGCCGGGAAAATATCAGATACGATTGAGTGGGCCGGTGGGCTGCCGCCTGCCTCGCCAATGCCGACACCAAACCGCGCCATGAATAGCTGGGTAAAGTTATTAGCGGCGCCACATAGAGCAGTCATTACACTCCATACGGTAATCGAAATTGCGATGATGTTGCGGCGGTTGCTGATGTCAGCCAAGCGCGCGATTGGGATACCTAAGGTGGTGTAGATGAGAGCAAAGGCTAAACCTGACAGCATGCCAAATTGGCCATCAGAAATCTCTAGATCTTCAATGATGTAGCTGGCCAGTATGTTGATGACTTGGCGGTCGACGAAATTTGAGACGTAAACGAGGGTAAGAATACCTAGGACTAAATATCGGTAACCCGGTCTTTGATACGCCTTGGCGGCGTCGCTTAGCGGCGTATCTGCTGCCGGTTTAGCTTCAGGTTCTGCCTGAGTGTCAGATGCATCCTTTGTATTGGATTCGGTCATGCAATGCCTCCAGCCCTGTTCTATTTATTCGCGGGCTAGCGGCTGATGAAAGCATTTATTCAGCGGACAGTCTATGAATTAAAACCGCGCTGAGTTTTGCCCGCTCGACCAATGAGCTAACCCGAGCTTGTTCACGGTCGGAGTGAGCGCCAGTGCCGGAAACCCCGAGCGAATCAAGCGTTGGCAAGCCAGCGGCTTGAGTAAGAGAACCATCAGTTCCACCACCCGAATCAGAGACCCCTAGTTCTTGGCCCAGCAGTCGCCCAATAGCGATGGTTTTCTCAAGCAAATAGTCCGATTCGGCGGTTGGTATTTTTGGTGGACGGTGTAAGTTCGTCCAACTAATCGTGCTGATGTCACCGGCGTCTACTGGATAACTGAGCACCGAATTAAAGATCGCTTCGAATTGATTCACGGCATCAATGCCTTGCTGAGGTTCCGGATATCGCAAATCAATAAGTGCCTCTGCACAGGGGGCAATTGTATTTCTTGCCTCCCCTCCGCTTACCACTCCAACATTCACAGTCACCCCAGATTCATAATCAGTTATTTGCTCAATCTCAACTATTTTATAGGCCAACTCTTTAATTGCTGACCGGCCTTGTTGATGAGCGCCGCCGGCGTGGGAAGCTTTTCCGTTTACAACAAAACGTGCTTGACCCAATCCTTTCCTTTTGCGCACCATATTATTGGAGCCAGATGACTCATACACTAAACCGTAGTCATGTAACGGCGCCTGCTCTTCAAGGTATTTTCTCGAAGAAAGAGATCCGATCTCTTCATCGCTGTTGAGAAAAACCGAAATTGCCATGTCATTAAGCTCGCCAGCATTTTGCAATGCTTTAAGTGCATAAAGCATGACGACCAGCCCGCCTTGCATATCGGCGACCCCGGGGCCATACATAACATCATCGCTTCGACTAAACTCTTGGAATGGGCTGTTAGGGGGAAACACTGTATCCATATGGCCCATGAGAAGGAGTTTTTTGCCTCGGCCCGCTTTATTGGCAAGAATGTGATCAGTTACATCAATTGTGTAATTGCTGCCGGGACAGCTGGGCATTTCGATAACGCTGCCGGGAAGGGTGGTTAGATCGAATCCCAAAGTTTCAAGTTCAGCGCTCAATAGTCGCCCAATTTCATCAACCCCTTCCTTGTTCAAGGTGCCAGAATTGACATTGGTAAGTCGCTTCAGCATCGCGACCATATTGTCCTCTTCTGTGTCTAGCCAGTGCACCAAGCTCTGCTCATTGGTATTTAAAATAGCTTCGATTGATTCTGCAGCCTGAGCTTGGATCGGCGCTACATTGGCTATAAACAGTGCGGTTGCAAAAGAGATATTTGATTTGATAGCAAGGCAAAGAGCATTACGGTTGAACTTTTTCATAGGGATTGCAGGTTCCTTTTTCGATACAAATTATTCCACTAGTCTACCATGGGATTCCTCGGACATAATTCGAAACTTGGGTGCCTGGCGGGAAAATGATCATTGATATTGTCACAACCAAGTCTCATACTCGTTCGCCTATGGAACATACACAAGACGTAATTTTATCAGTAAAAAATCTAAGCAAAACTTACGCTGGCGGTTTTCAAGCCCTGAAGAATATAGATCTAGATATCTATAAGGGCGAAATTCTTGCACTGCTCGGCCCCAACGGTGCCGGCAAAACCACTCTCATCTCAACCATCTGCGGTATCGTGCGCGCAAGTACAGGCTCAGTGACGGTGGCAGGTTTCGACATTATTAAAGATTTTCGTAAAACGAGATCGATGATAGGTTTGGTTCCGCAAGAACTCACCACTGACTCCTTTGAAACCGTGTTTAATACGGTTGCTTTTAGTCGTGGTTTATTTGGCAAGGCGCCAAATCCGGGCCATATCGAGAAAGTGCTGCGAGCTTTGTCCCTATGGGACAAAAAAGACAACATGATCATGACGCTTTCCGGTGGCATGAAACGGCGAGTCTTGATCGCTAAGGCTCTGTCCCACGAGCCTGAAATACTGTTTCTAGATGAACCAACCGCCGGTGTCGATGTTGGACTTCGCAAAGATATGTGGGCGATTGTTGCTGAGCTTAAACAAGCAGGCGTGACTATTATTTTGACTACTCACTACATAGAGGAGGCAGAGGAAATAGCCGATCGTGTAGGGGTCGTCAACAACGGTGAATTGATCCTGATAGAAGAAAAATCTAGGTTGATGGCCAAGCTTGGCAAGAAGCAGCTACTGCTCGATTTACGTGAGCCGCTGTCTCAACTTCCGGCATCTTTAGTTGGAGAAGATCTCGAGCTGAGTAAGGATGGCAGCCAGCTTATTTATACCTTCAATGCCCAGAGCGAACATACCGGGATCACCTCTTTACTAAACAGTGTAAAAGACGCTGGTATTGGGATTCGCGATCTCAACACAACACAGAGTTCCTTAGAAGATATTTTCGTTTTTCTTGTACGCGAGTCTTCTTAATACAGTTTTCAAATAGGCAATTTCTATGCGGTTTTTTAATCTTTACGGCGTGCTCGCAATTTACAAATTCGAGATGGCTCGGATGAAACGTACTTTGGTACAAAGTATTGTCGCGCCTGTTATTACCACATCACTGTATTTTATTGTTTTTGGGTCGGCGATTGGTTCTCGTATCGATCAGGTGGACGGTGTCAATTATGGCGCGTTTATCGTGCCCGGTTTGATTATGCTGAACCTGTTGACCACTAGCGTGTCGAACGGCTCGTTTGGAATTTATTTTCCTAAGTTTGTCGGCACGGTTTACGAGATGCTGTCAGCGCCGATTTCGACGTTTGAATTAGTGCTGGGCTATGTTGGTGCGGCCGCGACCAAATCAATATTGCTGGGTTTTATTATTTTGATAACCGCCTCAGCCTTTATAGATCTTGAGATAGCACACCCTTTTGTTATGCTGTTGTTTATTTTCTTAACGGCAATATCGTTTAGCTTGCTGGGTTTTATTATTGGGATATGGGCTGACAATTTTGAGAAACTGTCGGTATTCCCCACGTTGGTAATAACGCCTTTGGTTTTTTTGGGTGGCAGTTTTTATTCCACAGATATGCTGCCGCCGCTATGGAAGACTGTTTCTCTGCTCAATCCGGTGCTTTATTTGGTAAGTGGTCTGCGTTGGAGTTTTTACGAAGTTTCAGAGGTTAGTGTAGTGGTGAGCTTGGTGAGCATCACCACATTCACTCTAATATGTTTCGCGGTTGTTTATCTGATATTTAAGACCGGGTATAAGCTTAGAGCCTAGATCTTTGGAGACCTTGTTCCCACCACGAAACTCCATGGCCTGAGAGTTGCCTCGGCTGTCATAGTACATTCCTGGACCGTCCCGTTGTCCGCGCAGCCAAGGTCCGACATAGCGATCGCCGTTGGCAAAAAAGTAAGTGCCGTCGCCATTGAGTTCATCGTTTCTAAAGACGCCCTCAAAACGATTGCCGTTAGCGTAAAAGAACTTACCCAGGCCATTCATTTTGTTATTTTGCCACTGACCTTCGTAGCGATCGCCATTAGCCCAATATTTGGTTCCCTGCCCGTGTTGTTTGCCATTGCGCCATTGGCCTGTGTATCGATTGCTATTAGTCCACTCGAATGTCCCCAAGCCTGCTCGTAGGCTGTTTTGGAACATTCCGTCATAACTGCTGCCGTTCATCCAAGTAAACTTACCTCTGCCGTTTTGCTCGCCGTTCTTCCATTGGCCTTCATAGCGATCGCCATTAACGAAGCTGTAAACACCCTGACCATTGAATTGATCACCAATCCAATTGCCTGCATAAGTATCGCCAGTTAAGAAATAGTAGGTTCCTTGGCCAGCTTTTTGGTCATTCGTATAAGCGCCCATATAGCGCTCACCGTTTGCGCGGTAGAAGGTGCCAGGGCCGTTGCGACTGCCGTCTTTGAAGGTGCCTTCATAACGGTCGTCATTGGCAAAGTAGTAGGTGCCGCGGCCATTTTTAGCATCATTGCTAAACTGGCCTACATAGCGGTCGCCGTTGGTTAGCGTAAGGGTTCCCTGACCGTGAAGGAAATTATTCTGACACTGGCCTTCATAGCGATTGCCATCGGTCCATCGATACACGCCGGTGCCACTGTCACAAAACCCGCGAAACCACCCATTGTCTGCGGCATAAGCCGGCGCAGTAAGAGCCAGGGCAAGTGTTCCCAGCAAAGTCAAAGCTGAAAGTCTGTATCGATCTATCATGATTCGTCCTGTGGCTTAAAATTGATTGCTGAGGTCATGATAACGACTCTTGCGCTTGAGTTCAGGTACTAACTCTCAATTTTGGTCGAATTAGGGAAAAGACAGTACCGCTGTGGGGGGATTGGGGGTAAATCTACGATAAAGTGGCTTTAATCAGTTATCAAGCCGCTTAAGTTTAGCCTTTGAATCATTGGTTGCCGTTAAGCCCAGCTAATGCCGATCTAGAATGATGTCTAGATTGGCATTAGTTAGACGCCATGCACCGCCAGCGCCAGTGTTGGCTGCTCTAGGACTTAAATCGATCTCGTTGCTATGGCCGGCTGTATCCGTGCGGCACCGGCAGCTGGGCCTAGTACCGCCAATTGGCCTATGACTATGAGAGCCAACATACCCACAGGGGTGTAGTACCAAGCCATGGTAGGCATATTGAAATTGGTTGTCAGTACAATGCTGAATCCAATCGTTAAGACTGCACCTATAACCACTCCAATCCCGGATATGAACAAATTTTCAACAAGGAAGTAGCGCAATATTTGAAAGCGAGTAGCGCCGAGGGCCCTTCTTGTGCCTATTTGCTTGCGCCTGCGATTAATTCCAAATACGGCAAGGCCCACTATGCCCATACACGTAATAAAGACTAAGGTTCCAACTACAACCCATAAGATGGTGGCCATAGCGCTATCTAGGCGATAGGATTCTTTTCGAGTTTCTTCTAGGGATTGCAGGTTGCGAATGATACGACTGGCCGGAGCAGCGCCAAGGCGTTCTTCAGTATCAATCATGAGCCTATCGCGCTGGCCCGGCTCGGTTCTTATCAAATAGATCGAGAATCCATCTGTTACGTTTTCTGGCACGATCATAGCGCGTTCAATAGTATTGCTTGCCTGCCATGGCCCTTGCAGACGATCAACTATGCCGATGATCTGAACTCCTCTTGCGCCCGGCTGATAGATTGTTTTCCCCACTGTTTCATTAATGCCGAGGTCCGGAAATAATTCTCTCGCAAGGGCGGCTGATATTATCGTGACAGCCGAGGTAGAGTTCTGTTCGGGTGGACGAATTTGCATATCTGTAGGTTTGAAATTCTCGCCAGCCACGAGCTCTAAACCCATCGTCTTCAGAACGTTTGCATCGGAGCGATAGATTGCGGCGCCCACCGTTGGTTTGGATTCATCAGTATCTATACGCAGGCCAGTGCCTGAGCCGCTGCCGGATATTGGTATAGCATTCACAACAGAAGCACTGACTATGCCAGGGACTTCTTGCAGCATCGCGAGGTCGTCATTTACCGTAGATTCTTCATCAAAATTTTCCCCATAGCCGATACTGTAAAGAAAAAACTGGTTTGCTTCATCCAGACCGCTAGGTCTGGCCATAAGATGGGAACGTTCGTTGATAATGAAAATAGCGTTGATGATCACCGTCATAGTAAAAGCTATTTGCAGGGCGATAAGAATCATACCTAGCTTATTGCGCGCCATCGCTCGTAAAATTGGTCCGAATTCCATGTCTAAATCCTTGTAGCTGCTCAGCAGTAGTTATTCACTAGTGACTAGTAGATGCTTAGTAAAAGTGTTCTTCACTATTGGGTTTTTAAGTGGATAGCTGGATTTATATTGCAGGCTCGCCAAATTGGATACATGCCCGCTACTATGGTGCTGGCGATTGCCAGCCCTATTGTGACTGAGGCAACGGTAGTATCTAGCTGAATCCACTGAGTCATCATCATGTCCTCTCCGAGAAGCACCTTGATGCCTTCAAGCCCTATGGCGGCAACACCAAGCCCCAGAAGGCCTCCTATCAAGCCGATAAACCCAGCTTCAATGACGTGTTGGATAAACAGCGAGCCTTTATGAGCGCCCAAGGCTTGGCGCACGCCTATCTCGCCAGATTTGCCTAGGAACTTTGAAAGCAGAAGGCCTATGGTGTTGAGCAAGCAAACTGCAAGCAGCATGCTGGCCAGCACCGAAAGTATCCGCGTTTCATCTGGCATTACTTGTTGTTCAATCATCCATTCGTTAACGTCGAGAAGGTTGTTGTTCAACTCTTTTTCAAAGCGGCCGAATTTTTTTTGTTCTTGGGCATAGCTGTTAACGAAGTTTAAGTAGTCGGCTTCTTCGTTGCTGTTGGTAAGTTCTACCCAATATTGAATCCATACGCATTCAGAGTTTAAGAAGCCCTGAACGCCTTCTTCCACTGCTTTGAAACAGTTGGTATTGCCAGAGCGAGAGAGTTTTAAAGGTACAACTAAGGCCCAGGGTATAAAGACTTCTTCGCCTTTATTAAAGGCGCCGTTGTTAACATCGTAAAATTTAGGCATCGGGTTCCAAACATCGATAACACCGATAACTTGAAATTGGTTTTCTTGTAAAGTGATCGATCTGCCGACAGAATTCTCCCCACCGAATAGACGTTCGTTTATTTCTTTGGAAAGGACGACAACCTGTTCAACGTTTTTATCCGCATCGGACCCCCAGGCATTGCCGTAGATAAACGGGATCTCAAACATGGTAAAGAAATCAGCTGTGGCGCCTCTACCATCTATAGTAAAGGGTTTAATTTCAGCGTTAGCGGGCTCCAACACTGCTGCAAATTTTGAGGTCATAGTTTCACGGCTGGCCTGATTTGCCTCGAACAGCGCCGTTGCATCTAAATAGCTGAGTTGCCTAGGCATATCTCTGTCTTGCCCCGGACTGCCGATGTCCATCTGCACATGAAATAGCTGGTCACTTTTATGTGGAATTGGGTCGCCGCCCATTACATAGTTGAGTGTGAATATGACCATATAAGCGCCGATGCCAACGGAAACTGCCAGCACCATTAGAGAGCTGAGTATCGGGTTACGCTTGTAACTTAGGGCGCTGAGACGAAGATAATAAAAAAACATGCTTTATCCTTTGCTGTTACTAATCTTAACGATTTTAGGCGGCAGTCCGCTTTTGGGTAGGGTCATTGATTTCTTCACTGTTTATTCGTCCATCAAGAATATGGATATTGCGCTGTGAGCGAGTAGCAAGTTCCTGATCATGAGTCACCATGACAATAGTGGTTCCGGAATCGTTAATTTCATGTAGCAGTTCCATCACCCCTAGTGCGGTATGAGAATCAAGGTTGCCGGTGGGTTCATCGGCCAATAAAAACAGCGGATTTCCAACTAACGCTCTGGCTATTGCGACTCTTTGCTGCTGGCCTCCTGATAACTGAGAAGGAACATGTTTCTTTCTAGAAAGAAGTCCTACGGAGTCGAGGGCTTGCTCAATACGGTCACGTCTCTCGCTAGCTTTGACGCCTCGATAGCGCAGTGGCACATCAATATTGTCAAATAAGTTAAGGTCGGGCATCAGGTTGAAGCTTTGGAAAATGAAGCCTATTTTTTGATTGCGAAGTTTGGCCCTCTGGTAGTCTTTGAGTTCAGAGACATCGATTCCATCTAGGAAATATTTTCCAGAACTTAACGTTTCTAGTAGTCCGGCCAGATTCAAGAAGGTTGTTTTGCCGCAACCAGAAGGGCCAGTGATCGTAACAAATTCGCCAGCGCCAACGGTTAAGGAAAAATCATCCAGTGCGCGGGTTTCTACCAATTCGGTACGGAAAGATTTTGAAACGTGAGTCATCTCTAACATGTTTAGACCTCTATTAATTATTGATCAGCACCGAATCTGCGCTATTGAAAATATCTGTACTCGACACGATGATTGAGTCGCCAACGGACAAGCCATCCAGTATTTCAATGCTGTTGAGACTGGTAGCACCGGTGTTGATAGAGCGCCGATAGGCCACCGAGTCTTCAACAACATAGGCAACTCTTCCGCTGCCGCTGTCAAAGAATTGTCCACGCTGAACCATTAGCACATTTCGTTTTTCTTCTAATAAGATTCGAGTAGTCAGGCGCTGATTTTGTCTAAGGCCATCAGGAACTGCCTGATTGAAGCGGATACGGCCGGTGACTTGGTTGTTGATGATCTCCGGCGATACGGCAACCAAGGTTGACTCATAGCTGTTAGAGCCGGCGCGAATTTCGGCCTGCATACCGATAGCCAGGTCGTCGGCGTAGCTCTCAGAAACCTGCACTTCAACTTCGAATGCCGATAAATCCACAACGCTTAGAACCGCCTGATTTTTTTCCACATTGGTTTTCTGCGCGACATTAAGGTTGCCAACAATGCCGCTTACTGGAGAGACAATTTTTAGCTCATCTACCTGTCGGATAAGTTCGTCGACTGTTAAGCGTTGTTGTTCCAAATTGAGTTGGCTGGTTTGTAGTTCGAATACCAGACGTTCGCTGTCCAGCTCAGTGTCCAGAAGAGAGTGTTTATGTAGTAGCTGCGCACTCAGTAAATCATCTTGAGTTTTCTCAAAATCTACTTCGGTCATGGCGCCTTGACTGAACGCGACCTCTGCCCGGGTCTTTTCTCTTTGGGCTGCTGTTAGCGCGATGGTGGCGGAATCTTCATTCTTTTGGTTCTGCAACTCTTGCTGACGGCTGGTAATATGCTGACGGTCCAACTCTACCTTCAAAGAGGACAGTCGAGACTTCTCTTGCAGTAGTTGGTTCTGAATTTCTGGGCTGTCAATTGTAGCCAGCTCTTCTCCGATTTGAACTTCGTCACCCGAATCCACAGTGAATGTGATGGTGCCTGCCTGGCTGGCGTATAGTTTAGGACTAACCGCAGCAACAACTCGGCCTTGAACAGAGATGTCTCGAACAAAATCGCCTTGTGTCACGGTAGCCATTCGGAGTCGCTGGGCGGAGACAGATTGTTCGGCTTGCGACCAACGCTCAACGACAGGGGCGAGCATCACAGTAACAATTGCCAGTACAACAACCCCAGCGCCAGAATAGAGATATTTGCTGGATTTGGATTTCGGAGCGAGAGTAATGTCTTGCGCCGATGTGTCGGAAATTTTGCTCATCTAGAATATTCCTCGAATTCACTACAGGGCAAACAATGCTGCGCTAACAGTTGTTATAAACTCCCCTTTATTGCTTAGACGGGAAAAATACCGAATGGTTACAAAATATTTGCTGGTGGGGGCTGAAGAGCTTTAAACTGCCAAAGCTGGTTCACGATGCATGGTAAATTTAAACTATTGCTTTGGGTGTTTAGCAGTTGAGCTCAGAGTTATCCGTGCGACTCTCATAAGCTGAATCAAAGCAGAATTAAAACTGGGAATTACGAAATCACAAATGATCAATATGGACTTCTCAAAGCAAATCGTTATCGACTCTACTGGACGGGATTGGGTGGCAAGTCCGAAAGAGGGAGTGCTTCGTAAGCCTTTAGCGAGAGAAAACGCGGAGCAGGGCCATGCTACGAGTCTTGTAAAATATCAAGCCGGCGCAGAGTTCTCGGAACATGGTCACCCAGGCGGTGAGGAAATTTTAGTGCTTGAGGGTGTGTTTTCAGATGACACAGATGGCCATCTGACGCACTACCGCGCAGGCACCTACTTCAGAAATCCTGAAGGCTTTCGCCATGCGCCGTTCAGCAAGCAGGGCTGCACCATCTTCGTGAAATTACATCAGTTTCAAGATGCTGATCGGCAAAGGGTTTGTATTGACACCAATATTGAGCCCTGGCGCCCAGGCCATGGCAACCTCAAAGTAATGTCTTTGCACAGTCATGGCAGCGAGTCGGTTGCACTGGTTCATTGGCCGGCTGGCGAGGGTTTTCAGGAGC